>FWWL01006553.1_pt1 | contig 16750 bp, 17 predicted proteins | sample 2228331 | NCBI WGS metagenome assembly FWWL01 (sample SAMEA103939775, study PRJEB20133) | metagenome
AGGCTCATTCGGATCAGCTGCTTTGAGCCCGGTTGCCCTCACGGCCTTCGGCGTGCGCGCCGTCTTGGATGCCATCGATCCGGCTCATCGTGTCACCCCGCGCCAGAGCCAGAGTCACAGTGGCATTTTGCGCCTCGGTCAGCTCACGCAAAAGTACCGTCGGCCCACCCAGCGGCTCACTTGCAAACCGACCATTTTGCGGGCCGGGGGTCGGAACACGGCCTGCCGCAAGCTCCTCAAGGATGCATTCAAGCCGCTCGGGCGAAAGATCCTCGTAATAATCCTTGCCAATTTGAACAACCGGCGCGTTTGCACAAGCACCAAGACATTCAACCTCTTCCCACGAAAACCGCCCATCCGCAGAAAGCGTGTGCGGACTTTTCGCGATCTTGCGCTTGCAAACGTCAATCAAGGCCTCCGCCCCACACAACATACACGGCGTTGTCCCGCAGACTTGAAGATGGGCAATCTTGCCCACCGGGGCAAGTTGAAACATAAAATAAAAAGTCGCCACCTCCAGTGCCCGAATATAAGGCATTCCCAGCATATCCGCGACAGATTCAATCGCCGGGCGGGTGAGCCAACCTTCCTGCTCTTGCGCGCGCCACAACAGCGGAATAATCGCACTTGCCTGCCGCCCGGGCGGATATTTCGCAATTTGCGCCTTGGCCCATTCGAGATTCGCCGGAGTAAAGGCAAAATGATCAGGTTGTTCCGGGTGTAGACGGCGCAACATCAGCGATCAATCTCCCCAAAAACGATGTCGAGCGTTCCAATAATTGCTGAGACGTCGGCCAAAAGATGCCCTCGCGTCAAAGTGTCCAAGGCCTGCAAATGGGCAAAACCCGGAGCACGAATTTTGGCACGCCAGGGTCGATTCGTTCCATCGGCCACAAGATAAACGCCAAATTCACCTTTGGGCGCCTCAACCGCCGCGTAAACCTCGCCTTCCGGAACCCGAAAACCTTCGGTGTAAAGCTTGAAATGGTGAATAAGCGCTTCCATCGAGCTTTTCATTTCAGCTCGTTTAGGCGGCGCAATCTTCCCACGGGCAAGAACGTCGGTCTGAGCGTCGGGCGCGCGAAGCTTGTTGATCGCTTGGCGAATAATCTTCACCGATTCCCGCATTTCTGCCATGCGGACGAGATAACGATCATAGCAATCACCATGCTTCCCGATAGGAATCTTGAAATCGAATTCATTGTAACATTCGTAAGGCTGAGCTCGGCGTAAATCCCACGCATAGCCTGAGCCTCGAACCATAACCCCCGAAAGGCCATAGGCCTCAATCTCTTTCAAGCTGACAACACCAATTTCACAATTTCGCTGCTTAAAAATTCGGTTTTCGGTCAGAAGCTCGTCAAGATCATCCAGAACTTTCGGAAAGGTTTCCGTCCAGGCCTCAATGTCATCGATCAAATCGGGCGGCAGATCCTGATGCACGCCGCCCGGCCGAAAATATGCCGCATGAAGCCGCGCTCCACTCGCTCGTTCGTAAAAAACCATGAGCTTCTCACGCTCTTCGAATCCCCAAAGCGGAGGCGTGAGCGCTCCGACATCCATCGCCTGCGTTGTAACATTCAGCAAATGGTTTAAAATTCGGCCGATCTCCGAAAAAAGCACGCGAATGAGTGACGCCCGCCGAGGAACCTCCACCCCACACAGGCGCTCAATCGCCAGACACCAGGCATGTTCCTGGTTCATCGGCGCCACATAATCGAGCCGATCGAAATAGGGCAAGTTCTGCAAATAGGTGCGGCTTTCCATCAATTTTTCGGTGCCGCGATGCAAAAGCCCAATGTGTGGGTCGGCGCGCTCCACAACCTCGCCATCAAGCTCTAAGACAAGCCGCAAAACGCCATGCGCGGCCGGATGCTGCGGACCAAAGTTGATGCTAAAATTCCGGATGCGCTGTTCTTCAGCTTTCGCGAGCGCAGCTCCGGTGCTCTCGTCATCTCTCAGTGCCATTCTTCCTTCCAATCGAGCAAGAGTGACCCTTAGCCAACGTATTTATTGATCGCGAAAGCGCCGGTGTTAGGCCTTGGGCACTTCGCTACCGAATTTCGCACAGACACACTCGTCTTGCGGCCGAAAATGCTCAATAAGGCGGCGCGCCTGTTTCGCACCAATCGCTGCCGAACGGCCCGCTTTGACCGCTCCAAATTCCGAAATTTGCATTCGCGGACGAGCGCAAAAATCGCAAACCCGGTCTGCCGTCTTTTGTCGCAACGACGGCTCAAAAGATAAAACGACCGCTCAGACAATTCAAAGCGATCGAGCAGCGAACGCGTTCGAATGAATTCCGTGCAAAAAAGCATGCCACCGCGCTTTTTGCCATGCAAAATTTTGCTGCGCGCGCGCCGCCAAGCCGCCTCAAAACCTTCCCGTTCCTCGAATTTCTTTTCCGCGCGCCCTTGCGGAGCCGACCACGCGCGCGCGTCCCGTTCACGCATGATGAAAAGAAATCGCACCCCCTCCAAACTTGCCATTTCAGCAAACATTTCGTCAGGCCGCACACCGTAAGCCAGCGTTATCTCGCGTGCAACGTCACCAGCATGGCGCCCCGCGGTCAAAACCTCACCATATTCCCGATGATCGGGCGAGGGGTCCTGGACACTCTCTTTGCACCGATTGGGCAGCGTTGATTTGCGACGACGCGGCTCCATTTCCTTCGCACTACGTCGCAGCGCCGGGATGTGACCATTCATACGAACAAGAGTGTCAAAGTCGTGCACTCCCGTCGACGGCCCTCGCCGGCAGCGCGGATGCCGCCACAATTCTTGGCAAAGCCAAATCGGGCCTGACCTTTTTCCGCCAATTCCAATCAAAAATTCAACACCCTTTGGCCACGCTGCTTCACATGCGCCCAGATCCGCGCCGACCTCCAAAACAGAAGCCATTCTCATCCCGCCTTCTCATCGCCCGGTAGGATATATTTCGCCCCTTCCCACGGACTTAGAAAATCGAATTGGCGATATTCTTGTACAAGCCGAACTGGCTCATACACGACGCGTTTCAAAACCTCATCGTATCGAACTTCCACATAACCTGTGGTGGGAAAGTCCTTCCGCAACGGATAGCCTTTGAAACCATAATCTGTCAAAATGCGCCGCAAATCCGGATGCCCAGAAAAAAAGATCCCAAACATGTCAAACACTTCCCGCTCATACCAATCCGCGCCGGGGAAGACTTCCGTCAACGAGGGGACAAGCTCACCGTCGTGAACCGCCGCCTTCAGCCGAATTCGGTGGTTGCGCCACATCGACAGAAAATGCCAAACCACGTCAAATCGTTTCGCGCGCTGTGGCCAATCCACGGCAGTAATGTCAATCAGGGTCGTAAAACGGCACGCCTCGTCGGTTTTCAGAAATTGAACAAGTTTGACAACATGTGCGGGAACGATGTGTACGGTCAGCTCACCGTGCGCCACATGCCAATGTTCAACGGCATTTCTCTGCCGCGTTGCGATATATTCGGCCAATTCGTCTAACGCCGTTGCGCCATCAAGACGGGTCATCGCTTGTCATCATCCCCACTAGCGCACCAAAGTGCCAGTGCGCCGAATTTTTCGTTGCAGCTGCAAAATTCCATACAGCAGGGCCTCCGCCGTTGGCGGGCAGCCGGGCACGTAAATATCCACCGGCACAATCCGGTCACATCCGCGCACGACCGAATAGCTGTAATGGTAATAGCCCCCCCCATTCGCACAGGAGCCCATGGAAATCACGTAGCGCGGCTCGGGCATCTGATCATAGACTTTGCGCAGCGCCGGCGCCATTTTATTGGTTAATGTTCCCGCCACAATCATCAAATCCGATTGGCGCGGACTGGCACGCGGCGCGGTCCCAAACCGCTCGAGGTCATAGCGCGGCATCGAGGTGTGCATCATTTCAACAGCGCAGCAGGCCAACCCAAATGTCATCCAGTGCAACGAGCCCGTCCGCGCCCAATTGATGACATCGCGTGTTGTGGTCAGGAGAAAGCCGCGATCCTGCAAATCACGATCAAGCGCCGCAAGCGCCGCCTCCTTATCCGGACCAGCGGTGTATCGACCGACGCTTACTCCCATTCTAATGCTCCTTTCTTCCATTCATAGAGAAAACCGATCGTCAAAACGGCCAAAAAAATCATCATCGACCAAAACGCAAGTTCTGACAGGTCAGCAAAAGCAACCGCCCAAGGAAACAAAAATGCAATTTCTAAGTCGAAAATGATGAAGAGGATCGCAACCAAATAAAAACGGACATCGAACTTCATCCGCGCATCATCAAACGCATTGAACCCGCACTCATAAGCAGAAAGCTTTTCCGGATCGGGGTTGCGCACCGCAATGATCACCGCCGAGAGCATCAACAACAGCCCGAAGGCGATGACAACGGCAAGAAACAGCACGATCGGCGCGTAGTCATAAACCAATGTCTCCACGACCGGCTCCTTTTGTCGTTGCGCACGATGTTCGACCGCCGTGTGGTCCTGCGCAGGGCAAAATCAGTGCGCTTTACATAGCCCCACCCCTAGGGCCGGTCAACGGAGAACGCGGCGCTGAGGCGACAAGCCGCCCCGGGACACACCCGCGTGACAGCGGCTTAGCCGATCAAGCGCGGCCAATCGACCGAGACGTTAAGACGTTGGCCAAGATCCGACAGGCGGCAGGGCCAGAACCACTTCGAGCACCTGACGCGCGCTCGAAGGGTCCGCAAGATTGTTGCGTCTGAAACTTGCTCTTGACAGTTTTGTTGCTCTGGTGCCTTGGTAACAGAAAGAAGCACCCTTGCCGATCCAGCCGAGAGGCTTTCGCATGTTGGACCGCCCCCCGACTGACAACTTCCCGCGTGGCACAATCTGCATCGAAGACCTCGAAATTGGCATGTCGCGCCATTTGCGGAAAACGATCACAGATCGTGACATCGCGCTTTTTGCCGAAGTTTCATCCGATTATAATCCGGTGCATCTTGACGATGCGTATGCCCGCGACACCATGTTCGGGGGTCGTATCGCGCATGGCATGCTGACTGCGTCGTTGATCTCGGCGGTGATCGGCGAACAGCTTCCCGGCCATGGAACGATCTACATGGGGCAGACGCTGAAATTTCTCGCGCCCGTCCGGCCTGGCGATACGGTTGTGGCCGAAGTCACCGTGCGCGAGATCGATTATGCGCGCCGCCGGGTGACTCTTGATTGTCGTTGTCTTGTCGGCGAAAAGCTCGTCCTCAAAGGCGAGGCCCTGGTGCTCGCGCCGTCACGAAAATTCGATTAGGCGGCTCGCCAGGGTGCAAAGCCGCTCGACGAGGGCGACAGACATTGCACATTGTGACAGATTGGCAAGCGACACCGCGCACCCTGCGCGGCGCGTCGGTTGCACTTGGCAACTTCGATGGAGTTCACCGCGGCCATCAAGCCGTGATTGCCGCGGCACGGCGGCCAGATGCGCCGCTTGGCGTGGTTACGTTCGAGCCGCACCCGCGGCAATTCTTTTTCCCAAACGCCGAACCCTTTCGGCTGATGAATGCCGAAGCCCGCCGCCACCGGTTGGCCCGGCTTGGTGTTCAGCGTCTCTTTGAGCTTCGGTTCGACCAGGCCCTTGCGGCGATGGAGGCGGAGGAATTCTGCGAAAAGATTTTGGTGCGGGGGTTAGGGATTGTACAGGTTGCGGTTGGGGAAGATTTTCGCTTTGGCCGTGCACGACGGGGCGATGCCGCCCTTTTGCAAGAGCTCGGTCGGCGTCTTGGCTTTGCGGTGCGAATCGTTCCGCTTGTCGTTAGCCCGGATGGTCCGGTCTCGTCTTCAGCGATTCGGGCAGCCTTGGCTGAGGGGCGGATCGCGGATGCCACACAGATGCTCGGACATCGCCATCGCATCGAAGGCCGGGTTGTGCACGGTGAAAAGCGCGGCCGAAGCTTGGGTTTTCCAACCGCCAATCTGGCGCTCGAAGGCCTCTTCCTGCCGCGCTTTGGGGTTTATGCCGTCTGGACCGAGGTGCTCGACGGCCCCTATGCGGGAACTTATCCCGGCGTGGCAAGTTTGGGGGTACGACCAATGTTTGGCGCGCACACCCCCAATCTTGAAACGCATCTTTTCGATTTTTCAGGGGATCTTTACGGCGTTGCGCTGTCTGTGGCTTTCGTCGCCTTTCTACGTCCGGAGCAGACCTTTGCATCCGTCGACGCGCTCATTGCCCAAATGCACGCCGATGTCGAACAGGCCCGCGCCATTCTCGCCGTCGATCGCGCACAAACTGCGGCCAAGACGCCTTGAGCGGAACGAGATACAAGCCGAAAAAGACGCAGGCAGAGGCAAAAGCGGCGCGTCAAGAAGCATTTTTTCCAAACGCTGCCGCCCTGCCCCCGCTTCCCTCGGCCCCACCGCCGCCGATTGCCGACCAACGCGCGCCCACGCGTTGCCGAGTGCCGTCCAGAGGGAAAAATCTCGGTCCGCGGGCTAGGCCTGAGGCTCTGTTCGCCTCAGCGACAGCCAAGTTTAAAGTGTGCGCACTTTCGGGTTGGCCCAGCGCTCGGCTGACTCGAGCATCGCTGCCGTCAAGGCCCAAACCAGAGCATCGACCCGGTCCGGGCTGCCCGGCCCTAGGTAGCCTTGTGCGGTCATCTTCGTCATTTGATCCTCTAAGGCCCCAAGGCCGCGAAGGTGTCGGACACGCCCTTGTTCGTAAAGCGCCGCAACGGGCTCGGCGCGGGCAACCTTGCCCCGCCGCGCCCGCACCGTCGTCACGGGCAAAAACGGGTCGATTTGCTTAAGCATGGTTGTCACCAAATCGCCGCCCTGGTTGACCTCGGCCACCACGCGCTCGGCTTGGTGGCGCTTGACGGCGGCCACGACGGCGCGTGCCCAGTCACTTGGCCGCGCGGCTTTGAGGCTTGCATCCTCGAGGACATAAGCCTGCCAAGCGGCCGGGGGGCCCTCTGTGCGAACCCCAACCACAACGATGCCGCAAAGATCCTCGCCCCCCACGGCCGGATCGACCCCAACGACAACCCGAGTGAGGTCAGAGGGCGCGGCCTCAACCCTGAGCGAGTCAATGAGCGAGGCGGGGAAGAGCGCACCCTCGATGTCCTCTAAGAGCTCGCCCTCCAGCTCCTGTCGGCCAAGCCGGGTTCCGCCGTAGCGCGCCTCGATTTCGGCCAAGAAGCTTTCAGCGAGCCACGCTCGGTTAGCGCGTGTCGGAGCTCGCGTTACCACGGTCGAGGGCTGAGCCAAAAGTCGCTTCAAAAGCGCGCTGTTGCGCGGGGTCGTGGTAACCACAGCCTGCGGGTTCTCGCCGAGCCGAAGCGCAAATTGCAGCTGCGTCCAGGTTTCTTCCGCTTTCGGCCATTTGGCAAGCTCATCAGCCCAGGCCGCATCGAATTGCGGGCCCCGAAGCGCCTCCGGGTCGTGGGCTGAATAGCAAAAGGCGACAGCGCCATTTGGCCACCGCAGGCGCCGCCGTGCCGCCTCCCAGATGGGGCGGCGGTCTGGGGGGCTCACCGCCAGAAGGCCGCTGTCGCCCATTACCATCACTTCGCGCGCCTGCTCATAGGTCTCGCCGACAAGCGCCACGCGCCGGCAGCGCCCGCGGGCAAGCGGGGTGCGGCCTTCAACCTGGGCCCGCACCCACTCGGCACCAGCCCGCGTTTTGCCCGCACCGCGCCCCCCGAGGCAGAGCCAGGTCCGCCAGCGGCCGGGTGGGGGCAGCTGATGGGGAGCGGCCCAAAATTCAAAGAGCCACGGCAAAGCGCGGAGCGTGTGCTCACTCAGGCTCGCCAGAAACGCCTCTTGCAGCGTAAGTGGCGCGCAAGCGATCCAAGCGGCGCCGGACCTCGTCTCGCGCAGCGTCGAAGTCAATGCCAGTGTCGCTTCCTTGCCCGGTTGTCCGTTCACGTTTTGCCCTTTCACTGAACACGGCTGCTAACGCTTTATCGAGCGCGGCAATCGCGCTTGGCACTTCGTGGGCGGCGGCAAGCTCCCCCGCCTCGAGCCGCTCGATCAACGCCGCCAAACGCCGACCGCAGCGCAAAACCTGTGCTTCGGCCTCAGCCAAAAGATCGTCTGGCTCGCTCGCGCCCTGTCGCGCTTTTTTTCTTTGCATGCATCCTGCCCATTGTTTTGAACCTTTCCGCCCGCCCGCCCCTTGGCGCCAAAACAAAAAAGGCGCGTGCTCGGGGATTCTCCGAGCGCGCTCCGTCTGCAATTTTGGCGTGGGCCAACCATGGCGCGAATTGGTCAGGCTCGCAAGCCTAAAGACCTGCGCGCGCAGGGCAAAGTCGCTAAAATCATTGGGTTGGTTTGGAGCCGCGTTCCGAGCATGAAGCCCTTCGTGCACGATCGGGGCTTGGCGCAAAGAACCTGCTCCTTGCGCTGTAACCGCACGTGTAAAGATGAGGGCCGCGTGCTCAAAAGCGTATCAATCGGCTTGCCTTTGGTCGGTTCGGCGCGCCTGTGCTCGTCCCGCCTCAGGGCCAGAGCGCACAAAGCACCGCGTACGCGCGCAGCGAGCCGGCCCGCTCATCGATGTGTGCTCAGCGCCGCGTTGCCTTTCGGCCTCTTCTTCCGCCTGCCCCGCCCCTTGCTGCGGCCTTGCCCTGCGATGCTTACTGATTTTGATTTTGATCTTGTTGCGCGCGTTCAGCTTCGATCTGCCGCCAGCGGGCGACATTGCGGTTGTGTTCAGCTAGTGTCGTGGCAAAAAGGTGCCCGCCGCTGCCATCGGCGACGAAATAAAGATAGGGCGTCTCTTCGGGGTCCACAGCGGCTTCAATGGACGCGCGGCCCGGGTTGGCAATCGGCGTCGGTGGAAGGCCTGTGATCACATAGGTGTTCCACGGTGTGGGCCGCTCAAGCTCCGAGCGGCGCAGGCCCCGGCCCAAAGTGCCGCGCCCCTCAGTCAGCCCATAGATCACGGTGGGATCCGTCTGCAGCGGCATGCCACGACGCAGCCGGTTGACCAACACGCCAGCAATTGTTCGGCGTTCGTGTGCAAGCCCGGTTTCCTTTTCGATGATCGAAGCGAGAATGAGCGCCTCTTCGGGCGAGGCAAGCGGCAGAGCCGCGCGCCGTCGCTCCCATGCCGCAGCCAAAATCGCCTCTTGCCGGGCGCGCATCTCAGCGACAAGCGCAGAACGCTCTGCGCCGCGCCGAACCTCATACGTTTCTGGGGCAAGCCAGCCCTCGGCCGGAACTTCTGCAAGCGCTCCCGAAAGGAATTCCGCTTTCTGCAGCGCGTCCCAAACCTGCCAGCTTGTCACCCCCTCGGCCAGGGTCACGCGAAATCTTGCGTCCGGCTCAGCAAGCGCCGTGCGGAAGTCTTCGGGAAGATCGGGCTCGGTGAGCGGATGGGTTAGACGCTCGACAAACCGGCCGGTTTCGAGATCGAGCGTCCGGACGACATAATCCGCCCGCGTCACCCCGATTCGCAGCACCACTTCCGAACCGCAGCTTTGCCCTCGTCCCTCGGTGAGAAGATCGAGAATCGCATCCATCGACGCCCCTGGGGGGATGACATAAGCGCCAAAGCGCAGCCGGTCGGCGCGGTCGGTATAGCGAGCGCCCACCCGAAACAGCGTCGGATTGGTAATTGCCCCCTTCTCACGCAAGCGCTCCGAAACCGCAGCAAGCCGCGCACCCGGCTCAACCCGAAAGCAGATTGGCTCAGTCAGTGGCCCTGGCCCGTAAAAGCTTCGCTGCGCGTAAAGGACTGCCCCAAAGGCCCCTAAAAGCGCAAGAAGAGCAAGTGTCAGGACGTTGGCCAATACGTGTTTCCACATCCGCACTGCCCGCGGCTAGTCTCGAACGGCGCCCAAAATCAAGCATGCATTGGTTCCGCCAAACCCGAAACTGTTTGACAAGGCAACCCCGATTGGGCGGCGCACAGCACGGTGGGGGGCAAGGTCGATTGGCGTTTCCACGGCGGGCTGATCAAGGTTGAGCGTCGGCGGCACCACTTGATCGCGGATGGCAAGCGCACAGAAAATCGCCTCAACCGCGCCGGCTGCCCCCAAAAGATGCCCAATGGCGGATTTGGTTGAGCTCATCGTCGCTTTTCCGGCCGCCTCGCCAAGCAGCCGTTCAACCGCGGCAAGCTCAATCACATCCGCCATAGTCGAGGTGCCATGCGCGTTGATGTAGTCAATTTCGGAAGGCTCGATCCGGGCGTCGCGCACCGCAGCCTGCATGGCGCGAAAGCCGCCGTCGCCGTCTTCGCTCGGGGCCGTGATATGGTAGGCATCGCCTGAAAGCCCGTATCCCAGAACCTCGGCAATGATCTTGGCTCCGCGTGCCCGAGCGTGCTCAAGCGCTTCAAGGACGACCACTCCAGCCCCTTCGCCCATCACAAACCCGTCGCGGTCTTTATCCCAGGGGCGGCTTGCGCGCTTGGGCGCATCGGCCCATTTGGTCGAAAGGGCTTTGCAGGCGTTGAAGCCCGCAATGCCAAGCTCGCAGATGGGGGCCTCGGCCCCGCCCGCAACCATCACATCGGCCTCGCCTCGCGCGATCATTCGCGCAGCATCACCAATTGCATGCGCCCCGGTGGCACAGGCGGTTGCAACCGCATGATTTGGCCCTTGAAAGCCATATCTGATGCTCACCTGCCCAGATGCCAAGTTGATCAATGCGCCCGGGATGAAAAAGGGCGACACCCGCCTTGGCCCCTTGTCGCGCAGGGTTAGCGCCGTTTCGGCAATCGAGCTCAGCCCGCCGATGCCCGAGCCAATCAAAACCCCGGTGCGCCGGCGCGCCTCAGCGTCCTCGGGCTGCCAGCCTGCGTCACGCACGGCCTGATCAGCCGCCGCAATCGCATAAAGAATGAAATCATCAACCTTGCGCCGCTCTTTCGGCTCCATCCAATCGTCGGGGTTGAAGGTGCCCTCGCGCCCGTCGCCAAAGGGGATCTCGCAGGCATAGCGGGTGGCCAGATGCGAGGCATCAAAGCGGGTAATCGGCCCTGCACCCGATTGTCCCGCTAAAAGCCGCGCCCAGGTGGTTTCAACCCCGCAGCCAAGCGGTGTGACCAAGCCAAGACCGGTAATGACGACGCGGCGCATGTTTTCTCCTCCGTCTTCTTTTGGCTGCGCGACTGATACACAGCACCGCTCGCGCGCGAAAGGGTCAGCGCTCCAACTGAGGGGCTATTCATGAGAGCCACAGCGCGGCGCGCGCGTAAGCGAGGGCGGGCCGCAGATGTCAGCAACCGTGTTGATCCACAGCGCCGCGCGCGCGAGAAAGGTTACAGGTCGTCGTGCTCCCGACGAATGCTGTTGCACAGCGCCGCCCGCCCACGAAAGGGTCGCGACAGAAACAAGACGTTGAAACCCGAAGGCCCACAGCACCGCTCGCGCGCGAAAGGGTCAGCGCGCCTTCTGGAGGGCTTCCCAAGCCTCTCGCAGGGCGGCGCACGCGCCAAAGGATCAGCGCACACGTCACGCTGGCTCTTGCCTTGCGCGTTTGGCAAAGGCAGGGACAATCGATGTTTTAAGAACGGAGTGAGCTATGTTTGACCTAACCGGACGTCGAGCGCTGGTTACCGGTGCGTCGGGGGGCATTGGAGCGGCCATTGCGCGCGCTCTTCATGCGGCAGGGGCGCACGTGGCCTTGTCTGGAACCCGCGCCGGTCCCTTGGGCGCGCTTGCCGCCGAGCTCGGCGAACGCGCGGTGGTGTTAACCGCCGATCTCGCTGACCCGAAGGCGGTTGAGGATTTGGCCGAGCGCACACTGTCTGCGCTCGGCGGGCTTGAGATTTTGGTCAACAATGCTGGCATCACGCGCGATCAACTGCTCTTGCGCCTTTCCGATGCCGATTGGCAGGCGGTTCTTGACGTGAACCTGACCGCAGCCATGCGCCTTGCGCGCGCTGCCCTTCGGCCGATGATACGGGCGCGCTGGGGGCGGATTGTTAATATTGGCTCTGTCGTTGGGGCAACCGGAAACCCGGGCCAGGCCAATTACGCAGCGGCCAAGGCAGGGCTCGTTGGCTTTTCCAAGGCTTTGGCGGCTGAAGTCGCAAGCCGGGGAATCACCGTCAATGTCGTCGCCCCCGGTTTCATCACCACCGCGATGACCGAAAAATTGACCGAGGCGCAAAAGCAAGCGCTCTTGTCGAAGATTCCGATCGGCCGCTTTGGCGCGCCTGAAGACGTTGCGGCCGCGGTGTTGTATTTGGCGTCACCGGCCGCCGGCTATATCACTGGGGCCACATTACACGTCAACGGCGGCATGGCGATGCTCTGAGCGCGCAGTGCAGGCTTAAGGTGTTGCGCACGCGCTCCTTCGGCGCAAGGCAAGGGTCTAAGAGCCGGCTCGACGAGAGCGCCGCTTCGCTGCTTTGGCCCAAAACATGGACCCCAAAGCATGGGGTAAGGTAAAAGCTCCGGCTCCCTTGCGTAACGCTGTTGTGCCGGCGTTTCAGACCTCCCTACGTCTGCACGTGGTCTCTGGCAGAGGGCTGGCAAGCTTGCTATGCTTTTCTGTGACGGATTGAGCAAAGGCGCGCTCGTTGCAGCTGGATGCGAGCGCTCGACCGTTGCCTTCGCCGTCGCCTATGCTATAGGCCGCGCAACCCGTCAGGGGCGAAGGGGCGCAAGCCCCACTCAGCGGCGGGGGCCGCACGGCTTGATCCGCGCTAAGTTCGGAAAACATGGCCCTTTGACCGGCCAGAAGGGGACAACAAACGAGGAAGGACATGAGCGATATCGCCGCGCGCGTGAAGAAGATCGTGATCGAACATCTTGGTGTTGACGAGGAGAAGATTACCGATAACGCTTCCTTCATCGACGATTTGGGCGCGGACAGCCTGGATACGGTCGAACTCGTCATGGCCTTCGAAGAAGAATTCGGCATCGAAATTCCGGATGATGCGGCCGAAAACATTCAGACCTTCGGTGACGCTGTCCGTTACATCACCGAGGCAACAAAATCGGCCTGATGCGGGCCACGGGCCGGCTTTTGGGCCGATTTTTGGACTCAATCCTGACCATGGGCAAAGCTGCGCTGACCCGTCGTGATGCGAAACTCCGACGGTTGTCTTGGGTTTTGCCCCTGGTCTTTGCATTGCCGTGGCCAGCGCGCGCCACAGTAGCCGAATGGCTTGGCAGAGGGCTTGCGCGGCTTTCTCCGCTTCCTTTTCGGATTGCGCAGAATGTTGGTGCGTTCTTCCCTGATCTGCCCAAAGACGAGGTCAAGCGCATTGCGCATCGAGTGCCGGGGCAGCTTGCGCGCACCATGGTCGAAATTCTTTCCGGCGACGAATTCCTGAAGTCGGTTCGCGACACGCCGCTTGCTGGGCCGGGGGTCGAGGCTTTGGAACGCGCTCGTGCTGCACGGCAACCGGTGGTCTTGGCGACAGCGCATTTTGGCAATTACGAGGTTGCGCGGCTTGCACTTCTTGGGCGCGGATATCCGCTTGCGGCGGTCTATCGACCGCTTGCCGATCCGGAGCTCAACAAACGCTACATGACGGCAATGCAAGCGGCTGGCGGAATGCTGTTTGCGAATGATCCCACAGGGATGCGGGCTGCCTTTCGGCACCTGAAAGGCGGCGGCATGGTCGGCATTCTGATGGACGTGATGCGCGGGCGTGGGGTACCCGTGCCCTTTTTCGGCCGAACCGTGCGCACGATCACCGCGCTTGCCGATCTTGCTTTGCGCACACAAGCTTTGCTTGTCCCGATCTGGTCGATTCGCGATGCCGATCGTGGGCGGTTTCACGTCCAAATTGATGCCCCGATCCCTCACAACGACCCGGTAATCATGACCGCGGCATTGAACAAAGCGCTCGAGGCCGTCGTTCGTGCGCATCCCGAACAATGGCTTTGGTGGCATCGCTTGAAAGAAACCCATCTCGGAACGTTCGTGGAGGCGGCTTAAGGCATCCAGGAACACCGTCATGTCAAGTGACCGCGCATCCCAGAAAAACGGGGCAGCTCAGGCTTCCCAAGCGCCACACCGCCCGCCCCCAAGGGCTGCGTCACCGGCCTCAGAGCCCGCTGCCGGGGCTAAGTCCCCTGCGCCTTCAGATTTGGTGCAAGGTCCCGTCTTGCCCTCCTGCGGCGGCGGAGCCCCAGGAACCGACAGCGCCGCCCAGGCAGAGCAGCGGCAACCGCCTCTCAGAACCCGCAGTGGCAATCAAGCAGACGGTGGGAGCGCCCAAAACCGCGCGCGCAAAACCCTGACGCGGGTTTCGAGCCTGCGTGAAAGGCTCGAGGCGTTGGCCGCGCGGAGCCTTCTTCGTGCGGTACGACAGCTGCCTTACCCCAAGCGCGTTGCAGCGATGGGCTGGCTCATGCGGCGCGTTCTTGGCCCGCTCGCCGGGGGTGACAGGCGGATCGCAGCCAATCTCACCCTTGTTTGGCCTGATTTACCGCGCGCCAAGCGCGCAGCGATTGTCCGCGGCGTTCTCGACAACTTTGGGCGCGCGGTGGCCGAGCTCTTTTCGGGCCCTGAGTTTGCGCGCTTGGCGGCGACGTCTACAGTTCTGGGCGAGGGCTTGGCGTTGCTTGACGCCCAGCATCGCGCCGGGCGCCCGGTGATCCTGGCAACAGCGCATTTGGGGAATTACGACGCCGCGCGGGCCTTTTTGATCGCACGCGGGTTTCGGGTCGGCGGCTTTTATCGGCCAATGAAAAACCCGGGCTTTAACATTCATTACGTTGCTGCGATCGAGTCGATTGGCACGCCGCTTTTCCCAGCCGGCCGCGAAGGAATGGCGGCGATGGTGCGCTTTTTGCGCGCAGGCGGCATGCTCGGCCTTGTCGTCGATCATCACATCGCAACCGGCCTGCCAATGCCCTTTCTCGGCGTGCCGGCCAAGACCCCGCTCTCAGCGGCCGAGCTTTCTTTGCGCTATGATGCGCCGCTTGTGCCAATCTATGGCATTCGGCAAGATGACGGGTTGTCGTTCTGTATCCAGATCGAGCCGCCGATCCCCCCGTCAGACCCCCGTCAAATGACCGAGGCGCTCAACGCTTCGATTGAGGCAATGGTGCGCCGTTTTCCCGAACAATGGTTCTGGCTGCACCGCCGTTGGAAAGGTTTTGAGAACCACCGCAAGCCATAGGCAAAATCGTCGCGTTTTCGAGCGCTTGCGCTGAGCGAGCCAAGCGTGCCGACGCAGCCGGAGGCCACCTTTTGCCGACGCTGTCCGATGCCCGCCGACGTGCGCGCCGCGCTCCTCGGCGTGATCGCGGGCCACGGGGCCGCGGGCGCGATCAGCCTTCGGCCTTTGGTGCGCGCTCAGGAAAGCCGGTTTGGCGGGTGGGCGTTGGAGCGTGGCCCCGGTGCCGGTCAGGCGACTGCCGGGCGTGCGCGCCTTTCTACACAAGCACCATGAAACGCCGCAATCCGGCCGAAGCCAAAGCGCGCTCAGGTCCGTTCAGCGTTTCGCAATCATTCAAGCTTGGCAGCGGCAACAATGCGGCCCCCGCCTTCTTCCTGCACCAAGACAGCCGCGGGCAGGTTTCCCTCAAGTGGCACGGTCAGGTCCAAGGGCTCGTCAAGAGCCCACTGACCAACAATTTGCCATCCTCTCACGACATTGACATGGTCAAGCGAAAGCCCGGCATTTTCGCCCGCCAAAATCTCGGCGGTGACGCGGGGAAGATACCGCACAAGCTGAACGTCAAAGGTCTGAAAGTCTGACGTCAGGCCCGACAAAGGAAGTCCCGGTGCTTGCCGTGCCACGATTTCGCCGGTGTGCGCCTCTGTGGCGACCAAGGGGGGTGATACCGAGGAAGGCTCTGACACAGGAAAAGCCCGGATGCGCAGCGCTCCGCCCGCACGACGCTCAAGAACAAGGTGCGCACGCCGGGGGCGGTTCAAATGAAAAGCGATCGCATCCTCAACCGCCTCCGCGCGAAAGCCTTCGAAAATATCCTCGCCCATGACAACAATTTGCGGGGTGAAAATCGTCTGCAGGCCATTGGCGCGGGCGTATTGCTTTTGTCTCTCGCCATGCTCGGGCTCGGCAAAGGGATCGGGCCAGCCAAGGTAATCCCAATAGTCTACATGAAGAGCAAGCGCGATCACCTCTGGCCGGCGCGCAAGTTCGGCGAGCATCGCTTCAGCCGGCGGACAGGCCGAACAGCCTTGAGCGGTGAAGAGCTCAACCACGACAGGCTCGTGCGCTGTCTCCGCGCGGGCCTCACTGCCAACGCGCGCAGCAAGCGCAACGCCCAAAACGAGGGCGCCGATAAACGATTTCAGGTTTCGTTTTGCAGGCCGCAACAAAGGCCAGGGCAGCGATGGCTCGGGCGACGTCGGGAAGAGCCTCAGCCTTTCCGGTATCCGCCCCGCTTGGCCCTCCCCCCCTCCGGTTGGACCAGCCGGGCTTTCCGCCTGAGCCTCTCCGAGACGCACGCTGCCTTGTCGTTGCATGCCCCCTCCGCTTGCCTCCCAATCACCGCCGCTCGACAATCAGCACGGTTTCCAAATCAGTAAGGCTTTCTCATCTCCAGTTGCGAGATGCCGCCTTATAGGCAGACGCGCAAGCGGGAGCGTCTTCTTTACACTTGCTTGTGAGAACATGCTTGGGCGAATGGCTTGCCGCGTGCCTGGCCTTCGGGATGCGCCTTCGCGCGGCGCGCGTTTGCGACCGTAAAAAGATAGCGACCGTAAAACGATAGCGGAGCGACTCTTCAACGCGCACTTCTCTGCAGGCAGTTGATCGATCGCTGTCAAGGACCGCCCCTTATGAGATCTTTGAGCCGGCTTTTGCGCCACTTGCGGTCTGGTTTTGGCTTCTGCCACCGGTTTTTGGGGCTTCGTTTTG
>FWWL01006554.1_pt1 | contig 16746 bp, 19 predicted proteins | sample 2228331 | NCBI WGS metagenome assembly FWWL01 (sample SAMEA103939775, study PRJEB20133) | metagenome
CGCTAAGGCGAGCGGATACCCGAAGCGCAGCGAAGGGTACGGTCGCCCGGCGCGTAGCGCCCTGCAGGCGCGGTTTTAACCGCTAGCCAAAGCCACGGTGAGCAGTTACGTTTTTTGGCCGGCAGTTGATGGGATTTTTCTCAAAGGGCAAGGGGAGAAGGGGAAAAAGTGGGTGGACGACGGCAATACCGTCGCCCACCCCAATCTTAACAGCGCCCCATCAAAAGCCTGCCCTGAGAGGCTTCCTGGCTTACCACGTCACTTCGTACTCGCCTGCTGTGGCGGTCGCTTTGAATTGCGCCTCCAACGGCACCACCTGGAACCAGGTGTTGCCGGGTTTGAGCGGCAGGGGCTGGCCCTGCGCGTCGGTGAAGGTGAGCATCTGGTCCTGCTGGGCGCGTGACCAGCGTCCGCGATACATCTGTCCGTCGCGGAAGAGGATCATATCCCCACTGCCCATGAGCTTGATTTCAATGGACTTGTGGTTGAAAGCGTCCTCGATAATGTCCGTCTCGCGATGCTCGGCGAAAAGCACGATCACGTTGGCCGCATGAATGGGCTCGCCGGTCAGGGCATCCTTGTGAGGCTCGCCGGCGATGCTGCGCAGCCAGACGCCGCGCGCGGCATCGTAACGCCATTCCGCGGGGTAGTAGGTGGGCAGGTAAACCACCTTGACAAAACTGGCGGGTGTCCCACCCGCGGGGGGCTGGGCATCGAAGGTCATGTGGTCGCGGTAGGTCGGCTTCCCCAGTCCACGCTGCGCGGCCAGCTCCCACAGAGCACTGGGATTAACAAACAGGGTGTGTTCAACCGCCACGTTGGGAATAGCCATGCGGTAGAAGTAAGGCTTGCCCAGGTCAGGCACAATGCGCTGCGGATACAGCTCGGAAGCGCGGTACCGCTCGGCCACGCCCTGGCTGGAGCCGGAGTACACAAACATCGCCTGGTACATGGCCGGAATTTGCAGGTCAATCAGGCGCCCGCTGCGCACCGAACCGACGCGCTCCGGCGTCTGCCCGTAAAACACCGCCGTAAAGCGCGTGATGCGCCCTTCCGTGATGTGCTCGAAGACCAGATCGGCAGCCTGCAGGCCGCTTTGCGGGCGTGTCTCCTTCGAGTTGGAGACTTTGATCGCCAGCGGCGCGCGCTCCAACACCTTTGGATCATCCACCACCAGGCCAGTGAGCGGATTGACGTTGGTCGGCAGCGGCGTGGGGGTTGGGAGAGGAGTAGGCGTCGCCGCCGGCGTTGGTGTCGCCGTCGGGGCGACGGTAGCCGTCACCAGCGCGGCGGTCGTCGCCGTCGCCGCCGGCGTGGTGGTAGACGCGGCCTTACGGCAGCCCTGCAGGATGAGCAAGAGGCCCAGCAGTGCCAGCACGCCGGCCAGAATGAACAACGTAGTACGCTTCATTGATTTCCTCCTTACGAACAAACTTTAATGCTTCGCTTAGCTGTAGAGACGTTGCAATGCAACTCTCTAAAGACCTCCTGGAGTACCCCTTTGTCGGGGGGAACGTGTCCCCTGTGGTTGCTCCTCAAGGTAGACGTTAGCCCACTAACGTGAAGTCACCCCGCCCAGGCGTCACTGCTGCTGCGCGCCCAGGAGATATTGCACCACCAGGGTATCGGTCAGCGCCTCGATCGGCGCGCGATCGTCCGTGAGCACCATCCCATCCAGCGCCAGAGGCGTGAGATTGTGCAGGGCGCGTTGCGCCACTTCCCGCAGGGCGGGATGGCGCAGCAGCTCCGCATTGGCCTGCAAGTCCGCCACACTGGAGGGTTGTTTGGTCGCCACGATAATCGCGTTGAACGTGCCCGGCACAGCAATCACATGCACCGACGGGAAAACCTGCTGCATCGTCGTCGCCAGGGCCTTCACCAGGCGCCAATCGTTGGGCGTATGCCCCACATTGATGGCCACAACGCCCTTCTCGGTCAGATGCTCATACGCCGAGGTGAAGAACTCGACCGTCGTCAGGTGCCACGGGATGTAGGGCAGGCGGTAAGCATCCACGGCGATCACGTCATAACGCTGCGCCGTGGTGGCCAAAAACGTGCGCCCATCATCCACAATCGGCGTCAGGTTGGGCTGGGTCATCCCGAAAAAACGCTGGCCCACGCGCACGATGGCCGGGTCAATCTCCACCCCGTCAATAGCCACCGGGCCGTAGACCGCCGTGTACTGCGTCGAAATCGTGCCACAGGCCAGGCCGATGATGAGCAGGCGCTGCACTTCATCCTCGCGATAAGGCGTCGGGTTGAAATACGGCGCGACCAGGAAGTAATCCCAGGTGCCCTGCGTCAACAAATGCTGCGGAAAATACACCGAGTGCAGCCCCTGACCTTCATTCAGCAGCAAGTAACGGTTCCCCTCGTGCTCCAATACCTGGATAAAGTTGTACGAGGACTCCTCCTCGTAAATCAGCCCCGTCGTGGGCTTGATCCAGGCTGGACGGTAGACGAAGAGCGCCACAAGTAGCGGGAACAACCAGGCCAGCTTCCAGAAACGCGCGCGCGCCGCCGTCCACAATCCCAGCAGCCCGGTCAACAAAATGAGCAGGGCCAGAAGGAGGAAGGTGCGATGCGTCCCCAACGTGGGCACCAGCACCAGATTGGGCAAAAACGTGCCCAGGAAACTGCCCAGCGTCGAAATCGCATAAATCTTGCCGCTCGTCACCCCTGCCGCGTGCACATCGCGCAGCGCCAGGCGGATGACAAAAGGCGAAACACAAGCCAGCAGCGTAATCGGCGCGGAAAAGAGGATCAGCACCGCGACGAAAGGCCCGGCCACGCGCCCCAGATCCCACGCCCGCGCCCCCGCCTGCGCCACCAGCAACACCGGACGCGCCAGAAAAGGCAAAGCCGCGATGCTCACCGCCGCCGCCACCAGCAAAGTGTAGAGCGTCCCCGCCTGCGGTGAGCGATCTGCCCAGCGTCCACCCAGCGTGTAGCCGATGGAAAAATACAACAAAATCAACCCGATCACCACCGACCAGACCAGCTCCGTTGTGCCAAACGTCGGCCCCAACAAGCGTGCCGCCGCCAGCTCCAGAGCCAGCGACACCATCCCACTAATGAACGCTGTCGCATACAACTGTTTCATCGTCGTAACCCTTTCCCTAACCAAATGCCAGGGTATTATAACACGCTTCCCTCTCCCAAAAGCCAAAGATCCCAGGGGGCGCCCACAAGGGGCGATGCCCGCCGGGCGATAACTGCCTACTCATAGCGATTGAAATCGCCTCTGATGGGTTTATAGCCTGGCGTCCCCCTACGGGGACGCCACTGCGGCGACCGCGTAGGTCGCGGATACCCGAAGCAGCGAAGGGTACGGTCGCCCGGCGCGTAGCGCCCTACAGGGGCGGTTTTAACCGCTAGCTGATGAGTCAAGGTAGGTAGTTACTCCTGGCGATAAATCGCCTCTGGCGATAAATCGCCAGGCTACAGAATACGTCCGGTAAACCGGACTTTTTCCCTCGTTCACAAGGTGTTTTCTGTGCCCTTGACGTTGTGGAACATTCAGGTTGCCGATTTGCAGATTTGCCGATTTTCCCGCCCGTTTGCCATTCCGCAAAGATGTGCTATCGTAATGCGTGGGGAATCACTCCCCACCACATATTTATTCAGGGAGGGATTTTATGCTCGTCAGAGATCGCATGACCACCAAAGTCATCACCATTGCGCCTTCGACCTCGGTCGCGGACGCGCTCAACCTCATCCGCATCAACAAAATCCGCCGCCTACCCGTCATTGACCGCGATGGCAAACTCGTCGGCATCGTCTCCGAAAAAGACCTGCTCTACGCCTCGCCCTCGCCGGCCACCAGCCTGAGCGTCTACGAGATCGGCTACCTCCTGTCCAAGCTCAAGGTGGAAGACGTCATGACGCGCAAGCTCATCACCGTCAACGAGGACGTGCCCCTCGAAGAAGCGGCGCTCATCATGACCCAGAACAAAATCGGCGCCCTGCCCGTCGTCAAAGACGGCAAACTGGTGGGCATCATCACCGAGACCGACATCTTCAAGACCCTGCTGGATATGCTTGCCGCGCGCGAAAAGGGCGTGCGCATCACCATCGAAGTGCCGGATCGTCCGGGCATCCTCAGCCACATCGGCGCCATCATCGCCGAAAAAGGCGGCGACATCATCGCCCTGGGCACCTTCTCCGGCACCGATCCCAGCCAGGCGATCGTCACCATCAAAGTGCGCGGCGTGGACGAAGCCACCCTGCGCAGCCTCATCGAGGCGGACGGCTACCGCATCTTCGACCTGCGCACCATCGCCTGACGCGGTATGCCCTGGAGCCGTTGGATGGCCGGGCTGAGCGCTCTGCTCATCGCCCTGCACCTGTGTGTGCCGGGCGTTCAGGCCCAAGCGGGAGCGGAGGTGTGGATTGAAGGCTTTGAGGCCTACCCACAGCAACGCCCCATGAGCTGCGAAATCCGCTCCGCCACGGACGTGGCGCGCTTTTGGGGCGTGCCCATTGTGGAAGCTGAAATGACGCGCCTGCTGCCCTACGCCGACGATCCCAACCGCGGCTTCGTGGGCAGCCTGGACGCCGCGCCGGGCAGCCTGCCGCCGGACGGTTACGGCGTCTACGCCGCGCCCATTGCCGCCATGTTGCGGCGCGTCGGCCTCAACGCCACCGCCCACTATGGCTACACCCTGGACGCCCTCAAGGCCGAGCTGGCAGCGGGGCGGCCCGTCATCGTCTGGGCCACCTACGACATGCGCCTCTCGCCCGTCATCCTGTGGAAGACCTCCAGCGGGCGCGAGGTGCCCGTGGTACGGCACGAACACACCTTCGTCGCCCTGGGCTACGATGCCACCGGCCTCTACCTGGCCGATGCTTACGACGCCAACATCAAGCACTACACCTACGAGGCCTTTGTCGCCGCGTGGGAACAGATCGGACGCATGGCCGTCACCGTATACGGCGCGCGCTGTCCGAGCGCCGGTTGCACCTACCGCGAGATAGACGGGTACCGGCACCGGTTTTACAAAGATTTAGTGGACATGGGTCCCTGGTAACGATGCGCATCGCGTTAATGGCAGACACCCACAACAGTTACGGACGGATAAAGAGCGCCGCCGCCCGTTTGCGCGCCGACGGCATCCGCACAATCCTACACGCTGGCGATCTCACCGGCGCCGCGGTCCTCCCCTACCTGGCGGATTTTGACCTCTGGCTGGCAAGCGGCAACATGGATGAAATCGGGCTGGTGGAAGCGGTCAACGCGCAGCACGGGCCTGGCCGTTACGCCGAATTCCATCACCTGGAGCTGGGCGGATACAGCATCGCCCTTCTTCACGGCAATGACACGGCCCGGCTCCAGCAGGCCATCCGTAGCGGCACCTATGGCTACGTCATTCACGGCCATACCCATCGCCGGCGTGATGAGCGCATCGGCAACACGCGCGTCATCAACCCTGGCTCCCTGGCGCGGCCTCTGGATGGCAACGACGCCGCTTACGCCGTCCTGGACCTGGAAACAGGCGATCTCTGGTACGTCAGAATCCGCTGAACGCGCGGCCCTTTTCGACCCAAGGAGGAAAAAAAACCATGCACCTGACCGAAAGCAAACAAATCCTCAGAAGCACTTATCTATTTAAAGACCTCAACGACATTCACCTGGACCTGGTCCTGATGATCTGCGAGGAGATGAATGTGGTCGCGGGGCAGGAGATTTTCCACCTCGATGAAGAGGGCGACGCGCTTTACATCATCGCACGCGGCGACGTGGAGATCCTCCTCGACCCGCCGGACAAGCCCCCCCTGCGCCTTTCCGTGCTGGGGCCTGGGCAAATCTTCGGCGAGACGGTGCTGCTGGAGGAAGGGCATCGTTCGGCCAGCGCGCGCTGCCTTCACGATGGGACGCTGCTGCGCATCCCCGGCAAGCGCCTGGCCCGCCTGGCGGAAGATTACCCGGAGATCGGCTTCCGCATCATGCGCCGCATGGCCGCGGAGCTGATGAACAAGTTGCGCGAGGCAAACCAGAACATCCGCCGCCTGGTGGAAGGGCGCAACGGTTGAACGCATCAGCGCAGGGGCGTTAAAACGGGGCGGATGCCCCCAGGTAGGGGGATTTGTCCCATGCGGTAACTGCCTACTCATAGCGATTGAAATCGCCTCTGACGGGCTTGTAGCCTGGCGTTTCTGCCCCCCCTGTAGTCCCCCCCTTGTCAGGGGGGACGGTGGACCGCTAAGGCAAGCGGATACCCGAAGCGCAGCGAAGGGTACGGTCGCCCGGCGCGTAGCGCCCTACAGGGGCGGTTTTAACCGCTAGCCGATGAGACAAGGTAGGTAGTTACAAAAATAGCTAATGGTCACGGTCCTTTTTGCGAGCAAACTGTGTGCTCAACTGAGCACGGTCAGACGAATATCCATAAGCACATAGATTAAACTCCTCAAGAGGGAAAAGCATGGAAGACCAGTTAAAACCAATCTCTTCAACGCAAACAGCGGGTGATATCCTGATCGTTGACGACACCGTAGACAACTTGAATTTCTTATCGCGCCTGCTCATTGAGCGTGGTTACAAAGTGCGCGCAGTGAAGAATGGAGCAAGTGCACTTAGAGCGGTCGAAATTCAACGCCCGGAAATCATCCTGCTTGACATCATGATGCCGGATATGGACGGCTATGAAGTTTGTCGCCGGCTGAAAGAGAATAAAAACACGCGCGAGATACCGGTCCTGTTTATCAGCGCCCTGGATGCCATGGATGACAAACCAAAGCCTTCACGTACGGTGGCGTGGATTACATCACCAAGCCCTTCCGCGCGCAGGAAGTCATAGCCCGGGTAGAAACCCATCTGCAATTGTACCGCCTCCGCCAGCAACTTGAGGCAGCTAACGCCGAATTGGCGCGACGCCTGGAAGAACTCCAGGAGCGCAATGCGGAACTGGATGCATTTGCCCAAACCGTTGCCCACGACATCAAAAGCCCGCTGGTCACCGTCATCGGCTACGCGGAATTGCTCCGCGAACATTACGATAGCCTCAGCGACGAACAACGTCGAGACTTTGCCACCATCATGGCAAAAAGGGCCTTTGCCGTGAGCAATATCGTGGAAGAGCTGCTCCTGCTGTCCAGGGTGCGCAAAACCGACGTTACTCCGGAGCCGGTGGTCATGGATGAGGTAGTCAGGCAGGTCCTGGATCGCATGCAGTACACCCTTCAGGAGTATGGGGCCGAAATCGTGCTACCGGAGACCTGGCCAGGTGTATTGGGGCATGGGCCATGGTTGGAGGAAGTGTGGACCAACTACATCAGCAACGCCTGCAAGTACGGCGGCAGGCCCCCGCGCGTTATCCTGGGCTGGGACCCGGTCACGGTGGGTGATAAGGCGCACATCCGTTTCTGGGTACGGGATAACGGCAATGGCATCCCGCCGGAACAGCACGCGCGCTTGTTCGCTCCCTTTACCCGCTTGAGCCAGGTGCACATTCAGGGGCATGGGCTTGGTCTTCCAATCGTGCACCGCATCATAGAAAAACTGGGCGGTAAGGTTAGGTTGGAAAGTGAAGGCGTGCCCGGCCAGGGTAGCCTCTTCTACTTCCCCCTGCCTGCCACCCAGGAAATAATGAAGTAAGCGCCTTCCTGCCGTCACTTGTGCCCTCACGTACGCTTACGCCTTCCCCCTCCGGGGAAGGCGTCGCGTTTTACAGGTGCCCTCAGGGTCTTTACTGCCCCCCAGCAATCCTCCTTTGTCAGGGGAGACGTCAGGCGAGTGGATACCCGAAGCGAAGGGGCGGGATTTATCGCCTGGCGGGCCAGGCAAAAATGAAGCGCGACGCAGGCCCATGGCTTCACGATCTTCATCGGCAATGGTGCCGATTACCCAAAGCAACACCTGACCAGGCATGGTGCGCCGGAGAGTTTGACAAACTTTTATTTTTCTCTATTATAAAGGTTAGAATCTAACCAAAAGTGGTTCCAAAAGGAGACCCTATGGCCGAAACAATTCTGGTCATTGAAGATGATGAAGCTCTGGCCCAACTGGTGCAACTCTTACTGAAGCGCACCGGCTACAACGTCCTGGTATCCAACCGCGGAGATGTCGGCATCGAAATGGCGCGGCAGCACGCTCCCGATTTGATCCTGCTCGATATTCTCATGCCGGATATGGACGGCTGGCATGTCTATCAGGAGCTGCGGCGCATCACGGATACCCCCATCATTTTCCTCACGGCCCTGGGTAATGAACACAATATCACCTATGGCCTGGGGCTGGGCGCGGATGATTACATCACCAAGCCGTTCGGATACAACGAGCTGATCACGCGCGTCAAAGCTGCCCTCTCGCGCGCCAAACGGGCCCGCGGCGAACAAACCATCATCCAGGCCGGTCCCTTTTGGGTGAACCTGGAAACGCATGAGGTAAAAGTCAACAACCGCACGATTGAACTCACCAATACCGAGTTCATGCTCTTTTCGGCCCTGATCCAGGACGCCGGACGGGTCGTGAGCCACGATTCGCTGTTGCGACGTGTCTGGGGCGCTGAACGCGCGGAACGGCGCGACTACCTCAAGCTGTACATCTGGTATCTCCGCCAGAAGATCGAAGAGGATCCGCGCAATCCGCGCTATATTGTCAGCGAACGCGGCCAGGGCTACCGTCTGGTCATCAATCCCGAATAAAGCCCGCATGCTTGACACGTAAGGGGGGAGAAGGGCTGTGTACCTGAGCGAACTGTTGGCCAAAAAATCCTGGCATTTTGACCCGCTTTCGGCCCTGATTGGCGCCGTGGTGGCCTTGTTGCTCGCACTGGCGCTCTACTTGCAGCGCGAGCAGGTGAAGGCGCTCATCCAAAAGTTACTGGAACCGGTGCGCGCCTGGCAACGTCAGGCCCAGGCCAGTGACGAGGAGAAGTATCTCAACGCCCTGCGCGCCTACCTTGGCCAGCTTGTCTTGTTCCGCCCCAAGGACCCAACGGCGGTGCTGGTCGAACCGATACTCCTGGCGGATGCGCCTGTTCCCAGCGCCATGCCCGGCCATGCGGCTCTCCCCGCTCCACTTGAAATTCCGCTTCCCAATCTGCTGCAGGGCCATCCGCGCGTGCTGATCAGTGCTCGCCCTTACAGTGGGCGCACGTCCGCCCTGATTCTGCTGTACGAAACTCTGGCCCGCGAGCTGGACCCGCAAACGCGCATCCTGCCGCGCTTCCCCATCTGGATTGACCTGGCTCACCTCTCCAGCGTGCCGGAAGAGATCACCGCACCGCTGGATGTGCTGGTCCACCTCATCCGCCAGATTTTGCCCGATGCCATGCCCAAGTGGCTGCTCAAGCAATTGCGGACCCGTCCCTGCGTGATCCTCGCCGATAACTGGGATGCGCTGCTCCATCCCGAACGGGCAGGGGCAGCGGAGCTGTTGAGCAAAATGGCGGAGCTGCTCCCCAACAGTGTCTGGATTGTGACCACGGGCGAAAACGGCACGGGGCATCTGGTCGAACGGGGCTTCGTTCCCCTGACCCTGAAGCCCCGCCAGGATAGGGGCGCGCTGATACGCATTTACAACGGGTGGGCCCGTCTGCTCCACGGCGAGACGGCGCCGGGCCTCTCCGAGGAGAGCCTCACGGCTTACTCCCAGGCGTTGCTCAACGGCGAAAGTTTGCTGGAGCTCCAGTTGCGTATCCAGCTTGATTTGAAGGTCGGCGCGCTGCCGAAACGCCTGCCGGAGGTGCTCGCCAGGTTGGCGGAGGAGTACACGCGCTTCCCGGTGCCGCGTAACGCGGCCCCTGAATTGCAACAGCAGGCCGCGACGCTGGTGAACAAAGTGTTGCTGGCCGTCGCCCAGGCGAGTCGCCTGCGTGGTCAGCCCCTGACCAGCCAGGAAGTCAAGGATTTGCTCGAACCTGAGTTACCGCAGGACCCGGAGCAACGCAAGCTGGTCGAAGGCATGGTGAAGGCGGCGCTGGGCAAGAGCGAGTTGCTGACGCGCCGCGACGGGACCTGGCGCTTTATCCATCGCACCTGGTGTGATTTCTTCACCGCCCAGAGTTTGCTGGAAAGTGAGGCGCATTTGCCCCTGCTCCTCAGCCACCTGGAGGACCCGGATTGGACCTTCATCGTGGACCTGTACGTCGGCCTGAGCCCGGATGCCTCAAAACTGGTGGCGCCCCTGCTGGAGAAGGCCAACAAGCCCGGCGGGACGGTGCAGTTGCTGCGCGCCCTGCGCTGGATGGGCATGGCGGATGCGGATGTGCCCTGGCGCAAGGCGGTCCTCACCGCGCTGGCGCGCGCGTTTATGGACGCGAACACGCCGCAAGCTTTACGCCTGCACCTCACGCGCACCCTCGCACTCACCCTGCCCGACATTGCGCGCACCTTCTTCATCCAGACCCTCAAGCAGCCTAACATGGATCTGCGTTGCGCGGCGCTGCGCGGTCTGGGCTGGCTGGGCACGCCCAAGGATCAGGCTGTGCTCGCTGCCGCCCTGCGCGACACCAACCCCGCCATCCTGGAAAGCGCGATCCGCGGCCTGGCCGATATGGGCACCGTCGGAGCGTCCAAATTGCTCGCGCAAACCCTGGTCCAGGTGGATGAAAACCTCATGATGCTCATCGCCGAACTGGTCGCCACTATGCCCCTGGGCGACAGCATCCTCAAGGAGGCCGCGCAGGACGAGGACTTGCTGGTCCGGCGCGCCGCGACCCACGGCTTGAAATTCGTGGACGCGGATTGGGCGCGCGAGCTGCTGCAAAAAATAGCCATCGAGGATTCCCAGTGGCTGGTGCGTGCCGCCGCAGATGCGGCCCTTATGGAGCTCAAAGAGCAGGCGCATAGCACGGTTACGGTACCGGCCCCGCCCCAGGTGGACCAGCTCCCCTGGCTCATCGCCTTTGCCGCCCAACGCGGCAAGGGGCTGGGCGTAGGCCCGGCGGCGCTGGAAATGCTCTTGCAGGCCCTGGTGATAGGCGATGCGGAAACGCAGCGCCTGGCCGCCTGGACGCTGGCGCACGTGGGACGCCCCCAGCACGTCAATGCCCTGAGCAACCTGCTCAGCGACACCACGCCCCCGGAAGTCCGCGCCGTGGCCGAAGCGGCGCTGCAGCGCATTCAGCAGCGCTACAGCTAACGGCAAAAAGCCAGGAACGCGAACCGCCCCGCCCGATAGCACGACAGGGACAAAAACTTGTACGCATGGGATTCGTTCGATGAGGCCGCGGGTAAAGCAACGCCCGCGGCCTGACTTTTGGGGAAGAAAAACCAGCCCTGAGGAAAAGCCAGCCGCCTTCGACTACCCATCCTCACCCGCGGGTGGCGTCCAGGAGACCGGATACCCGTCCTGGAGCAGCAACTCCCACGTCACCCCGCGATAAGCGATCGCGCCCGATGAACGCGGCGCGTGAAACACGCCGGGCACGCCAAAACTTGGCGCTTCGCTCAGGCGCACACTGCGCGGCACCACCGCGCGGAACACGCGCTCGCCAAAATGCTTCTGCACATCATCCACCACCTGACGCGCCAGCAAAGTGCGCCCATCGTACATCGTCAACACCAGGCCGCGCAAGGTCAGGCGCGGATTGGCGCCACGCTGCACCAACTGGATCGTGCGCAACAACTGCGAAAGTCCCTCCAGCGCCAGATACTCGCACTGCACGGGGATGATCACCCCCTGCGCGGCCACCAGTGCGTTCACCGTCAACACCCCCAGACTGGGCGGCGAATCAATCAACAAATAATCGTACCCCCGCGACTCCAGCCCTGCCAGCACCTGACGCAGCCGGTTCACCCGTGCCTGCGCATCACCCAGCGCGTTCAATTCGACCGTGGCCCCGGCCAGCGCCGGCGTCGCCGGCAACAAGTCCAACCCATCCCAGCGCGTCGGCTGGATGGCCTGCGCCGCCGTGGCGCGCTCCACCAGCACATCGTAAGTCGAAGCCGATACCTCGCGCGGATTAAGGCCCAGACTGGTCGTCGCATTACTCTGCGGGTCCATATCCACCACCAACACGCGCCGACCCCAGTCCGCCATGGACGCAGCGATATTAATCACCGTCGTCGTCTTGCCGACCCCGCCCTTTTGATTCGCAAACGTGTAGATGCGCATCCACCTACTCCACGCTCAAAACCTGGCGACAGGCCGCCAGGGCCTGTGGCGTCGGAACACCCTCCAAGCCACGCCGTAACACCGAATCCCCGGCCAGACACGCGGCCCAACGGATCGCCTGATCCGGAGCATGCCCCCGCACCAGCGCCGTGAACAAAGCCGCAGCGAAAATATCCCCCGCCCCCGTCGCATCCACCTCGACCTGAGGCGCCACCGCCACATACCCCGCGGGCTCAGAACATCCCTCAGCGTACCAGGTCACGCCGCGCGGCCCATCCGTCACCACCAGCAGGGGACACAAGCGAGCCAGCGCCTGCAGGCGCCGCACCTCTCCCTCCACATCCTCACGGCTCACCACCGCCACCTGGACGCGCGGCAACACGCGCTCCGCCTCATCCCAATCCGCGTAACGCACCCGCCCGGCCTCATCCGTGCCGCGCAGCCAGCCCTGCAAGGTCACCCCGATAAAAGCACGTCCGGCGAAATGCTCCACCCAATCCGGCGCGCACTCACGCGCGATAGGCCCCAGATGCAACACCTGAGACATCTCCCACCTCGGCGGCAGATCCGCCACACCCAGGGGCTCCGCGCGTGCCAGCAACACCAGCTCGCGCCCCTGTTCCCCCTGGCGCAGCACAAACGTCGTCGAACGCGGCGAAGGCCAGACCTGCCAGGTCACCCCTTCCGGCAAAGCCAGCGGCAACGCAGCGCGCGTCACCACCCGCACCGACCAGCCCAGAGCTGCCGCCGTCAGCCCGGCGTACGTGACCGTCCCACCCAGGCGCGTCGTGCCATCAGGCAGCAGATCCTGCGAAACGTGCCCAACCAGGAGATACGACATCACGCCTTGGAACGCGGCGAAACCACCACCGCCCGCTGCGCGCCTGCCCCCTGGCTCTCCGTACTCACGCGCGGATCGTTGCGCAGCGTGATATGGATCACGCGCCGATCGCGCGCCGGCATGGGACGCATGCGCACCGCGCGCCCCGTGCGCGCCACCTCATCCGCCGTGCGCTGCGCGAGCTGGCGCAACTTGCGATCATGGCGCTCCCAATACCCATCCGCATCCACGATCACCTCCGGCGCGCCACCGGGCATGCGACGCTGCAACAACAGGCGCAACAAATGCTGCACCGCCTCCATCACATGCGCATCGCGGCCCACCAGCGAGCGCGCGTCCCGACCGCGAATGCTCAACACCAGCGCCCCGGAGCCATCAGCAGCCGGGCCCAAACTCACATGCACCCTAAAGCCGGCCAGCAACTGTTTAGCTTCTTCCAGGATGAAGGACTCCGCAGCAACAGAATCCACCGCCGTTGCCAGCTCCTCCCCCTCTGGCGCACCCAGGACGGACAGCGCCGCCGTCAGGTCCGGCGCAGGTGACGTTTCCGCCACCCCCTCCCCCGCGGACGGCGTCTCGCGCCGCGCTGCGGGCTTCGCGGCAGACGGGGTCTCGTCTCCAGCGGGCGCCGATGAAGGCGCAACCGCGGACGGTGCCGCGGCTGCGACGGATGAGGGTGTCAAGCCCGCCTGGCCCGACGAAGCGGAGGCGCTGCTCATCATGGGTACAAGACGCCGAATGCGAATTTCCGCGGGACGACCTCCCAGTCCCAGGAACCCCTTTTTCCCTTCATCAATTACTTCTACCTCGACTTCTTCACGCAGCGCTCCCAGACGAGCTAACCCGATCAGCTCAGCCTCCTCCAGGGTCGCCGCGCTAATAGTCAGCCAGTTCTGCTCGTCCATACCGCCCCCTTATTTCTTCACGCGCCGACGCATCTGCGGCTGTGGCTCCTGCCGCCGGGGTTTGGGCGCCGGAGCGGACTCGCGTGCCGACTCCTGGGTCGCGGCGGCGGGCAGGTGGTAGTGGTCCTTAAACAGCACGTACTGCAGCATCCCCACCAGGTTACCGATGAGGAAGTACACCCCCAGGCCGGAGGCGTAGTTCATCGTGATGAAACCCATCATCAAGGGCATGGTGATCATCATGGATTGGGTCATGGATTGGGCCTGCGGATCCGCCGACGGGTTGGGCGGCGTGAGCAGCTTCTGCTGCAACCAGGTCGTGAAGACGACCAGGATGGGCAGAATGAAGAGCGGGTCGGGCAGGGCCAGGTCCAGCCACAGGAAGGTGCTCTTGAGCGGGATGAGCTGACTCAGGCCCAGGTCCACGCCGAAGACGGTGCCGTAAATGTGGCGCGGCAGGGCCAGCAGGTCCAGCGGCGAGGCCGCCAGGGTCTTGATGATGGCCTGGTAAACGGCGATCATCAAGGGGAACTGGATGAGCAGGGGGAGACACCCGCTCATGGGATTGACGCCGGCCTCGGAAAAGAGCTTCATCTGCTCCTGCGCCAGGCGTTCCTTGTCGTCCTTGTACTTTTCTTGCAGCTCCTTGAGCTTGGGCTGCAGTTCCTGCTGCTTGCGCACGCTCTTTTGCTGGGAGAGCGTCAGGGGCATCAAGGCCAGGCGCGTGAGCAGGGTGAGCAAAGCGATGGCGATGATCGGTTCCTGCCCCAAATATTTGTAGAAGATCAGGAGCAGGTTGATAAGCGGGTTAATGAAAAACGTATCCCACATGGTTGGTTACCTCACTTCCTCATTGGGACTGGGTCTGGGGAGGGTACTCCCACACCAGGGTGCCATTGGCGAGTTCAAACGCCTGGACGTAAACCTTGACCATAATCGGCATGGTGTAGAGGCGATCGCCCACCAGCACCGCATCGCCGGGCAGGCGTCCCGGATCGTTCGGGCGGATCGTCCAGGCGGCAAGCTGGCCGGTCTTGGGATCGAGGGCCTTGACCTCGCCCAGCTCGTAATCCTCCACGTACAGCCGCTTCCCTTCTGCATCGAGCAGGAGCGCGCCGCGCACCATGCGCACCACGTTCGGCGTCTTCCACAGCAGGGAGCGCGTGCGGGTGTCGAGGGCGTACACGGAACCCTTCACGTCCGCCGCGTAGAGCGTATCGCCCTGCACGGCAAAGCGCGCCCAGAACCAGCTATCCCCCTTGTAGGACCAGAGCACCTCACCGGATACAGGGTCCAGCTCGGAGATGATGTGGCCAAAGTCGCCAATCCACAGGTGATCGTTGACAATCACGGGCGCCGTGGCAACGGAGCCGTTCAAACGAGTCTTCCAGATGAGGCCACCATCGTGCAGGTTCAGCGCGTACAGGTGATGATCGAGGGAGCCGACGAAAACCGTCTCATTCCAGACCACGGGCTGCGCCCATACACGGTCGTTGGTGGCGTAACTCCAGGCAAGCGTGCCATCCTCGATGTTTAAGGCGTAGACGTTGCCATCGCCGTTGCCGATGATGAAAAGATCGCCCGCCACCGTCCCCGTGCCGACGTACTGGCCCTTCGCCCCACCGTTGGCCGCGCCGCTCTGGGGGAACTGCCAGGCGACGGTCGGGGTCGCGCCGCCGATGCGCAGCGCGCGCACCGTCTTATCCGTAAAGCCGGCCACGATGAGCAAGTCCTTTTCCGCCACCAGGGTTGGGGTGGAGTAGAAGGGGCCGATTTTGGCATCCCGCTTTTCGGGATACGCCCACAAAAGCGCGCCGTTTTCCGCATCCAGCGCCAGGATTTGGGACGTAGCCGCGGCGTAGACCTTACCATTGGCCACGACCAGGCCCGGCCAGCTCACCTGCGGGGCCTGTCCACCGGCGCACCCGCTCAGGCTAAGGGCGGCCAGCGTCAGCACAACTATGAACAAGAACCAACGTTTCATCCGAACTACCTCCACGTCAGGGCACAGGGTCATACCCGCCCGGGTGCCAGGGATTACACCGTAAAACGCGCTTAAAGCCCATCCACCCTCCGCGCACGACACCATAGCGTTGAATGGCTTCGTAGGTGTAATGCGAACAAGTCGGCGTATAACGGCAGGAAGGGGGCAGAGCCGGCGAGATAAAGCGCTGATAAAAACGAATCAAAGCCAACACGATAGCTTTCACGGTTGAACACTCCATACGCCCGCACGGGCGCACACGTCCTGCAAAGCAGCGCGCACCTCAGGTTCCCGCCGGCCAAGTAGCGGGGAACGGGCCACGATAACCAGGTCGTAGCCCGGCGCGAGGTTGGGATAGAGATGGCGCACCGCCTCACGCAAAAGGCGCCGTGCATGGTTTCGCTGCACGGCGTCTCCCAACTTACGACTGGCCACAAGGCCGATGCGCGTCGCTTTTCCGCCTTCAGAGGGAGCAACCCAGAGCACAAAGAGCGGATGCGCCCACGACCGCCCCGTGTCCCAGACACGCCGGAACTCCTGGGGGCGGCGCAGGCGCATGCTTTTGTGCCATACGAGAGCGGGCAAAGCTCCTATCAGGCCCGGCGCCGCGGACGCTGCGCGCTTTCCTTCCAGTTGATGCGCTTGGCTCCACCGAGGCTGACGGGCACCAGCTTATGGCGGCCCTTCAGGCGCCGGCGCTTCAACACATTCCGCCCATCCTTGGTGGCCATGCGCGCCATAAAGCCATGCACGCGCATGCGCTGCCGTTTCTTCGGTTGATAAGTGCGCTTGGTAGCCATGGTTTTAATCTCCTTTTAATTGCAAACTCAATTCCCCTACGGGACGGTTGTATACCATCTGTTTTCAAACGTAACTACCTACCTTGACTCATCAGCTAGCGGTTAAAACCGCCCCTGTAGGGCGCTACGCGCCGGGCGACCGCCTACGCGGTCGCTGC
>FWWL01006555.1_pt1 | contig 16742 bp, 13 predicted proteins | sample 2228331 | NCBI WGS metagenome assembly FWWL01 (sample SAMEA103939775, study PRJEB20133) | metagenome
ACCTATCTTCCTTAGACAAAAGGTTTCCCATTCAAAGTCAATTTTGATAATATAATGCAACAGATTTTCAAGTGTCCTTTTCATACAACCACACTTTCTGGATTTATCAAAATGAGTCTTTTGCCGTTTATTCATATTCTGATTCAAGAAATTTTTATTTTCCTTGAAGTTCCTTGATCTCTTCCACACCTGAATTTAAAGAGATTCACAAAACGCTTCAAATTTTGGATAAAATTTTATTTCTTATCAGTAGATAAACAGCATCTATCCTTGAGGACTCGGTTTTTACTTTTGATAAATAGTTCTTTCAAAGTTAAGTAGTAATTTTTGCAACTTAGATCCATTATCCTTTATTATCAATAATTTAGACTATATAACCTTCAAAATGGAACCGCATTAATTAGAGTAATAAAATTTTTACTTTTTCATCTTTTTTGTGGATCTCGCCAGGATTTAACCAAACCAAGGCATTTGCTCTACCAAGCGAAGACATTATGTGAGAACCCTGCTTCTTAAATACTTTTACCCTTCCATTTTTATAATAAGCGTTTAAAAACAGGGTTCTTTTCCCCTTATTTTCTATTATATTATTTTCAAGTTCTGCATAAATTTCCTTGGAAAATATCTCAGATTTTCGCATAAATTTGTTGATAATTGGAAGGACATAAAGATAAAAACAAATGGCCACAGCTCCCGGATTTCCAGGAAGGCATAAGAAAATAGTTTTATTTAAAATTCCTGCATACATTGGTTTACCGGGCTTTTGCAAGACCCCCCAGAATAATTTTTTAACTCCAAATCTCTCAAGTTCTTCCTTCACATAATCATGTCCACCTACAGATACTCCACCTGTTATAATGATAATATCAGGAAGTGGCCTGAGCTTTTTCAAAAAACGATATAAAATACCTTTTTTATCCGCAAAAGTTTTTTTAAATGCGGGTATTATTCCCACTGATTTTAATAGGGCTTGAAGTAAAATTATGTTTATGTCTCTTATTTGGTATTTGTCTATTCTTTTTTCATCGGGAGAAACTAATTCTGAACCTGTTGTTATTATACCAACGGAAGGGGGGAGGAAAACTTTTACCGAAACAATACCTAAAGCTGCAAATAATCCTATTAATTGAGAAGTTATTAAATCGCCTTTTCTTGCAACAATTTCCCCAACATCAATATCCTCTCCCTGTCTCCTTACATTTTCTAATTTATTAACTTTTCTTTTTATGTATATAAATTCCCCCTCAGGTGTGACTTCTTCAATAGGAATTACCGCATCCGCACCAGGAGGTATTGGTGCCCCAGTTGCTATTTCAGCACATTCATAATCTCTAATATTCAAATCATCAACTTTATCGCCCGGAAAAATCTTAGCTACTATTTTAAACTTTGAGTATTGATTTGCTTTCGTGTTTTTTGATCTTAAAGCGTATCCGTCCATTGCTGAATTATCAAACCTTGGAAGTTTATCGGGTGAAATAATATCTTCAGCCAGAACATAACCTAAAGATTCAAGGAGCCCAAGCTTTCCAATCCTACAAACCTCAAAATTATCAAGTATAATTTTCTGTGCCTGTTTAATACTTATCATAAATCATAAAAACATCTTAATTGCAGCTATAGTCATAATACCTGCAAGAACCCAGCAAACCGTTACTGGCCTTGCACGAAAAGCCCCAAGACTTGAACCTGTTAAACCTCCTAAAAAAGCAGTAAAAACAAGTGGCCATATTTCTATAATATTTATTCCTTTATGAAGAAAATGTCCTAAAAGTCCAGAAAATGAATTTACCAGAATAAATGCAGATGAAACACCAGCAGTTTTTTTGCTATCCGCCCATCGCGTCAAAATCAAAAGAGGACTTAAGAAAATCCCACCACCTATACCTATAATCCCAGACAAAAGTCCTATTACTGCACCTGTAGCAAGAGATATTGCAGGATTAGGTGAATGGTATTTAATATTTTTTTCTTCCTGTTTTATTCCTGCTAAAATAAGCCTGAAAGCAGCAAAAATTAAAGCAAATGAAAAAAGCCAGTTGTAAAATTTATTTGGAATATTTAACACTCCTCCAATAAAAGCGAAAGGAATAGAAGTTAAGGCAAAAGACCAAAAAATCTTTGGATTAAAATGTCCTGCCCTTGCATATGACCATAAGGCAATTGCTGAAACTAGAATATTTAAGATTAGAGCACTTTGAGCCATTTTATGTGGTGGAAAACCAAAAAGAGCAAGAATTGCTAAATAACCAGAAGCGCCCCCATGTCCTACAAACGAATAGGTCATAGCTACGAGAAAGATCAATAAGTATAAAATTACTTCCATTTTAAACTTGATCTTGTTTTTGGCTATTTAATTTTTCTATTATGTCACCTTTTTTAACAAGACCTCCTTTTACTACCTTTGCAAAAATACCTTCCTCGGGCATAATGCAATACCCTGCCTTGTAAAAAATGGCACACTTTCTGTGACACTCCTTTCCTATCTGCGTGACTTCAATAATTACATCTTTGCCTAATTTAAACCTGTCTCCAACTTTTACTGAAGAAAGATCTATTCCGGAAACAGCAATGTTTTCAGCAAAAGAGCCAACCGTAACATTAAGCCCAAATTTCCTCATTTTCTCTATTGATTCAAAAGCAAGGATGCTCACCTGTCTATGAGTGTTAAAACCGGCATGGGCATCATTCTCTATACCATAGTTTTCAATAAATCTTGCACTTTCAATTGGTTTTTTACAGACACCTTTTTTGCGACTTATTGAGATACCTATTATCTTTCCACTTTTATTTGTCATAATCTTATCTAAATTATTTTGCCTTGTGCTTTCCTCCTTCCATCATTGGAAATGCGTGGAAAATGCCAGGAAGTATTGCACAAAGAGATTCTCTTGCACCTTTTGAGCTTCCCGGAAGATTTACAACTAAAGTCTTATTAATCAAACCGCTTATTCCTCTGGAAAGCATTGCATATGGGGTTCTTTGCTGTCCAAAGTTTCTCATAGCTTCTGAAATACCTGGCACTTCTTTATCAATGATTTCTTTTGTAGCCTCAACAGTCACATCCCTTGGCCCTAGTCCAGTTCCCCCTGTTGTAAAAATAAGGTTTATTCCTTTTTCTGCCCATTCCTTTAACTGATTTTTAATGATTTCCTTATCATCTGGAACAATCTTGTAATCAATTATTTCAACTGGATAGTTTGAAAGCATTTCTTTTATTATCAGCCCTGATTTATCCTTACGTTTCCCTAAAGCAATAGAATCTGAAGCTACTAATATACAAACTTTTAAAGGTTCTTCGAAGGTGTCCATAAAATCCGACTTACCTCCCCTTTTTTCAACTAATTTTATTTCTTCAATTTTACATGTCTCACCTAAGGGTTTTACCATATCGTATATTGTCAAAGCGGCTATAGCACAGCAAATCAAAGCTTCCATTTCTACGCCGGTTTTCCAGATTGTCTTAACTGTGCTAGTTACTACTATTCCGTCTGTTAAAATCGAGAAATCTATCAATATGCTATCAATTGGTAATGGATGGCAATATGGTATTAATTCAGATGTCTTTTTCGCTGCCATTATCCCAGCAATTTTTGCGGTTTCCAAAACATTTCCTTTCTCAATTTTATTTTCTGTAATTAATCTCACAAGATTTTCCGTCATTTTAACAGTGGCAGTTGCTGTGGCTGTTCTCAATGTTGTATATTTATCCGAAACATCGAGCATTTCAATTACCCTCCGATTAATCTCATTGAGTTTATGGCATTAATTTTTTCCCTGAATTCATTGAAAACATAAGATGGTTTTTTGCCTAATAGAAACTCTTTGATTTGTTTAAACAGGGTCTCATTGTCCATCTGGTCTAAAAACGGCTTTAAATCAAGCCCATTGGTATCATACAAGCATCTGTAAAGAACACCATAGGAAGAAAGTCTTAATCTATTGCAGGAAATACAAAATGGATGGGACACAGAAGATATAAAACCAATTCTGCCCTTGCCTATGCAATAACTTTTTGCTACACCCTTCATCTCCCAGGAGGAAATTTTATATTTTCTAATAAGATATTCTTCTATGTTTTCAGTAGACATAAATTTATCTTTCATAAACTCCTCGCCGCAATGAGGCATTAATTCAATAAATCTAACCTCGATTGAATTATCCATAGCAAATTTAACGAACTTATCAACCTCCTCCATAGATAAATCACTTAGGACAACTGTATTAATTTTTAATTTTAGTCCCAGATCAAGAGCTAAAAAAATTCCATCGAGAACTTCATAAAATTTGTTACTTCCTGTTATCTTTTTAAATCTTTCAGGATCAAGGGTATCAAGACTGACATTTATGGAATCAAGACCTGCATCTTTAAGTGCTACCGCTTTACTTTTTAAAAGTGTTCCATTTGTTGTCACACAAACCTTTTCTATACCTTTAATTTTTTTTGTCTCTTTTATTATCTCAACTATTTCATTTCTTAATAATGGCTCCCCACCAGTAAATCTGACTTTTGTTATACCTAACTGAGCAAATATAGATATAACTTTAATAATTTCCTCAGAGGTTAAAATATGTTTTGATGGAAAAGAAATTTTGGGAGGCGGACAGTATAAACACGAAAGATTACATTTATATGTCAGAGAAATCCTCAGATATGTATGCTTTCTTCCGTAATTGTCAGTAAGAACCCAAGAGTTCATCTTTCCCTCCCGTCAACTACTATTTTTAATGCCTTGCGATAATTAAGTGGAGTATTTACATTAAAAAAGGACAAGAGTTGTGGATCAAACCTTTTAATAATTTGTTCTGGAATTTCTTTTATTTTAACATATTTGAAAAGCTCAGTGATTTTCAAATTATCCTGTCTTATTTGTTTCTCAATGCAGGTGATGCAATCCTTAGAATATATGGCATGCAAAGGTTCATAATGCGTTCCTAATTTTGGAACAATTATATCAAAGTCCTCGTCATCGCGACATTCATTTTTAATATGCTCAATTAATTCTAAATTAAGAAATGGCATATCACAGGCCACAACAAAATTGTATTTTGTATTTGAATTTACAAGTCCTGTGTATATTCCGCCAAGAGGACCTTTACCCGGATATATATCTTTAACGATCCTTACTGGATAGTTGGGTAATTTAAAATCATTTGCAACAATTACTACATCATCGAAAATTGAACTTAACTTTTTTATAATATTTTCAATGATTATTTCATTGCCGATTTTAAAAAATGCTTTGTTTTTTCCATTAAATCTTGTGCTTTTACCTCCCGCCAGTATTATTCCTGTCATCGGCTCATTTTTAGCCATTTTTATCTCCGAAAAAGTTTTTGTAAGGAATTTCATTCTACAACTAACTCTCCTCGCATCTCAAGATGTCGTTCGGAGCACCAAACAGTGCAAAAAAATGGAAATCTGCCTTTCTTATCAGTATAAAATTTAACAACTGCAACTTCACCTGCTTTTATCTCAGGAACACTTACATTGAAAGCAGGAAGCGCAAATCCGTGTGAAACTGTTTCTATGTTCCTGATGAGTATTTTTACTTCTCTACCATAGGGAACTTTTAAAGTTTGTGGGTACCAGTTCCCATGAGCGGGTTCACGAGCGATAAGTTCCGCCGTAAATATTTTTGCCCGTCTGAACTTTTCAATGGTTATCGCTCCTCCGATTGTTCCAATTGTTACAAGAATTACCAATATTACAGCAATAATCTCATTTCTTCTCATTTTTCTATCCTCTCTTTTTATCTAAGATAAAGCCACAAAAATAAAATATTAACAAATGTCAAGAAAGCAAGAATAGGTATCCATCCACGAATTGCTTTATCAGATTCAATATATGTTTGTTTTGATAGCCTATACCCATAAGCGAGCGAAAAAAGATAAAATATAAGTAGTGTAGCACCTTGCAGATGACCCATAACAGAAGTAAAAATCGGTGTCCATGGGAAGTTTGCTGTCCCAAAAAGATTCCATCCCCAAGCAAAAGGATCAGATAAAATATGAAGTAAATAACTTCCATTTGGAAGTATTATTCCAATACTGAAAGCAATCCAAACACCAAGACCGAGAGGAACAAGCGTGTATGAAAAATTGAGAAAGACCTTTTTCAGTGACACATCTTTAGCGCCGCTTAAAACCTTAGACAGAAACGCAAATATAAAGAATATCGCCGGGATAAGCAAGAGGTTAAACACAGTATGTGATATAACAAATGTCAAATAACCTTTTAATGTTGTTCCACGAATCATATCTTTGATCACACCCCAGGGACCTTGAAAAGCAACAAAAAATACTATAGCAACACCTACCATTATAAAAGCCTTCCAGGCTTCATCGAGTCCTCTTGGTTCTCTTTTTGTATCAACCAAGAGGTCCACTCCAGGTGGTTTTAAATTCCATGCCATGTTATCATAAGGGCAAGTTTTAAAACATTCCAAGCACATACCACAATAGGTATTCTTATTAAAATCAAAAGGTGTAACAAGCCACGGACAACCGTATCCATACTCATTTCCTACAAAACATGTCTTAGGAGTATGTTTTTTACAGATTTCACTATCTTTATGCCTGATTTCTGATATTGCGAACTGCGAATAAAGTCCCTGAAAGCCAGAGACAGGACAGATATAACGACAAAATGTGCGCTTTTCAAAAAACATTCCTATTATAAAGGCAATCAGGATAATTGTCCCAAGGAGGATAAAGGTTGCAAGAGGTCTTACAGTAAAAAATCCGGAAAAGAATGTAGTAAAGAGAAATAAGAAATTCATTACCCACATATTTTTCAATGATCTTGGCCATTTTAAGTTCAGACCTTTCAATTTCCCCTGGAGAACACCGTATAATTTTCCTCGCTGAAACCAGTCAGAAAACAATGGGAAGGGGCAAACCATACACCATATCCTTGAAAATAGAGGCACTAAAATAAGCATCAACAATACCCACCATAGTATCCACACAATCATTATTCCGAAATTATAATTCCCAGCACCCCAGCCCCCAACAAATCCCGCCATCAAAATAATTGCAAAAATAAAAACGTTAATTATAATCGCTATTAAGGGAAACCATCTTGACTTAAAAATATTTCGGACAATTTTAAACTTTGTAATCTCAAACCGTGAATTTAAACTGATGATGCCGAATAGCTTGTCATCCGGATTATGATTATTCTGCTGTGGTTGTGAGCGCGATTTTTTTATTGTCAGCAACAAATTTCCAACTCCAAACAATATAGTTAAACCAATAAAGAAATAATATCTGTAATTTGGTTCAACAATAAGGTATCCAATCATATAAGGATGAAACTCGCCACAGGTGTTCGAACATCTGAACGAGAATCTGCCTGTTTTGTTAGCGATAAATGTCAGTGAACCATCCTGTCCAGGATGAGCAAAAGTACTTATTTCATACCCATCTAAATAAAATCCATGATGGACATCTTCACTTATAAGACGAACTGTAACCGTATCACCCTTATTTACTTTTATAATATTCGGCTTATACTCAAATTTCTTTGCCCTGACTTCAATAATTTTCTTCTCCGCATAGAGAGAAGTAGAAAAGAAGAAAATTTGTAAAATAATTACTATAAGATTTTGTCTTATATTTTTCATTATTCACCTCCTTTTATTTCCATTTCTACCCAATCAGAAATTGATTTCCTACCCCCTCTATCACCTTTAGAACCATCCCAGACAGCAAAGGCAATAGTCTTTTTCTCACCAAAAACAAATTCAGCAGAAAATTCCTTATCATCTACTTCTATCTTTCTTTTAAAAACAACCTGCCACATCTTTTTGTCTTTCTCATATATTCCCCTTCCTTCAACAATCTGCTTTTCTTTTGGTGTAACTGTACCTACCCTTAAGGCAACTAAATCATTTACAGCAGATTTTATCTCATCTTTTGAAACAAATAGAACTTCCTTGTCTTCAAAAGGATAATAGAAATCAGAATATGTTTCACTTTTTTGAGACTCTTTTACCCAGTATTCTTTATCCTGACTTGCCTTCCACTGCCATATATTTACCTTCCCTAAAAAACCCATCATAATTGTCTGAGGTTGAACTTTTTTCTCAAGGGGAAACATAATCGCACAGGCATCTGAAAAAATACCTTCTTCAAAGCTTCTATCCTCTGTTTCATCTTGCCAGGACATATAAAAATAAATCTCTTTTTTATTATAAAAGGCTTTCACTTTCACTTTTGGCACCAAACTTTTAGGCCAGGGTAAAACTGTTACCTGATACATAAGTTCTATTTCTTTTCCCTCCAATTTTTCCCATATTTCAGGTGAAATACCTTTTGATAAATCAATGGTTTTATCTATGAATGGCACAGTAAGAAGGACTCGCTCTTTTGGTTTTTCAATACTTACAGGAACACCTCTTGAATGTTTTAACCCAATATAAACCAGAATCCCGAACCCTACTATTAAAAATAGGGATATTAAAATTACAGTAAATTTTTTCATACCTTCTCCCTCCATATTTTTCCCAAATATTCCTTTTCATCCTTTAAAAAACTTTTTAATTCTTCTGCAACATCTTTATAAAAAGTATTTTTTGTTTTTAAAATTATAGAATCCGCAATTTTTATCGCAGGATTCTCTAAATATTCCTTAAAAAATTTTTTCTGGGCATCAAGACAAACTGCTCTTTTTTCTTCACTATCTGCCTTCATTGACTTAAAAATAAGGTAGTACATAAATTCCAATTCACATGTTAAAGCATCTGGTCTATCTCCATCTGGTTCAACTCCAAAAGCTTTATAAAATCCCATAATATCTGATAAAACCTGAACCCTCTGGAATTCATTCTCTGCGAGGTATTCCGCACAATATAACCATATTTCATTTGAACGGAAAAGATTATCATATTCACTTATAATCTCTTCCTTTTCTGAAGATAAATCATTAAAAAACTCAAAAAACCTCTCATCCGGGTAAGAAAAAGCCACTGCAAACATTTTATATTTTAACATTCGCTCCTTATGTAATACTGAACCTTGTAACATTTCTTTCCCTATCATATTCCTCTCTTATAATTACAGGCTCCTTCAAGGGAACCCTTACAATTTCATTTCCTTTATCGTCATACCCAATACAGTGTCCCCTATCAATATCTCCTTCAACCTTAAAGGAGTGAATAATTTTATTAGTAGCGCCAAAAAGCATCAAAAGTCCGAGAAGTTTTATATCATCTTTTGCATTTTTATATATTTCAACAGCTTTTTTTGCTCCTGGACCAAAGAGCTGTATAAGAAACTTTTCCGGAACATGTATCGGCGGAATATAATAAACATTTGGTTCAGTACCAAACTGGGGATATAAGGGCAAGGCAACTTTTTTAACTCTAACAAGATAATCAATGGGATTGTCCTCCCTTACCTTATCATAAACCATAAATCCAAAGATTCTTATTCTTCCAATACATGTTTCAACACATTGAGTCATAAAGCCTTTTTCAACTGCTGGATAACAGGCAATACATTTTTCTGATTTGCCTGTAAAAGCCCTGAACATTGCTTTCTTATATGGACAAGCACGAACACACTCCTGATATCCTCTACACCTTTTCTGGTCAATCAAAACAATGCCGTCTTCTTTTCTTTTATAGATTGCTTTTCTGGGACAGGCAGCAAGACAGGCTGGATATGTGCAATGATTACAGATTCTCTGAAGATAAAACATCCAGGAGGGATGCGGGATACTGTAAAAGGCCTTTTCCTCAATCATCTCGTTTACTTCATCTTCTCCAAGATTAGGATGTGCCCAATCTTCTTTTTCAGGCATCCAGCCAAGTATTTCTTCTCCATATTCTGATGCTTCAAAAATTGTTTTTCCTTTATATGTATTTCCATCCCATTTCTGAGTCCCTAATTTTTCTAAAAGCCTTACATCCCAGCCAAGTGGATAAAATCCCCAGGGTTTTGTCTCCACATTGTTCCAAAACATATATTCCTGGCCTTTACCTGATGTCCAGGCATTTTTACAGGCAATTGTGCATGTCTGACAGGCAATACACTTATTGGTATCAAAAACCCAGGCAACCTGTTTATAAGGCCGTGTTTCAGGATACTTATAATCCATTTTTCTGTTGAGTTGCCAATTAAATACTTTATGCATTGTAATTCCTCCTTTTAAGAAATTTTTATAAATTCTCCTTTTAAAAATTTTTTCATTGCTTCACTTTCATATCCGGGGCGGAAACCTAATTTTGCCGGTCTCCATAGAGAATGCTCTTTTCCCCCGTCCTCAGCTTTACTCACCTTTATAAAAGATTCCTTAGGAGCACCAGTAGTGCAATGAATATCCGGGGCAAACCCCTTCCCAATTACCTGGCCAAAATATTCTTTCCTTGCAAGGGAATCTGTCTGAAGTGTTGGTTTTAACCAGGCACGTGTAGCTGATTGATGTGAACCGTATCTAAACATTGCCTGGTATCCTGTTCTTGGATTTCTTGCAAGTTTATCAGGATTTTTCTCATGACCTTCAACAGAACCATAGGTTGCAACATACATATGAAACCATGACCTTGCAACTCCCCTTGGGAGACCTTGATAATACCTTGCCCTCATAACCGCACGATGAACTTTATAGTCAAAGGGTTTATTTTGCCATCCCCTGAAAGGTCTATCAGATGGGTCTGCATCCACATACACATAGTCACCATCCTGAATGCCAAGCTCTTTTGCATCTAAAGGATTTATATCAATATACCCTTCTCCTACCCAGGGCATCCTTTTATCATGACGATACATATCTCCAAAGGGACCAAACCATACTGAAATGATATCAAGATCTACTGGGGTTGTATGAGTTCCGTGCCTGTATTTAGGTGTGATATAGATTAACTTAAACCCCTTCTTTTTAAGTGGATGAGTTGTCTTTGTCAAATCAACTGGTGAAATAACAACATTTCGCACCTGGCGAACTTCAACTGATAAATCCTCTCTTGAAAGACCGTATTCTTCCGGCTCTTTTGGTCGAATTAAATCCTTTGCTCCACAGACAATCACATTGGGCTCATAAAAAGTTCCATCTACAGGCTCACGGTGAACAGGTATATTTTCACCATGTTCTAAGAACTCCTCTTCATCCCGATAAAATTCAAGCCTTCCAGACCTTGTATAATGAGGTTTATTCTCATTTGATTGTTCCCATCCCATAATCTTTGGATATGTTCTTGTGAGAATTAAAGCAGGAATTCCTTTTTTAGCATTTTCTATAACTTCTTCAATTTTATATCCCTTAAGGGTTGTACTATTATCAATAATTCTTTGTAAATAAACTTGAGCTTTATTTTCAAAAACAAATTTCCAGTAATCGGCAAAACGCTTATCACCTGTAAGTTCAGAGAGTGCTTTTGCAACATATGCAAGAACTTCTATATCACTTTTTGTGTCATGAAGCCTTTTAAGGGGTGTTGGTGGAAAAATCTGGAAAAAGGGATTTGTAACCGCAGCAGTCATATCAGGGAATTTAAATTCAGCCCAGGAATCAACACCGAAAACAATGTCAGCATATTCACAGGAAGCTGTCCACCACCACTCATTTACTACAATACATTCAACTTTTGGAAGAGTATTTACTATAACATCATGATGCCATTTAAGATTTCCAAGGATGGAATTAGAATTTGCAAACCAAAGAAACTTTGTAGGTGTAGGCATATGAGTTTTTCCAGTAAAAAGTTTGTTTCCTATACGAAGTGGGCGGTCACCATAATTGAAATAATGAGCAGACTCCATCTTGTAATAGGACTTAACCCGCGGCATCTTTTGGGGGTCAAGCTCTATATCAAAGGGGTCTTCAGCAATATAAGAGGGAAGTCCATTAAAATATGCACCTCTATAATTTCCTGCATAAGAGCCAATATTGCCACCATGAAAACCAATATTTTTTGTCAGGGCACAAACAAGAAAAATTGCTCTATCTTTTAAATCATTATTATAAAAATGGTTGGGACCCATACCAACAGGTATGAGGGTTTTTGACTTATTTTTTGCAATTTCTCTTGCAAGCCATAAAATTGCCTCTTTATTAACATGACATATTTCACTCACAACCTCCGGAGTAAAATGTGAAACATGCTCCTTTATCAAATCAAAAACAGGACGAACCCTTACTTCTTTACCATCCAAAGTTTTTACTTTAAATTCACCTTCAAGGGCAAAATTCTTTACAACACCTACATCGTCCCTTGTAATAACTTCAGGCTGATTTTTATCTAAGTTCCAGGCAAGAAAATCTCCCCATTCCTTTCTTAAAGCTTCAGTGATAATCTGTTTATTCTGTTTTATTGGTGGAGGTGGTTTTTCCCCCTCCTTTAAAACTTGTGTCTTTTTAAGCTCCTTTAGTTTATAATCTTTGAAAATTTCTTCTGGTCTTAAAAGTTTTAAAGTATCCATCCTTACAAGAAGTGGTAAATCAGTATGTCCTTTAATAAAATCAGCATCATAAAGTTTTTCTTTTATAATCACATGGGCAAGACCAAGCGCAAAGGCAGGGTCTGAGCCTGGGCGAAGCACAATTACTCTATCTGCTTTATTTGAGGTTGATTGATACTCACAGGCTAAAGTAACAATTTTTGTTCCACGCAAACGGGCTTCACTAAGCCAGTGTCCATCAGGCATTTTTGTGGAAATCCAATTCATTCCCCAGCAAAGGATTAAATTGGCATTTTCAGCAGTTACAAGGTCAAAATCAATTGTCTGCTGTCCGCAGGTCATGGTATGTCCTGGTGGTAAATCTGTATGCCAGGAATAATTGTCCCAGCCTCTTGCACCAAGAATATTATCTTTACCGGGCTTGCGAATTATTTCATCCAAGAGTGCCATCATATTGGCAAAACGATAAAAACCAAAGATTCTTGTTGCCCCTAAAAGTGGCATCCCCCCACGGAACTTTAATAGCTGGGTACCTGCTCCTTTTGTTGCTTCAATCATTGCAGGGTCATAGCCTTGAGCCTCTAAAAGCTTTTTCCCCTTTTCACCTGAATATGTCCTCGTAATATTTATTATCGTTTTTGCTACTATCTTACATGCCTCTTCAAAGGAAATTTTAATAAAGGGTTCTTTACCCCGGTTTAAATATTTTTCTGGAATTCTTCCATTAGCGTCTCTTGGAAAACCAGCATCAACCCATTCTTTAAATCCTTTTCTTATCATCGGATATTTTACTCTTCTTGGACCGTATATTCTTCTTACAAGAGCAAGACCTTTCTGACAGAGTCTTGGGTCCCAGCGATGTGATGCCTGATTTCCGTATATATCTTTTGCTTCACCATATCCATAACTTGGACCAATTCGAGTAATAATACCATTTTTCACATAGGCTTTCAAAAGACAATTATGAGTATCATTTGGAGCACATAAAAAGTGGAATGTAGAATCGTATCTGAACTGGTCTCGGTAAATCTTTTCCCAGTCTCTGTTTGGATAATATTCCAAGGGGTTGTCAATCTCTTGATTAAATTTTAAACTTATAAGAAGTGGTTCAGACAATGCTAAAACAGCAAAGGTTTTAAAGGATGTCTTTAAAAATTGCCTACGAGAAATTTTTTTCATATTTTTCCCCTTTTCTGTTTAGAAACTTTTTCTCCCATCGATTTCATTTTTGCCTTCTTCAAAGATTTTTAAATTTTAAAAAAGACCTTTTTGTCTAATTATAATATAATACAATTTTTCCTTTTTGTCAAGGGGTGCGAGAACTTACTAAGACTTCTCATAAAGCCCGGGATAAATGAATATTTCGTTACCATACATCATCTCTTTTTCATAAGCTTTTAAATCATTTAACCAATACACTATTTTTTCACAAATAAAATCCCCCAAAGTTGAGGAATTTAACTTAGCTGAGTAAATGCGTTTCAAGTTAACACACAAGTATTTGCTATTTCGGTTAAGTATATTTTTTTCTTTTTTAAAACAAACTGTTAAATTAAAACAAAAATTAAGACCATCTCAAAAGATGGAAGCGTTTAAAGTTTTCAGAGATGCTACGCTAGTTGAGGCATTGGTAAAAAGAATAAAAAAAGAGGCAGAAGATTTACCGAATAGACCAGTCCATGTGATGGATTTCTGCGGAAGTCATACGCAGGTGATAGTAAAAGAGGGAATAGATCAACTTTTGGAAAATTATATTAAGTTCATCCACGGTCCGGGCTGTCCTGTATGTGTGCTTCCTCAAGAAAGGGTTGACCTCGCCATTCAACTGGCAAAAAGTGGAGTAATTCTCTGTACCTATGGAGATGTGCTTAGGGTGCCGGGCTCAAACAGGTTCAGTTTACTTCACGCTAAAGCGGAAGGTTACGATGTTAGGATGCTTTATTTATGCCTCGAAACTATAAAAATAGCCCAGGAAAATCCAAATAAGGAAGTCGTTTTCTTCGCGATAGGCTTTGAAACAACCACACCTCACACCGCATCGCTTATCCTCAAAGCAAAAGAATTAGGGATAAAAAATTTATCCGTCGTCTGCAACCATGTTGTCACACCAGCAGCGGTCCAGCACATTCTAAACTCTCCTGAAGTAAGAGAATATGGAAAAGTAAGAATAGATGCTTTCATCGGACCAGGACATGTCAGCACTATAATAGGGACAAAACCTTATGAGTATTTTGTAGAAGAATTCAGAAAACCTGTAGCAATTTCCGGGTTTGAACCTGTTGATATCCTTTCTTCCATACTTGCTATAGTTAGACAGTTAAAAACAAGGAATTATAAAGTTGAAAACTGCTACCAAAGGGCGGTGGATAAAGAAGGAAATAAAAAAGCGCAAGAACTTGTCGCACAAGTTTTTGAACTTAGAAAATCCTTTAAGTGGAGAGGACTTGGTGTTATCCCCTACTCTGCTCTTAAAATAAGAAAAGAATACGAAGATTACGACGCAGAGAAAAAGTTTCAAATAAAAGTTTCAAGTTCACAAGAACCCAAAGGTTGTATATGTGGTGCGGTTTTAAGAGGTCTCAGAGCTCCTACAGATTGCACTCTTTTTGGCAATGTATGTACCCCAGAAAATCCTATGGGCTCATGTATGGTATCCCCCGAGGGCGCCTGCAATGCCTACTTTAGATATAGATATGGAGTATACGCAGTATGAAGATACTTTTGCTTTGCCATAGGTTTAATTCACTATCACAAAGATTTTATTGCGAACTTTCAGAAAGAGGATATGATGTATCTATTGAGTTGGATGTTCATCCCGACTTAATGATAGAAGCGGTTGAACTTTTTAAACCCGATTTAGTTATAGCTCCTTTTCTAAGAAGAAAAATACCAAAAGAAATCTACACAAATATACCCACTCTCATAGTCCATCCGGGACCACCCGGAGATAGAGGCGCCCATTCTTTGGATTGGGCTATATTGGAAGGGAGAAAAGAATGGGGTGTATGCATCCTTGAAGCGGTAGAAGAATACGATGCTGGTGATGTATATGCATTTAGAAAATTTGAAATGCCATTTAAGAGAAAAAGTAGCATTTATAGAAATGAAGTTACAGAATCTGCGGTTGAGAGCCTTTGGGAATCTATTGAGAAAATAGATAAAGGATTAAAACCTGTCCCTCAAAAAGATGGTTTGTTTAAGGATAGTCCGCCGGAGTCCATAAGAAAAATAGATTGGGAAAAGGATACAACAGAGACGATTTTAAGAAAAGTTTATGCGTTTGACAGTAACCCCGGAGCTATAGTGGATATTTTAGGCGAAGAATTTTTAGCGTTTAACGCTTGCAGAGAATCTTCGTTAAAAGGAAAACCCGGAGAAATCATAGCATACAGAGGGGATGCCATTTGCATAGGAACGTTAGACGGAGCAATATGGATTGGGCAATTGAGAAAAAGGGAAAAAGATTCTATAAAACTTCCTGCTACACTCCTTTTGCAAGACGAACTTGACAATGTTGAAGAATCAAAGTTAGAACCTTGGGAAGATTGCGAAGGTGAAACTTATAGAGAGATAACTTATGAAGAGAAAGGACAAATATCCATAATTCATTTTAACTTTTACAATGGCGCTATGGGCACGAGACATTGTGTTGATTTGTTAAAAACTTTAAGATATGCGAAAAATAGAAGTACAAAAATTCTCATACTTTTCGGTTCCGAAGACTTTTGGTCGAATGGAATGAATTTAAATATAATAGAAAGCGCAGAAAGTCCAGCGGATGAATCTTGGAGAAACATAAACGCACTGGACGATGTATGTGAAGAGATACTTTGGATGACAAATAAATATGTAATATGTGCTATGCAAGGGAATGCAGGAGCAGGTGGAGTTTTCTTTGGTTTAACTGGAGATTTAGTTGTAGCGAGGAAAGGGGTTGTTTTAAATCCGCACTATAAAAACATCGGGAATTTATACGGTTCTGAATTTTGGACTTACACTCTTCCTAAAAAAGTTGGAGAAGAAACGGGTTTGAAGATAATGAGTTCAAGACTTCCTATAAGCGCGGATAAAGCCAAGGAGTATGGGCTTGTGGATTTAGTTTTTGAGGGTTCACCCAAGGAGTTTAGAAAGAAAGTTTTTGACTACGCTTCGAAAATTCTGCCCGATGTAGATAAACTTATATACGAAAAGAAATTACAAAGAGAAAGGGATGAAAATATAAAACCTTTAAGTAAGTATAAAGAAGAAGAATTACAAAGAATGTGGCAAAACTTTTACGGTTTTGATCCAAGTTATCATATAGCACGTTATTACTTTGTAAGACGCACTCCTCCGTA
>FWWL01006556.1_pt1 | contig 16739 bp, 10 predicted proteins | sample 2228331 | NCBI WGS metagenome assembly FWWL01 (sample SAMEA103939775, study PRJEB20133) | metagenome
CTCGGCTCGTCGCCGGGCGGCCGCCGCCTCCCGTCCGATCACCTCGACGGTGCCCATGAAGCTGCGCCAGGCCGCGACCAGGCCGAGCCCCACCGCGGCGGCCACCAGCACCACGACCGCCGCTTCGGTCGAGTCCGGCGCGACGGCGAGAGCAAGCCCTGCAGCCATGGCGGCGTAGAGCCCGACCGAGGTCATGAGGGGCCGCCTCGAACGTGCCGACCCGAGCAGCAGGACCAGCGGCCCGGTGGGGCCGATGGCCTGCCACAGCACGGGCTGGTCGCGTCCGAGGTCCACCGCCAGGGCCGTCATGGCGAACGACAGCGGCGGCACCAGCACCAGGACGCTCGTCCGCCACCACCGGCCGGGGGCGCTCCTCGTCGTCACGACCACGGCGAGGGCCAGCACGTTCAGCAGGACCATGACGTACTCCGTCGTGATCGCTCCCTGGTGGTTGGTCGCTGCCAGGACGACACCGACGACCGTCAGGCCGATGGCGTAGAGCAGCCCGGCCCGTCGTACGACGCCAGCGAGGGTGCGCGTCGTCGTCTCGTCCCACTCCCGCTGGTCGAGCGAGCTCGACGGAGCCTGGTCGAGCGGGGCCCGCAGGACCACCGTCGTCCCCTGCTCAGGCGCCGTCTGCAGTTCGACGTCGACACCGGCCTCCTGGCAGCGCTCCAGCACCGACCGCTGGAGCCCGCGGCCCTCGATCGGTCGGCCGTCGAAGCCCCGGCCCTCGTCGGAGACGGTGACGACCGCGGCGGACCCCTCGGTGCGCACGTCGAGGACGACGTGGCGGGCCCCCGAGTGCTTCGCCGCGTTCTGGACGAGCTCGACAGCGCTGCGACGGAGGGCCCGCAGCGCCGCGGAGGGCAGCCGATCGGTCACCCGGACCAGTGCCTCACCGGACAGGCCGGTGTGTCGCACCTCGATGCCGGCGACCGGGGGAAGGTCCCGGAGCCCACCGTGCTCGGCCACGTCGGCCGCACGACCTCGGAGCGACTCCAACGTGCTCACGTCCCGGGTGCAGCGATCACGGACGACGTCGAGGTCCTGCAGGGCTCCACCACCGGCAGCGATGGCGGCGAGGGTGTTGATCACCGTGTCGTGGAGGACGCGGGCGTCCTCGAGGGCTGTCTCACCGGCCGCACGCTGTGCCGCGAGCGTCCGTCGACGCTCCTCCTCCAGGTCGGCCTCCTGGTCGGCGGCGGTAGCGACCTCGGTCAGGAAGCTCATCCCCACCCGTGTCACGACCACGATCGAGACACCCGTGACGCCGACCGTCACCGGGAAGGTGGGATCCAGGTCGGGGCGCAGGGCGAGCATCGTCGCGGGGATGCCCAGGCAGGTCGACACCTGCACCGCCAGGCCCCAGCGGGCCGGCATGAGGAAGGTCGGGAGCGCAGCGGAGAGGTTGCGCGCCCAGCAGGCTGCGAAGAACAGGGGGGTCTCGAGGGAGTCGGTGACGCCCCAGGCCCAGACGAACGTGAGGTCACCGAGGAGGACCGCCGGCCATGGCGGCAGCGGGGTGCGTCCGGCGGCGGCCGCTGCGACAGCGACCAGCAGGTGGACGGCCGCCAGGGCGTGCGAGGAGCCGCGCTGCTGGTCGTCGGTCAGCGCCAGCACGGCCATGACGAGGTGCACCACGACCAGGGCGAGCAGCAGCGGTCGTCGCACCGAGTCGGCCATCGTCCGGTGCGCCCAGCCCGCACGCGGCCCGCTGCCGAACGGGGCGAGGAACCGCCGGCCGACCTCGAGGGCCCGCCAGCGGCGTACGAGGTCGGCGGTCACGGAGCCCAGCCAACCGCACGATCGGCCGTGGTGCCGACCGGCGTCCGATCCCAGTCGCTCCAGGGGTGATGGTCCATCACCCCTGGAGGGGACGGGCCGGGGACCGGCATGATGCGGGCGCTGGGGGCAGGGTGACTCGGAGGGGGACACGACATGGGCGACCGGTGGGACGTCGAGACGACGGTGTGGCGCATCGCGTTGGTCGAGGACCACGTGCTGCAGCGCCAACGCACCCAGGAGGTGCTGGCCCAGCAGTCCGGCCTGCACGTCGTCGCCAGCTGCTCGACCCTGCCCGAGCTGGTCCAGTGGTTGCGTCATGCTCCGCGGCACCAGCACCCGCACCTGCTCGTCCTCGACCTCAGCGTCGACCGCGGCCCCAGCATCGACCCCTCCAGCGTGCGACGGCTGGTCGACGCCGGTCTCAAGGTCCTGGTGCTCTCGGCACTGGCCTCGCCTCCCCTCGTGCGCGAGGTGATCCGCGCGGGGGTGGCCGGCATCGTCGGGAAGCGGGACTCCGAGAACGACGTCGTCACCGCCGTCTGGGAGGTGCTGCGCGGTGGGGAGTGGATCACCTCCGAGCTGGCGGCGGTCATCGCGGGTGACGGGCAGCGCCCCGCGCTCAGCGACCAGGAGGAGCGCGCCCTGGTCCTCTACGCCTCGGGCCTCACGCTCGGCGCGGTGGCCGGTGCCCTCGGGGTCAAGCAGGACACCGCGAAGACGTACCTGAGCCGGGTCAAGGCCAAGTACGCCGCCGTCGGCCGTCCGGTGCGGTCGAAGGTCGACATCAGCCGGGTGGCTCGCGAGGACGGGTACCTCGACTGAACGGCTCCGCGACGCGGGCCGGGTGAGGAGTCGTCACCTGAACGGGGGGCAAATCGGGGCGTGAGCCTCGCCATGACCTCGGTGTGCGTGCCGCGCCGCCCACGATCGGGGGCCGCGCCACGCACGGGGGAAGGCCCTCCGGCGCGCTGCGGTGCCGACAGGAGCGTCCCCGGTGGAGCACGACGTGGCGGTGCCTCCGGCACGAGCACCACGTGAGCAGGCGCCCGGCGGCGACGCGGTGGCGGCCCTGCCGCTGGCCGAGAAGTGGATCGAGCTCTGGTTGGGGCGGGATCCGGTCGACGTCGCCCGCGCCGTGAGTCGCGTCCCCCGCGCACAGCTGCTGTCGGACCACCGGCTGCTCTTCCTGGCCGGTGCCCTGGGCGTCCTTCCCGCCACCGAGGCGTGGGCGGCGGCCGATCGGCTTCGCGAGCCTGCGCTGACCGGTCCTGCGACCGACGACGTGCCACCGACCGTCGCCGCGCTGCTGCTCCAGGCCAACCTCCACCGTCGCCACGGCCAGTACGTCGACGCCTGCGTGCTGGCGGAGAGGGCGACACGTGTCCTCCACGGTCGGGGAGACGACGCTCGGGGCCACGACCGCCTGGTGGCCCTGACCCATCACGAGCTGGGCGTGCTGCTCCTCCTCGCCGGCGAGGTGGAGGCGGCCCGCACGACGTTGCTCGACGCCAGCGGCGCCCTCCCGTCCGTCGCGCCGGCCGTGCGGCTGCAGCTGGCCTCGCTGCTCGCCCTGGTCTCGGCGATGACGGGTGAGCTCCTCACCGCCGAGGCCTTCCTCGTCTCCGTCGACGGTGCCCGCGACTCCGGTACCCGCCCCACCCGGGTCGGCGCCGACGCCGCGACCCTGGCCCGTCTCCTGCTCCGGCTCGACCGCTGGGAGCTGGCACAGGCCGAGGGGTTCCTCAGGTCCCGGGCCCCGGGATCGTTCGGGTGGCTGTGGCCCGTGGCGTTGCACGCCCACGTGCAGCACGCCCTGCTGACCGGGCGGCACGAGCAGGGCCAGCGGCTGGTGGACCAGGCGCTGGGCACCGTGGGTCGGTTGCCGGTCACCAGCCTCGGGCGGGACGTGGTGGACCAGTCGCGGGCGGTGCTCCTGACCGCCCAGGGCCAGCTCGCGAGGGCGTGGGACGCCGTGCGGGAAGGACGCACCCGCACCCCGGGTCGCCAGCTCGCCGAGGCGCACGTCCTGTACGCCGGCGGCGAGCTCGACGCGACGCGGCACCTCGTGCGGGCGGCTGGCGCGTCACCGCACGTCATGCGCCGCCACCGGGTGCTGCTGACCGCCCTCGAGGCGGCGCTGGCCCTCGCCGTGGACGACCGCCAGGTGGCCGACCGGGCGCTGGCGCGCGTCGCGGAGGAGGCCGCCACCCAGAGCTGGCGCAGCTACCTGGCCCACGTGCCACCAGACGTCCTGCACGCGCTCCCCGTGACCATCCTGACGCCGACCCAGCAGCGAGCGGTGCGGGAGGACCCGGCCATCCCGTGGGTCCCCGCCCCGCTGGTCACCGCTCCGCTCTCCCCCAAGGAACGGCTCGTGCTCCGGCTGATCGTCGACGGGGCCGCCCGCTCCGAGGTGGCCGAGCAGCTGGGGGTCTCGGTCAACACCGTGAAGACCCACGTGCGGCACCTCTACGCCAAGCTCGGCGTCGGTAACCGGGCCGAGCTCCTGCGCCTGGTGTCCAGGCTTCCCGCGTGCTCCATCCACCTGCCTCCGCCCCTGCCTTCACCCCCGGGGTGATGCACCGTCCCCCAGACGGGGGTCAATTCGCCGGGTTCGGCGAGGTTGCCGAGCGCCACCCACCGGATCGCCGTGAGGGTGACGCCGTCGCCCGGTCACTGCCGGCGCGTCTGACCTCGGGCCGGTCTCCGGCGCCACTGGGTCGTGCTCCGCGGGGCACTCCCGCCACCCACCACCAGGACGCAAAGGAATGAGCAGAGATGAGTCCTACTCCCCCCAGGCGGCGCAGCGCGCTGTTCCGCCACGCGAGCCGAGGCGGCGCCGCAGCGCTGATCGCGGGCTCCCTGACGGGTCTGGCCGTTGCGCCGGCCCAGGCGGCGACGCAGACGATCATCGTCGAAGAGGCCACCCACGCAGCGCTCCAGGCGGCGATCACCCAGGCCAACGGGCTCCCCGCGTCGCCCGGTGACGACATCCTGATCCAGTTCGCCGACGGCGTCTCCGGCGAGATCCGGCCCGCCAACGGCCAGCCGCGCATGAGCGAGAACGCCTACGAGGGCTCGGCCTTCACCGGCAACGGCTACTTCTACCTGATCAACGCCAACCGGCCGGTCACCATCGACTTCGGCGGCGACGTCTCGGTCGTCTCCAACGACGACGCGAACTTCGGTCTCTTCGACGTCCGCACCCAGGCGACGATCAAGAACGCCCCGAACCTGCGTGGTGGCGCCGGCTCGATCACCTTCTACAAGGGCTCCGTCGGTGGTCCCGCCCTGGCCGGCAAGGACCCGAGCGGCTCGCGGGTCGAGAACGTCGGCTGCATCGACGACACCGTCATCCTGGAGAGCTGCATCGCCTTCGCCGGGTCCGGCTACGGCGACATCACCATCGACGGCCTCGAGGCCAACCAGCAGTTCTTCTCACCCATCTACCTGACCGACCCGCCGGTGGATGGCCCGGTCAGCAACGTGACGATCAGCAACTCGAACTTCACCAGCTCCGGTGGCGAGGGCTTCGTCTTCCTCTCCTTCAACAGCCAGGCGAACGGCTGGACCTTCGAGGGCAACACCTTCGACGGCCGCCCGGAGGCGGGCGGCGAGGACGGCGACGGCCAGGCCGACCGGCGTCTGGTCTTCAACAACCGCGGCGACACGACCGACATGACGCTCGTGGACAACGACTTCCTCAGCACGTTCTACGTGTGGGAGGACTACGGCAACACCAGCCACCGCGGGCTCGAGATCACCAACAACCAGTTCACCGACACCACCAACCACGCCCTCGTGATGCGCAACGCCCTGCACGTGGACAACACGATCTCGGGCAATACCTTCACCGACATCCTGGGTCAGCCCTTCGCCACGATCTTCCTGACCAAGCAGGCGAACCGGGCTGACAGCGGCAACGTCATCTCCGACAACACCTTCCTCCAGAACGAGGGTGTCGCGCCCAACCGCTGGGCGATCTTCGCCGAGATGTTCGGCGCCGACGGCTCGGAGTCGGGTTGGTCGTTCGTCGAGAACTTCATCGACGGGTACGACGGCGGCACCCAGGCGCCCATCGTGGTGGGCCCCAGCAACGTCAAGACCCCGGTCATCGGCAACCGGTTCGGCCCTCGGACCGACGGCGGCCTCGAGGCGGCCGACACCGAGGCCGGCACCCAGTGGTTCCTGTGGAACAACGGGGCCAACAACCGGGTGCAGACATGGCGTCCGACACAGGCACGCTTCTCCGACGGGGAGGTCTCGTTCGTCGTCTCGCCCGTCGACCCGCCGCTGGGTAGCAACCGCCCGGCCGTCGTGGGCCAGAACGGTGTGGACATCCACGTCTACTACACCGCGGTCGACACCGCCGAGATCTACCTCGGCGCCATCCACGACATCACCGCCCCGCGCCGCGTCTCGATCGACGCCCAGGGCAACGAGGGCGGCTTCATCCGGGTCCAGACGGTGGACGCGAACGGCAACACCTCGCAGTACTCCGGCAGGGCCGAGGTCGTGGAGCAGACCGACCCGGACACCGACGGTGACGGACTGACCGACCCGCAGGAAGAGGAGCTCGGGACCGACCCGGACGTGGTCGACACCGATGAGGACGAGCTGGGAGATGGCGATGAGGTGATCGCCGGCAGCGACCCGCTCGAGCCGGACACCGACGAGGACGGGATCCTGGACGGCGAGGAGGTCGCGAACGGGACCGACCCGACCAAGGCCGACACCGACGGCGACGGCATCTCGGACCCCGACGAGATCGCCCTTGGCACCGACCCGGCCAACCCGGACACCGACGGCGACGGCCTCAGTGACGGCGACGAGGTCGACCGTGGCACGAACCCGTTCAGCCGCGACAGCGATGGTGACGGGCTCACCGACGGCGAGGAGGTCAACGAGTACGACACCGACCCGCTGGATGAGGACTCCGATGACGACGGGCTCACCGATGGCGAGGAGGTCGACACCGACGGACCCGAGGGTGACGCAGATACCGGTACCGGCTCTGACCCCAACATCGTCGACACCGACGGCGACGGACTGACCGACGCTGAGGAGGCCGAGTTCGGCACCGACCCGACCAAGGCGGACACCGATGGCGACGGCCTCTCGGACGGTGAGGAGGTCGGTTTCGAGGGTCCCGATGGGCCGGTTGAAGGTATCGGTACGGACCCGTTGGACGAGGACACCGACGGTGATGGCCTCACCGACGGCTACGAGGTCGAGACCTCGCTGACCGACCCGCTCGACGAGGACACCGACAACGACGGGCTGACCGACGGTGAAGAGGTCGACTCCGACGGGAACGGCCCCGACGAGGGCCTCGGTACCAACCCGAACCGTGCGGACACCGATAACGACGGCGTCAACGACGGCGACGAGGTCGACAACGGCACCGACCCGCTGGTCAACAACAACGGCGGCGGCGGTGGTGGCGGCCCCGTGACCCCGGTGGACACCGATGGTGACGGCATTCCCGACGCCGACGAGGTCGCCGGTGGCACGGACCCGACGAAGGCCGACACCGACGGTGACGGGATCTCCGACCCCGACGAGATCGAGGCGGGCACCGACCCGACGAAGGCCGACACCGACGGTGACGGGCTCTCGGACTCCGAGGAGGCCGAGCTCGGCTCCGACCCGCTGAAGGCCGACACCGACGGTGACGGGCTGTCCGACTCCGAGGAGGGTGAGCTGGGCACGGACCCGACGGTGGCTGACACCGACGGTGACGGGCTCTCGGACTCCGAGGAGGCCGAGCTGGGCACCGACCCCACGGACGAGGACACCGACAACGACGGACTCACCGACTCCGAGGAGCAGGAGCTCGGGACGGACGCCACCGAGGCGGACTCCGACGGTGACGGCATCGACGACGCCCGCGAGGTGGCCCTGGGCTCCAACCCCCGGGTCGCGGACACCGACGGTGACGGCATCAGCGACGGCGACGAGGTGGCCGGCCCCGGTCTCTGCGTCGACGGCACGGACCCCCTCAACCCCGACTCCGACGGTGACAACCTCACCGACGGTGAGGAGATCGCGGGCTTCGACATGGGCCGCCGGGTCACCACCAAGCGGGGCACCGCTCCCATCGGGCTGGTCTTCACCAACCCGTGCGAGGCCGACACCGACGGTGACGGCATCTGGGACCGCCGCGAGATGAAGGGCTTCCGGATCGGACAGAAGGTGTTCGCCAAGGGCAAGGAGACCTTCCGGATCGGCAAGGTCGTCACCAACCCGGCTGACCCCGACACCGACAACGACGGCCTCGACGACAAGTCGGAGATCACGGGCAACCAGACCCGCAACTTCGGCAAGTCCAAGAGCGACCCGACCCACTACGACACCGACCGCGGTGGCGCCGGTGACGGTCGCGAGATCAAGGCTGGAGCCGACCCCTCGCGGGTGAGCTCCAAGCCCAAGGCTCCCTGACCGGGGTGGGCCGCTCCCGGGGGGAAGCGGCTCACACCGGCACAGCCTGACGGGGCGTCGACACCGCGAGGTGTCGGCGCCCCGTCGTCTCTCCCGGCCGATCCGACCCATCGCCGGACCAGACAGGTCGGGAAGCATGGGGTGAAAACGCTTGCGGCATGTTGTCACCTGCCGATGGGGCCCTCGTCCAGAGGGCTCAGGGGAGGTAGCACGTGCAGGTGGCGATGACGGTCCCGACCCGTCCGCGCGCCGTCGTCGTCGAGGACGCGCCGGAGTTCCAGCGGCTCGCGCAGCGGCTGCTGGAACGCGAGGGGTACGACGTACAGCTGGCCGCCTCGGGCGAGGAGGGCCTGGACCTGGCCCGCCGTGAGGATCCGGAGCTGGTGCTCATCGACCTGCTCCTGCCCGGGATGGATGGCTTCGAGGTGTGTCGCCGCCTGCGTGAGTTCTCCGACGCCTATGCCGTCATGGTGACCGCGCGCGACGACCAGACCGACAAGGTGGTGGGACTGCGCGTCGGAGCCGACGACTACGTGACCAAGCCCTACTCCCCGGCCGAGCTCTCCGCCCGGATCGCCGCCCTGCGCCGGCGGCCGCGCATGCGCGCCGGCGCTCCGCAGCCCACCCACTGCCTGGTCGACGGGCCGCTCGAGGTCGACCTCGAGGCCCGTGAGGTCCGGGTCTCCGGTGTCCCCGTAGGGCTGACCCGCACCGAGTTCGACCTCCTCCAGGCGCTCGTGACCGCCCCCCGACGGGTGCTCACACGCGCCCACCTGGTCGAGGTGGTGTGGGGTCCCGGCGGTGCCGACCCGCACGTCGTGGACGTCCACGTCGGCAACCTGCGCCGCAAGATCCGCGCAGTGGACCCCTCGCCGGAGCGGTTCGTCACCGTGCGCGGCGTCGGCTACCGCTTCCAGCCCGGTGCCGCCTGACCCACGCCCCGTCGTACGCCGGTCCACCTTCCCGCCCGTCATGGTCGCGAGGCCTGGTGGAAAGGGGCGGCCATCGGCAGCGACAGCGTCACGGCCGTGCCCTCGCCGGGCGCGCTCGCGATGCTCACCTCCCCGCCCCAGGCGCGGACCAGCTCCATCGCGCCGGCAAGCCCGAGGCCTGGCCCCTGCACCTCCCGGGCCCGAGCGTTGCTGGCCTTGAAGAACCGGGTGCCGGCGAGGTGCTGCTCGTCCTCGGGGATGCCCATCCCCTGGTCCCGGACGGTGATCGTCACCGTCCTGACCGCAGCCGCCCCGACCGTCCCCAGGCCCACGGGGGCAAGCTGGATCGCGACCATCCGGTCGGAGAACTTCACGGCGTTCCCCACGATCCGGTCCAGGACCTCGCGGAGGTCATCGGCGTCCATCCGCACGGCGATGGAGGTCCCCGGCAGCACCGGGGTCGTGACGAAGACCCGGTCGCCGGCGCGCTGCTCCCAGCCCGCGATGCACGAGGTCACCACGTCCACGACGTCGGCGCGCACCTCGCCCGCGAAGTGCACCTCGCCCGCGCCACGCTCGGTGACGGCCTCGGCCAGCCGCAGCAGCCGCTGCACGCCCTGCTCGGCCGCACGGGCCAGCCGCCGGCGCATCTCCGGGTCGTCGGTCGTGGCCAGCAGTTCCAGCGCGCCGTGCACCGCTGTGAGCGGGGTCCGGAGCTCGTGGTTGATGGTGCGCATCAGGTCGCGGCGCAGGGCGTCGTACTCCGCCCGTGCCCGCTGGACGGCGCTCAGCTGTCCCCGCGCCGACCTCGTCATCGCCTCGCCGAGCAGGCTCGCGACGCCGGCCAGCTGGTAGAGCGAGGGGCCGTCCCAGCCCGTACGCCGCCACGCGACCAGGGTGGCCTCCTCGCCGGCCACCGGGACCCGCGCCAGCGCCAGCACGCCGACGTGGTAGCCGGTGGCCCGGCCGTTGAGGTCCGAGAGGCTGACCAGCCATGCGCTGCGGCCGAGGGAGGCCTGGCAGGCCAGACGCGAGAGCGCACCCGGCTCGACCAACCAGCAGTCCTCCGCGGGGAGGACCCGCTCGACCACCTCGCACGCCTGCGCCACGAGTCGGTCGTGCTCGGCGCGCTCCGGGTCGACCGCGGCCAGAAGGGTGCGGACCAGGGCCACGGCATCGCCCTCACCGGCCCGCGCGGCGTGGTCGGCGCCGGCGCCCGGCTCGGCCGGGCCGGAGCGGCTGTCCGCACCGATGGTCGTGGCGGACGCGTCGATCAGCTGCTCAGTCGTCATGCCCCGAGCGTGCGGGTCGATCTCGTCGGACTCCGGCAACGCATCGACAAGGTCGCGACAAGAGCCTCAGCCCGGAGCCGAGGCAGGCCTGCTCGTCGTGCGGGCCACCCACGCTCCGAGCGCACCCTCGGCCTCGGCCGCCAAGCGGTCCAGGAGGACGAGCGCGTCGGGGGACCAGACCGGTGCGGACGCCTCCAGGTGTGCCGCGTGCTCACCCAGGTCGACCAGGCCCATCAGGCGGGCCGTCGACTTCAGGGTGTGCGCGGCGCGGCGCCCCCCCTCCTCGGCGTCCGCGTCGACGGTGACCGCCGTGGCGGCGGCCCGGAGAGCGGCGAGCCGGACCGGGAGAGCGGCGATCAGCTCGTGGACGAGCTCGAGCAGGAGGTCGTCGTCGCCGAGGTCCTTGCCCAGGCGATCGAGGGCGTCGGGGTCGAGGGTCGGGCTCACCCCCCGACCGTAGGTCGCCCCGGCCGACGCCCACGCCACCGGCGGCGATCTTGTCGGAATCCATACGCCGGCTTGTGACCGTCCACAGCCCGGCCGCCCAGGCTGGGAGTGAGGGGGGGAACTCACACATGACCATCACCACCGCGCCCATGCCCATCACCAGGAGCGACGGCCGTCCCGGCCGGCGGACAGCCGTCCGAGGAGCAGGAGCGCTGCTGCTCGGCGTCCTGGCCCTGGTGTCCACGAGTGCCTGCTCCGGCGAGGACGGAACCGCGAGGGGCGCCCGGGGGAGCGAGGCGCCCGAGCCCGCCTCGGTCGTCACCGTCCTGGCGGACCCGACGCTCGCGGTGGACCCGCGTCGCGGCGTACCCGCTCCCGAGGGACGGGTGCTGCTCACCATCACCGGGGGCGAGGTCACCAACGTCGGGGACAGCCTGCAGCTGGACCGGGCGATGCTCGCGCAGCTCGGTACCGCCAGCCTCACGGTGACCGACGAGCAGGCCACCGGCGGCGAGCACGAGTTCTCGGGCCCGCTCATGGCCGACGTGCTGGCGATGGCAGGTGCCGGGGACGCCACCACGATGCACGCGACCGCGGTGAACGACTACGTCATCGACGTGCCCGTCAGCGACGCGACCGACCTGCCGCTGCTGCTCGCCACGGAGATGGACGGGAAGCCGATGAGCGTGGCCGACTACGGACCGCTGCGCTTCGTGTACCCCGACGAGCAGCTGGACCTCGACCCGGCGGTGTACGACGCCAGGTGGATCTGGCAGCTGGTCGAGCTGGACCTGCGGTGAGCCCGCGGCGCCCGGGGTCACAGGCGCCGGGACCCGATCCCACCGGGATGGGACGTCGCGTGCGCTGGCTCTCGGTCCTGCTGGCCCTGATGGGGGCCGCGCTGCTGGGCGGCGGGACCCTGCTCGGCCAGCAGATCGTCAGCCAGTCCGGGGAGCTGTCGCAGCGGCTGGCAGCGACCGAGCAGCTGGCCAACGGCAACGTGCGCACCCTGTCGCAGACGCAGCGGGAGCTGCTGCTCCTCTCGGAGGCGCTCTCCGACCCCGGTGCGGACCCCACCGCGGACCGAGACCTCGCCCTGCGCACGGCGCTGGTCACGCAGCGGGCGCAGGAGAGCGCCCTGGGCTACCAGCTGGCCACCCTCGGCACCGAGGAGCTGCTCGACGTGGCAGTGGACGCGCAGCGGCGCTGGCTCGAGGAGGTCCGGCCGCTGGTCGAGGTCGCCGCCGCCTCACCACGGGGGTCGGCGGCCCGCGAGCGTGCCCATGTGGAGCTGGACGACCTGGAGCAGGTCTACAACGAGCTGGCCGCGCAGGGAGAGGCCACACGCAGGGCGCTGAGCAGCGAGGCGGAGCGCGCGAGCAACGAGCTCCTGGCCGGCACCCGGGAGCTGCTGGTCTGGTTGCTGGTGATGTTCGCCGGTGGTGCCGGGGCGGTCGTGGTCGGGGGCCTGGTCTTCTGGCGGGTCAACCGGTCGCGCGCGCAGGTGACCCGGGAGCTGACCCAGCGCAACGTCGAGCTGGCCTGGTACTCCCGGGTCGTGCACGCCAGCCGGACCATGCTCTTCGCCACCGACAACCTCGGCGGTCTCACCTGGGTCAACGAGGCCTTCGAGGAGCAGACCGGGTGGAGCGGGCCGGCGGTGTGGGGACAGCACCCGCTCCAGCTGCTCGCCGCACCCGGCACCGACCCCGTGGCCGCGACCGAGCTGGTCTCCGCGCTCGTCGAGGGTCGGGCCGGCCAGGCGGAGATCGAGGCCCAGCGCGCCGACGGCTCGGTGTTCTGGGCCTCGGTCGGGCTCTCGCCCGTGCGGGACGACGGCGGCCACCCCGACGGCTTCTTCGTGATGATGGAGGACGTCTCCGAACGCCGCCAGGCCGAGCAGCTGCTGGACCTCGCTCGACGACGTGCCGAGGAGTCGGCCCAGCAGAAGGGGGCCTTCACTGCCACCATGAGCCACGAGATCCGCACCCCGCTGAACGCCGTCCTCGGGTTCACCGAGCTCCTCCAGGGGACCGCGCTGGACCCCGTGCAGCGGGAGTACGTCGAGGACGCCCACCGCAGCGGTCAGCACCTGCTGGCCCTGGTCAACGACGTGCTCGACTACTCCGCCCTGGAGGCGGGGCGGCTCGAGCAGCGGGTCGAGACCGTCGACGTGCGGGGTCTCCTCGAGGAGGTGGCCGGGATGTTCCGGGTGCAGGCCGAGCAGGCAGGCATCGGCCTCGGGGTCCTCGTCACGCCCCGGACCCCCTCGCACGTGGTGGCCGACGCCATGCGGCTGCGCCAGGTGCTGGTCAACCTCGTGGGCAACGCGGTGAAGTTCACGGAGGAAGGGTCGATCCAGCTCACCGTCGACGCCGAGGCCGAGGGACCCCGGTGGCGGCTGCGCGTCGAGGTGCGTGACACCGGTATCGGGATCCCGGCACACCGGCTCGAGGACGTCTTCGACTCCTACAGCAGGGGGGACGTGTCGGTCACCCGGGCCCGAGGCGGGACCGGGCTCGGCCTGGCGATCTGCCGACAGCTGGTCCTGGGGATGGACGGCCACATCGTGATGGAGTCCGAGCTGGGGGTGGGGACGGTCGTCCGCTTCGACGTGCTGCTCGCCGCCAGTCGGTTCGCGGGTGCCCCGTCGCCCCTGGCCGCGGAGTCGGCGCTCGGCCCGGGAGCGGCCCTCGGCGTCGTACGGGTGCTGGTGGCGGAGGACGACCCGGTGAACCGCCGGGTCATCACCCGGATGCTGGACCGCGTGGGGGTCGACCCCACGGTGGTGCACGACGGTGCGCAGGCGGTCGCCGCGTGTGCGGACGCCACCTACGACGTGATCTTGATGGACGTAGAGATGCCCGTGATGGACGGGCTGCGCGCGGTCCGGCTGATCCGGGGGAGCACCGCACCGGACGAGCCCGGCCCGTGGGTGGTCGCCGTGACCGCGAGTGCCCTGCCGGGTGACCGGGAGCGGTTCCTCGCGGCCGGCATGGACGACTACCTCGACAAGCCGATCACGCTGGCCGGCCTGACCGCGGTGCTGGAGCGCGCCGTCGAGGTCAAGCGGGGGGTGGTCGCCTGAGGGGCTCAGCGGCGCAGGCCATGCCGGGTCCGGTCGACCCGGCGACAGGCCAGCGCCGGTCAGCCTGCGAGCGTGCTCGCAAGGACGTGGTGCCGCCCGATCGGCAGCACGATCGGCTTGCCCGAGACCGGGTCCTCGACGACCTGGGACTCCATCCCGAAGACGTCGCGGACGACGTCGACGGTCAGCACCTCGGCCGGGTCGCCGGACGCGTGGAGGCGGCCGGCGCGCACGGCGACCAGGTGGTCGGCGTACCTCGCGGCGAGGTTGAGGTCGTGGAGCACCATCACGATCGTCGTCCCGCGCTGGCGGTTGAGGTCGGTCAGCAGGTCCAGCACGTCGACCTGGTGGCTGACGTCGAGGAACGTCGTGGGCTCGTCGAGCAGCAGCAGGTCGGTCTGCTGGGCCAGGGCCATCGCGATCCAGACCCGCTGGCGCTGCCCGCCCGAGAGCTCGTCGACGCAGCGGTCGGCGAGCGCCGCGGTGTCGGTGAGGCGCAGCGCCTCGGCCACGGCCTCCTCGTCGGCGGCCGTCCAGCGTGCGAGCACGCCCTGGTGCGGGTGGCGTCCCCGGGCGACGAGGTCGGCCACCACGATCCCCTCCGGCGCGATCGGGGACTGCGGCAGCAGGCCGAGGGTCCGTGCGACCTGCTTGGTGGGCATCGCGTGGAGGTCCTTGCCGTCGAGCACGACCTGTCCGGCGCGGGGCTTGAGCAGGCGCGCCATGGCGCGCAGCAGGGTCGACTTGCCGCACGCGTTCGCGCCGACGATGCAGGTGATCCGGCCCGAGGCCACGTCGAGGTCCACGTCCTCGACGACGGTGCGCTCGGCGTACCCGAGGGTGACGCCCTCGACGCTGAGCCGGTGACGGGGGGTGGGGGAGTCGGTCACAGGGAGCCTCCGGCGCGGTGGGTGCGGACGAGCAGGTAGACGAGGTACGGCGCCCCGAGCACGCCGGTGACGACGCCGACCGGGTAGCGGGCGTCGAAGGCGAACTGGCCCGCCAGGTCGGCGGCGAGCACCAGGATCGCGCCGACCAGGGCGGCCGGGACCATGAGCGAGCCGCCCGGGCCGACCACGCGCGCGGCGATCGGCCCGGCGAGGAAGGCCACGAACGCGATCGGGCCCGAGGCAGCCGTGGCGAAGGCGATGAGCACGACGGCGGTCACGATGCACAGCAGCCGGGTCCGCTCGACCCGGACTCCCAGCGCGGCGGCGGACTCGTCCCCGTGCTGGAGCAGCTCGAGGTTCCTGGCATGGCGCAGCAGGAGGGGCGCCACCACGAGGACCGCCAGCGCGAGCGGGCGGACCTGCTCCCACGTCGCGTTGTTGAGCGACCCGGTCAGCCACCGCATCGCGACCTGGAGGTCCCACTGGGCGGCGCGCACGATGACGTAGGCGACGACGCTGTCGAGCATCGCCGCGATGCCGATCCCGACCAGCACGAGCCGCGTGCCGACGACGCCGTCCTTGAAGGCCAGCAGGTAGATCAGCAGCGCGGTCGCGAGGGCGGCGGTGATGGCCACGACCGAGGTCACCGTCTCCGACAGCTCGAGCAGGACCAGGCCGACCACGGCCGCGGCGCTCGCGCCGGAGCTGATGCCGATGACGTCGGGGGAGGCCAGGGGGTTGCGCAGCATCGTCTGGAAGGTGACGCCGCCCAGGCCGAAGGCGATCCCGACGAGCAGCGCCATGCTGGCGCGGGGGAGCCGGAGGACGCCGACGGTGAAGGAGGCGCCGGGCACCGTCTCCCCGCGCACGACCGCCCACACCTCGGCTGGGGTGTAGAAGGTGTTGCCGATCATCAGGCTGGTGCAGAACAGCGCGACCACGAGCAGCGCGAGGACCGCCACCACCGTGGCGCGGCGTCGGCGCCGCGCCCGGTGCACAGGCCGTCAACGGTCCGGCCAGCAGGAAGAACACAGCACTGCCAAGAAACCGGCGCCGGCTCATCTGGTTCATGGCTGCCCTCCTAACCCTCGCACTCTGACCCCGCAAAGAGAGACAGATAACCAGGCAGGGCCTCTCCCGCCCACGGCTCTCGTGAACTATGATAGGAAGTCGAGGAAGAGCCGTCAAGAGTTGGAAAATGGCTCCCCTTGTGCTGAAAGACGCGGGCGCCGTATAATCGCGCCAGCCGGCCAGACCGATGTACGGCCTGGCTCTGGAGAGCGGGGTGCGCGACCCCCGACTGGAAGAACTGGCCCGCATTCTGGTGCAGTACTCGACGGGGCTGCAGCCGGGCGACCGGGTGCTCATCACCGGAACCGATCTGGCCAAGCCGCTGCTCCTGAGCCTCTACCGCGCCGCCCTGGCCGCCGGGGCCCTGCCAACGCTCATCGTCTCGTTCGAGGAGACCGGCCGGCTGCTCCTGGACGCCGGCTCCCCCGAGCAACTGGCCTACTTCCCCCCGGCCCTGCTGGCCGCCGTCGAGCAGTCCGAGGCGGTCATCTCGGTCGCCGCCCCCGGCAACCTGAAGATCCTGACCACGGTCGACCCCCAGCGGCAGATGGTCGTGACCCGGGCCCGCCGGCCCTACGTGGAAAAGGTTCTCCAGCGACGCTGGGTCCTCTGCCAGTACCCGACCCCGGCGCTGGCCCAGGAGGCCGAAATGTCGCTGGAGGAGTACGAGGACTTCGTCTTCCAGGCCACCAATATCGACTGGCCGGCCATGCGGGCCGAACTGCACCGCTGGAAACAGGTCCTGGAGACCGGCCAGGAGATGCGCATCGTCGGCCCGGAGACCGACCTG
>FWWL01006557.1_pt1 | contig 16735 bp, 14 predicted proteins | sample 2228331 | NCBI WGS metagenome assembly FWWL01 (sample SAMEA103939775, study PRJEB20133) | metagenome
GCACCGCCGTCGCCATTCGCTTCGGCATCGGTCAGCACATTGCCGCTCGCGCTCAGCGGACCGTCCTCGGTCACCGCGTCGCTGTCCGCTCGCGCCGTCGGAACGTCGTCGACGACGGTGACGTCGAGCGAAGCGGTGTCGGTCGAGCCGTCGGTGTCGGTCGCCAGCACCGCGAAGCTGTCGGTCAGCGCATCCTGGCCCGATGCCGTGTGACCCAGCGTATTGGCGCTCAGCACATATTCGTACGAGACCGTCGCCGACACCACGTCGCCGTCGGCATCGCTCGTCTTCGCGACCCCGGTCACTCGGACCAGCCCGTACTGACCGGCAACGACCACCGGATAGGTCACGCCCGCGCCGAACACGGCCACGCCGCCCAGCGTCAGGGTCGCAAGACCGTCCTGGCTGTCGATCGTAAAGCTGCCGGTCTGCGTCAGCGCCGCCGCATCGGGCGAAGAGCCGGAGGCAAGATCGTCCTCGTCCACCAGTTCCTCGGCACCGGCACCGTCGAGGCCGGTGATCACCACCGGATCGTCCTGACCGTTGACGATGATCGTCAGCGTCGTCGTCGACAGATCCCCGTCGCCATCGACCGCCGTGTAGGTGAACACCTCGTCGCCGAGCTGCTCGGTCGCATCGAGGCCCTGAACCACCGGATTGGTGTTGTCGAGCTGGTAGGTATAGCTGCCGTCGGCAGCCAGCGTCAGCGAGCCGTACTTGCCCGTCACGACGGTGGCCACATTGCCCGCCACCGGACCGGCAACCGCCCCGGCCGCAACCCCGGCGACAACCGCGCCGTCGGCACCCGTCGTATCCGCACCGCCGTCGCCATTCGCTTCGGCATCGGTCAGCACATTGCCGCTCGCGCTCAGCGGACCGTCCTCGGTCACCGCGTCGCTGTCCGCGCGCGCCGTCGGAACGTCGTCGACGATTGCGATGGCCAGCGTGCTTTCGCTGAAGTCGCCATCCTGATCGGTCACGCGCACGACGAAATCGTCCTGCGTCGCATCACCGCTGGTGTTTGCAGTGAGCTCGTAGGTGTACGTAATCGAACCACTTGCGATGCTGCCGATCGTCAGCGTGCCGGAAGTGCCGGTAAAGGTCTGGCCTGCGGCAGTGACCGCGACGCCATCGATGGTGACCGTCGCCGGCCCGTCGGGAGCGACATAGGTGATGGTACCGGAGGTGAGCTCGCTGTTGCTCGACGCGGCCGAACCGGCAGGCGGACCCGCCAGTCCGTCCTCGTCGACCAGTGTCCCAGCCTCCCCGGCCGTCGGCACATCGAGCGACGTCGGCGCATCAGCAATCGAGATGACCAGCTGCGCGCTTGCCGGATCGCCGTCCCCGTCAGTGATGGTGTAGGTGAAGGTGTCGGAGACGCCGCCCCTCGTCCCCGCATCCCGGGTATAGCTGTAGCTGCCATCGGCAGCGATGGTCAGCTTGCCGTATTGTCCCTGAACGATGGTGCCGACTGCACCAGCACCGCCCGCGCCCGTATAGGACGTTACGGCTGCGCCATCGGCCCCTTGGGTATCGTTGGCGAGCACATTGCCTGTTACCGGGCCGTATTGTCCCTGGGCGAGCGCATTGGAATCGGCGACCGCGACGGGCGCGTCGTCGACGATGGTTATGACAAGATCGTCCTGCGCGACATCGCCGTCCAGGTCGGTGACCACGATCGTGAAGTCAACCGAAGTGTTGTCGCCGGCGGTATTGTCGCCGAGAACGTAAGTGTAGGTGATCGAGCCCGCACCGGTCACGGGGTCGTACGTGAAGCCGGTGACTACCAGCGTACCCGACGGTCCGCTGACGACGGTTTGCGGCAGGGCGCCCGGATTGATGACGACGCCTTCGATGGACACGCTGCGCACGCCATCGGGAGAGGTGAACGTGATTGTGCCGCCGGTCGCCTCGGTCGTATCGCTGTTGTTGTTCGGGTTGGCATCGGCGATTTCGCCGGTACCGACGGTGCCGCCAGTCCGCGGCGGCAGGCCGCCTTCATCGACGACCGTGCCGCTTCCTTCGCTCGGCACGAAATCGATGGTGTCGGGCGCGTCGGCGATATTAATGGTCAGCGTTGCGCTCGACGTGCTGCCGTCCTGGTCGACGATGGTGTAGGTGAAGTTTTCCGAGACGCCGCCCGGAGTGTTGGGGGCGCGCGTATAGCTGTAGGTCCCGTTGGCATTGAGGGTCAGAGTGCCGTAGGTCCCCTGCAGGGTCGCGCCCGGCAGCACGGATCCATTGCCATTGGAAAAGCCCGTGACGCCGCCGCTGGCGCGCAAGCCATCGGCACCGGGCGTATCGTTCGCAAGCACATTACCGGCAACCGGGCCGAAGGTGGCGGCGGGCACCGTATTCACGTCGTTCGCCGCAATCGGGCGGTCATCGACGATGTTCACCGTCAGCGTGGCATTGGCCACGTCGCCATCGCGGTCTATCACCGTCACGGCGAAGTTATCGACCGAGGCGCTGTTCAGCGTGTTGTCGACCAGGGTATAGCGAAAGCCGATTTCGCCGGTGACCAGATCGATGCTGGTCACGGTGAGATTGCCGAGCGAAGTAGAGAAAACTTGACCGACAGTCGCGATGACGACGCCGTTCAGCGCAATGCTGGACAGACCGTCCGGCGCATTGAAGACGATCGTGCCGGACGTGGTTTCTCCATCGGTCGCGGCGGCCGTTCCCTGCGGCTCCGCCGGCGTTCCGCGCTGAGGCAGACCGTCTTCGCGCACTGTGGCAATGGCATTGGAGACGCCGGTCGGATTGTTCGGCGTTTCGATGACCACAGCGGGATCGCGGTCGACCAGGTTCGGGATGATTTCCCGCTCCGGCCGCTCGGGGAACCCGAAATCGGTGAACGGAAGCAGATCCCCGATATCGAACGCAGCCTGGATTTCGCCTTCGTCACCGGCGAAATTGCCGCCGGAGCTGCGCGTCGCGCCGGCGGCCGGTTCAGGTTCGTTGCCGAGCAGCAGCTGCGCAATGTTCAGGGGCGGGACGACGACGCCGTCGACCACGATCTGCGGCACGAAAACCGCGCCATCAGGGACAACGATCCGCGATCCGTCGTCGAGCACGATGATAAGGTTTCGGCCGTCGACGATCAGGGTCTGGATCGACGAGCCGGCAGGCAATGTGATGATGTCCTGGGCTACTGCCGCAATGCCTTCACCGGCGCCGACCTGAGCCGCCTGCTCGGCCCCCTGCACGAGGTCGGAAGTGTCTTCGGCGCGTTCCTGATAGTCCATCGAATGTCACCCTGCTTGCTACGCAGCCCCGGCATGAGGCTGAACAAGGCGAATTGCGCGAAGCGGACACAGGTCCGCGCCGACGACAATGCGCCTTGGCTGACGACCCGGATTTCTGGCTCTTTCCCCGCCCGCAGACAGGTTGTCCCTGCCGCCAATTCAACAGGATTCAGGTATGGTTTCAAGTTAATTAACCATGCCACGCTTGCCACTGAAACTGTGCAATCTTTCAAGGACTTGACGATCCACCGCGATATTTTTGTCGCAAATCGGGAATCTTTGCTGCGAGTCGCAAACACATGAAATTCCAACGAATCGAAAGCACAGCGACGGGAAGGCTCTGTAGATGTGCGGTAATCTGCTGAAATGTCCGACCGCACCGCTGGACCCGCTGGAAATACTGGTTATGTTCTCAGGCACTTGCAACCGTAGGCAGAAGCCGACGGATTGAGGCGGAGATGATGAGCTTGGAATCGGACACCTCCGAGCCCGCGTGGCAGGAACTGGCGATTGCCGGTTATTTCGTCGCTATCGTTGCTCTTGCCCTGTTCCTGATGATCTCACCCAAGCTCGCCGATGGCGGAGGCCAACAAGCGCTCCGCGAAAGTTTGAAGGAGCATAGCGGCGGTATGGGTGCGGGCACTCCCCGACCGTCCGTCGACGCGGCCGACGCGGCATCGATTGATGGCACCGCACCTCCGGCTGCCAGCGAGAACGATGATGCGAAACTGGCGGCGGACGGTCGCCCTGCCGACACCGGGGGCCGATCGGCGGACGGCTCTTTCATGCCGCTCGATTTCTCGCTGCCCGGAGGATCGCGGCTCGACAACAGCGTCGAGGCGGCGACCGAGGGCAGCATCAATGTCCGCAAAGTCGTGAAGGCGGGCAATTCGGAGGTCGGCGCCATCAATGTGACGATCGACCAGAACTCTCGGCTATTGCTCGAAGCGGGTGATGTCCGGACACTCGTCGCGTCTTATCCGGGCGGATCGAAGCGCACCGCCGAATTGCCTCAGAGCGGACTGATGACGACCCGTGCCTTGCGCGAACTTGGGATCGACTTCCGTTACGATCCGAATGCCGACGTTATTTCGCTGGAGCTTCGCTGATCGCTACAGGGTCGCGTAAAAAGCAGTACGATCCCTATAGAAGCGTGCCGGCTAGTCCGACGAAGATCGCGACGCCGAAAGGAACGGTCACGCCTGAATCCTTGAGCTTCTGCCGCGCTAGGAGCCTCGGTAGCATCAGCACGAGCAGCAGCACGAATCCGCCGATGCATGTCCACCAGAGCAGCTCGAACCCGCGCATGATCGGGACCGCAGCGGCCACAGCCGCATAGAATTTCGCGTCGCCCCCGCCGATCATGCCGAAGTAAAACAGGGCAGCCCCTATGGCCAGCGCGATGCAGGCGTGCAGGATCCCCCAACCCAGCGCGGCGAAACCGCCGACACTCCAGGAAAGGGCGCATGCAATTACAAGCGCGACCCCCACCTGCCAGTTGGGAATGCGCCGTTGCAGGATATCGGTAACGGCCGCCAGCGCGGCGACCGCAACCAATGCCAACGTCAGTCCTTGCTGAAGCGAAAGATCGATCAAGTCAGAAAGCTACTTCCAGCGGTTTTGTCGAAAGCCTGCCGAGCAATTCGACCTTCGGCTCAGGCTTTGCCTCGGCCTCGGTCTCGGTCGGCTTCGCTGCCGGCGTCCGCGACGCTACTTCCATGGTCGGAGCCGGTGCCTGCTCCTTGCCAGTGACGATAAGTATCTCCGGCTGACGAACCTTGGCAGCGACGCGCTTGGGCATCGCCATGTCGGCCTGCACCATCTGTTCCGGCGCCCGCACGGCGGCAGCGAGCGAGAGTGCGGCCGCGTCCGGGGCAGACCTGCGTGCCACCATCACGTCGCGTTGCAGGCGCAGCAGATTTGCAGCGAACCGGTCTTCCGATGGCTTCAGCGCCATGGCGGTCCGGAAATAACGATCGGCGAGATCCATGCGGCCAATCTTGGCATAGGCGACGCCCAGACCATTGCTGGCTTCGGCCGCTGTCTCCGGATCGGTCCGCGCAATCCTGAACGATGCGACCGCCGCTGCGAGCTGTCCGCTGCGCAGATAGGCGCGGCCCTCCTCGAGCGCGAGTTCGGCATCGGCGGCCTGCCTGGTAAAACCCGAAGGCTGGTTCGGCGCCTTCAAGAAGCCCCAGCCCTTGAGCAGGGGTGACTGGCATCCGCTGGTCGCGACGACAGCCAGCATCAGCGGAGCGATCTTCAGGGTCATTCTCGTCATCTTCAACCTCCACTCATGGCAGGGATGAGCTGCCGAACGATTTGCACGATACCCGGCATCATCAGCACCCCGATCATTACCGGCAGCATGCAAACCACCAGCGGTATCGAGATGAGGACCGGCAACCTGTATGCCTTTTCTTCGGCACGAAGCCGGCGCTTTTCACGCATTTCATTGGCATAGACCCGAAGGGTGTCGGCAACGCTTGTACCCAGCTTGTCGGACTGGATGAGAAGGGTCGAAAAGCTGCGGATTTCGTCCACTCCGCTTTGCTCGCCCATACGCCGCAGCGCATCTTCGCGATTGGCCCCCGCCCTCAGCTGCAGCGTCGCTTCAGACAGGAGACGCGAGACGAGCGGATGTGCCTTGACCATTTCCCGGCCGACACGGTCCATAGCAGCTTCGAGGCCGAGCCCGGCTTCGACGCAAACGAGCATCAGATCGAGGCAATCGGGAAAGCCGTTGCGGATTTCCTCCTCGCGGCGATCGGCCTTGGCGCGGACAAAGATGTTCGGGAGATAAAGGCCCAGGATGGCGAGGACGCCGCCGATGACATAGAGCTTGAAGCTGGTCAGCTCCTGTCCCGTGATCTCCACGACGAAGAAGTAGAAGAGCGGCAGGGCGAAAACCATCATCAACCGGACGAGGTTGAAGACCCGCGGTGCGGCCGGCGAAGTGTAACCGGCGGCGCGCAACTTGTCGCGGACCTTGTCCGGTTGGCTATCGGCGAGGTTGAGACCTGCCTTCTCGACCTTGTCGGCCAGTTTGCTCCATGCATCGTCGCGGCGCTCCTGCAGGGTGAGCCCCTGGCCTTGCACGGAATGCGATTCGCCGATCACGCGCAGCTCGGACCGGACCGTTGCCCTGCGGGTAACCGTCCGGTTGACCATCAGCACACCGAAGGTCACCAGGGCGAAGACAAGCACCAGTACGGAGATTCGGGCGACGGCGTTCGAGGCGAGGAAATCCAGCATCTTCAGACTTTCAGATCGATCATGCGGCGGATCGAGAACACGCCGACGAAATACCAGCCGATCAGCATGGGAAATCCGATGTAGAAAATGGGGTCGCTCGCCGCGTCGAGGTAGAACGCAGGGTTCATGAGAAACAGGATGACGAAGGCGAGGACTGGCAGCGCCGTGAGCAGCCAGGCGGTCATGCGGCCTTCCGAACTGAGCGCCCTGACCTTGAGATAGAGGGTCGCTCTTTCGCGGATGACTTTCGACAGATTGTCGAGGATTTCGGCGAGGTTGCCGCCGGTCTCGTTCTGGACCGAAAGCGAGACCACGAACATGCGGATGTCGTCGAGATTCCACCGCTCGGCAAGGTCCTCCAGCGCGTCGGTAAGCTCCGCGCCATAGGCAACCTCGTCGGCAATGAGGCCGAACTCGGAACCGATCGGATCTTCCATCTCCGTCGTAAGCAGCTCGATGGCAGAAGCGACAGGATGCCCCGAGCGCAATGCGCGAACGAAAATGTCGAGCGCCACGGGAAACTGTTCTTGCATCCGCTTGCGCCGCCGCTGCGCCAGCCAGGAAATGGCCAGCACGGGCAGCCCGATGGCGAGCGCGGCGGAAAACGCCATGACGATCTGCAGAATACCCGAGGTGAACGAGAAGCTGCTGGTGAAAACCGCCATGGAAACCAATGCCAGCAGGGCGAAGAACAGCACGCCCATCCCGACAAGGGCCTGCATCAGGGTAAACGGGGCGCCGGCCATCATCAGGTTGCTTTGCAACATCCCGATAAGCCGCCCGACGAGCCCCGTTGTCGGGAGGATCGAGCCCGGATGGTTCCGGCGCAGCACTGCGACCACATCGGCACGGTCGTTACCGCGGCCGATGAGCTTCATTCGCTTGTTGATCGCGCCGGCGTAGGCCCTGTTGTCCCAGGCAAGACGAATGACGACCTGGCCGATCAGGATGACCGCGACGAATATGCCGAGCAAGGTGACGAAGCGTACCAGTTCGGCGTTCATCAGCGCTTCTCACCCAGCTTGAGTGACGGCCGGAACAGTTCCGACGACATTTCGATGCCGTGCTCGGATGCCTGCTGCAGGAACTTCGGCCTGATGCCGGTCGCCTCGAAATGGCCGAGAACCTCGCCGTTCTCGCCGCGGCCGGTCATCTTGAAGCGGAAGATCTCCTGCATCGTGATCGTCTGACCTTCCATGCCGGTAACTTCCGACACGCTCAGCAGGCGGCGGCGACCGTCGGACTGGCGACCGATCTGCACCACCACATTGATCGCCGAGGCAATCTGCGCGCGGGCCGATGTCGGCGAAATCTCGATCCCGCTCATGCCGATCATCTGTTCGATACGCGAAAGGGCATCACGCGCCGTGTTGGCGTGGACCGTCGTCATCGATCCGTCATGCCCCGTGTTCATGGCCTGAAGCATGTCGAACGCTTCGCCGGCACGCACTTCGCCGACGATGATGCGATCGGGACGCATACGGAGCGCGTTCTTGACCAGATCGCGCTGGGTGACTTCGCCGTTGCCTTCGATATTTGCGGGCCGCGTTTCCAATCGCGCAACATGTTCCTGCTGCAACTGGAGCTCGGCCGAATCCTCGATGGTGACGATACGTTCCTTGTGGTCGATGAAGGCCGACAAGGCGTTGAGCAGTGTCGTCTTGCCCGAACCGGTGCCTCCGGAAATGAGCACGTTGCGACGAGACCTTACGACCGCCTCGAGGATTTCGGAGACCTCCTGCGGGATGCTGCCCAGTTCGACCAGCTTCGCCATGTTGATCTTTTTCTTGGCGAATTTGCGGATCGAGAGCAGCGAACCGTCGATGGCAAGCGGAGCGACGATGGCATTGACGCGCGAACCATCAGCGAGGCGCGCGTCGACGAAGGGCGAGGCTTCATCGATCCTGCGGCCGACGGCGCTGACGATCTTCTGGATGATACGCAGGAGATGCCGCTCGTCCTGGAACCTGGTCCCGACCCGCTCCAGCAGGCCATAGCGCTCCACGAATACGTCGCGGTGACCGTTGACGAGGATGTCCGTGATCGTCTCGTCTGCGAGCAGCGGCTCGAGCGGGCCCAGGCCGAGCAGCTCGTTAAGAACCTCGTCGACCAGGCGATCGCGTTCGCTCGCATTGAGCGCAGCGTCTTCCTCGATCAGGATGGCGAGGACGATGTCGCCCACTTCTTCCTCGATCTGGGCGCGGGAGAGCTTTTCAAGGTTGGCGAGAGTAATGCGGTCGAGCAGCTTGCGATGCACGCGCGTCTTGAGCGCGAGATAGCGGTCGATTTCCTCCTCGCTCAAGGCGCCCGCCGCGGCTTGCTGCCCCTGTTCGATTTCGGCAACGTCGGTGCCGATCTTTCCGATCTGCCACTTCATTGGCCGGCCTCCGCAAGCCGGTTGGCTTTGAGGAATTGCGCAAAACCGGCGATATCGTTCCAGAAGCCATTCTTCGGCTTCCATTCATAGGTCAGCAGCCCCTGCTCCTGCGCCTGCGAGAGGATCTTGCTCTCTTCCCGCAGTTTGAAATCGATCGGCCTGCGCAAGGCTTCCTCGATGCTTGCGACCGAAATCGCGCCGAACATCTTGTTCTCGGCCTTGTTGAGAACGATCGAAAGCAGGCGCAGGTCGAGCCCCAGATTGCGGAACAGATCGATCCGGCGCTTCGCCTGGCGAATTGCTGCCACTTTCGGTTCCACCACCATCACGACCTGATCGGCGCTCGAAAGGAAGGAAAGGCCCCAGTTGGTGAGGTTCGCGGGCATATCGACGAGCACGACATCGAACTCCCGCCGTGCCGTGCGAATGACGGCGCTGAGACGGTCGACATCGATCGCCTCGATAGGGCTGATCTCGAACGGCGCGGCAACCACCGCAAATCCCGCCGCGTGAGGTACGGCGACGGAGCGCATATAGGCCGCGTCGAGCCGGCTACCGGCAGACAGCAGATCTTCCACGGTGCGGCGCGGATCGAGGCCCACCGTTTCCGCGACCCGCCCATATTGCAGATCGAGGTCGATGATGCAGACATTGGGCTGCGCTGCATCGGCATCGGCGAAGGCTGCGGCCAGGTGGGTGACGACCGTCGTCGACCCGCCGCCGCCCATGGCGCGGGTCACGGCGATGACCGGCGCCAGCCGTGCGTTGCTGTTTCGCGATTTTTCCGAATTCACCTCGACGATCGCGAGGACCGTCTGCAGGATTTCCTCCGCCTCCAGAGGAAGCGATACCACGTCGGCCACGCCGGCGCGGATGAGCGTCCGCACGGTGGCGAGATCGCTCCCCGATGTCGCGACGATGAGCGGCAAGTCCGGATCGTATTTCTTGATGGCGCGTATGCGGTCGAAACTCGACGGCTGGGCCGGATCGATCTGAACGACCGCAACATCGCAGGTGCCAATGAGTTCCGGCACGACCGGTTCGTCCACGGGCAGCGAAACATAGTCCACATTGCCGAGCCATTCGGCCGCGGCCTGCCCTTGCAAGTCGGCGATATGTCCGGCGGAGGCGATCACCGCCAGGCGCACATTGCCAAGCGCCTTTCGGTCGGCACCATCGGTCTTCATGTAGCGTTCGTCACCCATCGGGTTCATCCGGATTCCTTGGCCGAAAACATCAGCAGATTTCCTCGTAACAAGCGCCCTGCCCGTCCTCTTGCGAGATGGAATAGGGCGATGCAGGCACGTTCCATGTCACTCCGAACCAGCTCGTCAGGATTGGTCTGAACTGCACATTGTTGAGCTGGACGCGGATCAACGGGGCGATATCGGGGCCGTTGGGATCGCCGGCAAACCCTAAGCCGGAATTGAGGTAGGAAACCGTCACGTCCTGTGGCTGCAGTCCCGGCATGAACACCTGCATGCGCGACAGCACCCGGTTGAACGACGTAAGATTGGGCGACATCGTCAGCGTGACTCTGGGCGTAGCGATCGGTGTGCAGATCGGATCCAATGTCGCGCTGACGCCGGTGCAATTCACCCCCGGAAAATCGGCCGCCGGCACTGCCGCGCCTTGTGGTATCCCGTTGGTGACCGCGAAGGAATGGGTTATCAGTCCCGCCGGGATCATGGCCGTGCTGGCGGCGGCACGCGCGCCGGCCTGCGTGGCCTTCTCGGCGCGGTTTACCTCCCACATATACCGTCCGCCGTCGATGATGCCGAAGACGAACAAGGTGGCCACCGGTAGCACGAGTGCGAATTCGGCGGCAGAGCCGCTCTGGTCGAGGAGGAGGCGCCGGAGAAACATCAGAACCCCGTCACCGGGCTTTGCGCGGTGGCGACGATGTTGCGACCGTTGAGATAGCCGAGCCTGCCGAAGAGCGATGGATAGGGCAAGGTCACGGTGATCTTGACGTTGAGTGCAGAGGTAACTGCTGGCGCAGCCGATCCGCTTTCGTCCGCGTAGATGCCGGTCGTCGAATACGTCTTACCGGTCTTGCATGTGACCAACACCGAGATCGGATCGGGCGTAAGGCTCGCGGTCCAGGTGCGAACGACCGGATTGCCGCTTGCATCGGCAGTCCCGGTGCGGGTGACGTTGCGTACCCGTGTATCCGCCGCCCCGACCGTGGTCGCATCACATGCGAAATTGGAAAACGGCTGCCGCGCGGCATACCGCGTGCCGTTGCGCACCGACTTGAGAAGCTGGTGCTCGCTCCAGAAATATCCGCCCATCTCTATGCCGCCGAACATCAGGATCGTGAGCAGAGGCAGCATCAGCGCCATCTCGGCAGCAGCAGCGCCCGAGACATTGCGGAAGAAAAGGCGGAGGAAACGGGTCATCGAATGAGATACGGGACATCGCGGCGCACCACATCGCCTGTGGCACCGTCCCCTCCGATATCGATCGCGCGGATCACCTCGACATACACGTCGTTCTTGTCGGTCAGGTCGTCGGAACTCGGCCCTGCCTTCTTTCGCGTCATCGACGGTTCAACAAGGAATAGCTCTGCCCAGTATTTGACCTTCACATTCACCTTGCGGCCACGCACGCCTTCCGCCGTGCAATTGATGACGGCGGCGGTTATCTTCCGGCGCGACGCATCGCCTTGTGACCGGCAGACCGGCGCGGTCGAGGCGGTCGTGCTGCCGACAGTCTGGCGAATTTGTGCGGAGGTCATGGTGCCGGCGAGATATCGAGCCGTTTCCCACTCATAGACCTGGAATCTGGTCACGTTGTCGCCAAAGCCGGTCTGGGACTTCCAAGTTGCATTGTCCCAACCGTAATTCGCCTGGAAAAAAGCGTCGCGATCCCAGTCCTTGGTGCCGATCACGCTGTACTTGTCGGTTGTGCAATTGCCATCGACCGAATGGGCATGGCACAAGTCGCGGGGGTAGCCCATCACCTTGACGTTGGCACGCTCGGCCGCTGTGAGAACCCGCGCACTGGGCGGGACATAGCGCGATCCTGGTGCCGCCTGCTCCCACTCGTTATTCTTGATCCCGCATTTGGTCGTTTCTGCGAGGTCCTTCTTGACCAGGTCTTTCCTTGAGACCGGTGCGGCGGTGCAATTGCTGGACCCGCCAGGACAGGTGTTGGCGCCGTTGGTATCGATGTCGAAACGGGTGTTGATTGCATCGAAGACCACGTCCTTGAGCCCGGGTTCGGTAGTCACACCCGTGGTCGGCTGGCAATTCGCCGGCACGTAATCCCAGCCGAGTGACTTTGCCAGCTCAGCTGTACCGGTACCGAGGCCGTTGGCGAGGAAGCCGAAATTCCCCGGCGCACCGTCGGTGCCGTCGGTAATCAGACGCATGCCGTATCCGACATAGTTGTTCGGATTGAATTCTTTGTTATCCTCTTCCATCGGGTTGCACATCATCACCGGCGGCGTGTTGCAGATGGCAGAGCCCAGCGACGCGGTTGCCTTGGCAATGATGTTGCCCGATCGCAGGATGCCGACGATCGGCGTCATGGTGTAGACGGCCGCACGCGGCGTGATGGACACGGTGACGACCCTGGCGGCCGCATCGGTCGTCGTGACTGTTCCGAATGCGTCGGTGGCCTGATCATAGCCATCGTAGAAGACCAGGCCACCGGTTGCAGGAATCGCGACAGCGGTTCCGCTGCCGTCGTTGCCCATGACCGTCGTATTGGCAACGAGGCCGCTTGCCGCAGCGCTCGCGCGGGAAATGGCGTCGGCCCGCCCGTCGAGCTGCGTCGCAGCCGCCAAAGCGGCCTGGTCGGCGGCGTTCTGCAGCTCGGAATCGAGCGCGGTCATCCGCGTCCAGTCCCAGGCTACCCCGACAATACCGACCAGCATGAACATCACGAGTGCATACATGGCTGCGACGGCTGCCGAGGTGTCGTCGCGCAGCAGGGCTGCCAGCGACGGCTCGCCGTGCACCTTCGCTGCGATCGAAGGGGCTGCGGAAATGTGGCTGTCGAACATCTCCCCTTCCCCCTATTGCGGCGGTGAGCCGCCCCCTGAACTGTCGCCGCCTCCGCCCGCGCCGATGTCGGTCGTGCGGATGCCGGCCGGCTGCTTGACGCTGTCGGTCCGGTAACGCTCCACCGCGGCGGCAGCGACTTCGCCATTGGCAACCATGTCGCCCTCGTGAACAGGATCCGGATTGACGACCTGCGCCATCATCGTCTGGCGATTGGCATCGCCGAACTTGGTGTCACCGGGGCGGTCGTACATCGACGTTTCGGCACAACCGGCCAGCAGCACGGCTGCCGTGGTCGTCGCAACGGCGATCGAGCGCTTAATAGTCATAGTCGCCTCCTGCTTCGGTATTGGCCGGATCGGCGAGCTGTGTGGCCGGTACCGGATCGTAGGGCTCACCCATCAACACGCTTTGCGCGGCGGTGGGATCGGCTACCCGGTCGGTCGGCAGCCGAACCTGGTCGGGCCGGATCGGCTTGACCAGGCGCGGTGTGACGATGATCAGCAGCTCCGTCTCGCCCTTCTGGAACTGGGTCGACCGGAACAGCGCCCCAAGGATGGGAATGTTGCCGAGCAGCGGAACCTGGTTGATCGTGGTCTGGAAATCCTGCTGCAACAGACCGGCAATGGCGAAGCTCTCGCCGTCGCGCAGTTCCAGCGTGGTCGAGGCCCGCCGGGTCTGGAGGCCCGGGATGGAAATCCCGTTGAGCTGGATCGATGCCGCCGGATCGATGGCACTCACTTCGGGTTCCACGACGAGGTTGATCGTGTTGTCGCCGAGTACCGTCGGAGTGAAACCGAGGCTGACGCCGAAGGGCTTGAACTCGACTGTTACGCGCCCGACGCCGTCGCCGCCTCCGCCCCCGGACTGGACGACCGGGATAGGGAACTCGCCGCCGGCCAGGAAGCTGGCCTTTTCACCCGAAAGCGCGATGAGCGTCGGCTCGGCCAGGGTCTTCGCGAAGCCCTTGTTTTCGAGCGCGTTCAGATAGGCGTCGATATCGAGGCCGAGCGCGCGGAAAGTATCGCCGATTACACCGAAACTGTTGCTGACCGAACCGACCTGAAGCTGTGTTCCGATACCGTTGGCGCCGGGGACGAGGCCTGCTCCTGCACCGAACGCGATCAAGGGTCCGCCGGCACCGGCGGCAAAACCGCTGACGCCGATGTCCTGGCCGACCTCTCGCTTCACCTCGGCGAAGCGTACTTCGACCATGACCTGTTGGCTGCTGCCTAGCCCGATCAGGTTGACCACCTTGTCGCCAGCGAAGGTACGGGCAATCTGCACGGCGCGATCGACCGTCCCGGCATCGGATGCGAGCCCGGTCAGCACCATGGAGTCGCCCGAGATATGCGCGTCGATGTCGCTGCCCGGCATGAGCCGCGTGATCTGCGAGCGGAACATCTCGACATCGGGCCCGACCGAAATGTCCATCACCGAAAGCACGCGTCCGGCCTTGTCGTACAGCGTCAGGCTGGTGGTCCCGACAGATTTGCCGAGGACGTAGATCGAACGGTCGCTGAGCGGCACGATGTCGGCGATTTCGGGATTGCCGATCATGGCCTTGGCGATGGCGCGGTCGGCGGTGACGACCTGGCTCTTATTCTTCGGTACTTCGAGCGATCCGGTATGGATGCCGTCGTCGGAGTATTGGGCGGAGGCAGGCGCGGCTGCCAGCAAGGCGAGCGGGGCGACGACTGTCGCGGTGGCCGCAAGCATGCGTTGGATCGATTTAATTGCCATTGCGACGAACCTCCTCGACGCGAACGTCCGTTCCGCGGACCACGGTCATGGTCGGCCCCGAAGGTATCGAAACCGTTACCGGCGCCGTGCCGGCGGGCCCGCTGGGCGCGGTGCGAATGATCGGCGCGCTGGCCTGGGCGGGCGCGGCTGCCATGCGCCGGCTGCGATCCGGAATGTAGAGCCCCGCCCCGCCGAGATCGCGGGTGGTGATGACCGGTTCAGGCCCGACCAGCTGGTCTTCTACATTGCGCAGCGCCATGCTGAGCGTGCCGACCTGGTTGGCGAGGCTCAGCTTCTGGGCTCCGCGCTGGTCGACGAGCACGGTGGCGGTCTTGGGCACGGCCGGGTCGGTCGTGGTTTCGCTGGCGCGCTGGTCGACCGCGAGGACCTGCACGCTTTCGAGCAGCACGGTCGTCATCTTGTCGTCGCTGGTGGCGCCGTCGCCCGGGATCTTCCGGGTCAGGAAAATGTCCACTGCATCGCCCGGAAAGACGAAACCGGCAACGCCGGTCACTTCGTTCATCGGGACGGTGACGGCCCGCATGTTTTCGGGGATGTTGGCGGAAAGGATCGCGCGGTCCGAGATGCGCGAGATCAGGATCGGTTCGCCCCGGGCAATCGGCCTGATGGCGACATTGGTGCCGGAATTGAGCCGGGCAATGTCGGTGATCGCGCCGTCCGGAAGCGAGTCGGCCGGCCAACTGGCCAGCCTGACGGTGTCGGCGCTGATCGGGGCACCGAAGACAAGGTCCTGGTTGGCCACTGCCACCCTGACCAATTGCTGTTTCTCGGCCACGGCGGCCTGCCGTTCTTCGACCCCGGTGAACCAGGCGTTGGCGAGGTAGACGGCAAGAATGCCGAGTACCACCGCGACCCCTAGAACTATCGCATTGCGCCGATCCATCGTGACACCCCCCGTGTCGTTTGCAGTAAGTGGCAGGCCCGCCGCACCTCACGGTGGGCGGGCCCGCCGGTATTCGTCAGATCGTCGAAGCGACGCCGGTGTCGATCGTGGTCGACGTACGGGTCATCGCGCTGCCGATCGAAGTGGCGAGCGTGGTCGCACCGGCAACGATGGCGATGCCGACGACGATCAGGATGAGCGCGTATTCGGCAGCCGAGGCACCGGATTCGTCGCGGGCGAGGTTCTTGATGAATGCCATGGTATTTCCTCCCTTGTGCCGGGGCTGCCACCGGCAGCCCCGAGACGATTCAAACGAAAGATCAGATCGTCGAAGCGACGCCGGTGTTGATCGTGGTGGCGGTGCGGGTCATCGCGCTGCCGATCGAAGCGGCGAGCGTGGTCGCACCGGCAACGATGGCGATGCCGACGACGATCAGGATGAGCGCGTATTCGGCAGCCGAGGCACCGGATTCGTCGCGAGCGAGATTCTTGATGAAGGTCATAATCGTATTCCCCAGTTCGGCCCGACATGGAGTACGGGCGCTAACGTCCAAAAGCGGTACCGGAACGCATTTCCGGATAACCGTTGTCCGTGGGGAATTTTCAGGAACCGGCGCGACCGTTTATGTTTTCCCGGCTTGGCGCCGGTAACTGAACGCTGGTTCCCTCACAGAACGGCTTTATTCTGGCCAGAGCTTACACAAGGTCAAAGCAAAAATCTTTACGAAATTTTAACCCCGTAAAACATCGGCTTACAAGCCCCTAAAATTACGCGGGTTGGTTAACGCGGTGAATTTGCAACACAATCATCCGCGTGGTTTTGCGGCCCGCAACGCACCGCGTTTATGGTTGTGAGTCTCGGAATCGGCGATGCCGGGAGCATATTTGCGAGAGCCGTCAGCGCCCCCAGACCGATGCGGGATCTACCGCGCGTCCGCCGCGGCGCACCTCGTAATGGAGATGAGGGCCGGTCGAGCGGCCGGTCGAACCGACATAGCCGATAATCTGGCCCTGCCCCACCTGGCTTCCCGCAGTCACGGCCAGCGCCGAGAGATGGGCATAGCGCGTCTCCACCCCGCCCCCGTGATCGACGATCACCACAATCCCGTAATTGCCAAACCATCCGGCGCGCGTCACCGTGCCTGCGCCCGAAACCGCGACCGGTCGACCTTGGGCGGCGGCGAGGTCGATACCCGCA
>FWWL01006559.1_pt1 | contig 16734 bp, 11 predicted proteins | sample 2228331 | NCBI WGS metagenome assembly FWWL01 (sample SAMEA103939775, study PRJEB20133) | metagenome
TTTCGCTGGCCTGGGCAAACCCCACCGCCAGCACGACCACAGCAACCTTAATCCAACGCATAGCGCCCTCCTCGGGGATGAACCCCTGCCTTCTTACGTAAGGATCACGCGGCGGTTTTGCAGCGTGTTAAAAAAGGCGGTCGGGCGGCCGATCGCTTTTGGTCTGTACCTCGTGGCACTGCGGAGCCCTTAAGGGTACAGCCTTTGGCCGGAATCGGGAGCAAAGAGGCAGAGGTTTTCCGGGGAAAAGGTCAACTTCAGCGTATCGCCTGGCCGAGGTCGGGCGTCAGCCGGCAAAAGCACCGTGGCCCAGGTTTGGCCCACGTACCCCCCCACCTGAACCGTGGGACCCAAAAGCTCCACCACCGCTACGCCCAGCGCCAAAGCTGGCTCCTCCGCGGAAGTCGGACGCCAGTGCTCGGGGCGAATGCCGGCGGTGCAGGCCTCCCCAGGGTGCAAAGGCAAAACCGCTTGTGGGAGAGGGAAAAAGGTTTCGGCAATAACAAGCCCGCCGGCTTGGACGGTGGCGGGAAAGAGGTTCATGGGTGGGCTGCCAATGAAGGTGGCCACGAAGGTATCGGCCGGCAAGCGGTACACCTCCAAAGGTGGCCCCACCTGGAGGATGCGTCCGTCCTTCATGACCGCCACCCGGTGGCCTAACGTCATGGCTTCCACCTGGTCGTGGGTGACGTAAAGGGTGGTGGTGCCCAACCGCTGCTGTAAGCGCGCCAGCTCCGCGCGGGTTTGCACCCGCAGCTTAGCGTCAATGTTGGAAAGGGGCTCGTCGAAGAGGAAAACCGCAGGTTTCCGCACCATGGCGCGACCCAGCGCCACCCGTTGCCGCTGGCCGCCGGAAAGCTGGCGGGGAAGGGAATTCAAGAGGTGGGCGATGTCCAGCACCTCCGCCACCTCCTGCACCAAGCGCTGGCGCTCCGGTCTCGGTAAGCGCCGCATTTTTAAAGGGAACTCCAGGTTTTCCGCCACCGTCATGTGCGGGTAAAGCGCGTAGTTTTGGAAAACCATGGCCACGTCCCGCTGGCCTGGGGGCAATGAGGTGACGTCTTTTCCATCCACCAAAATGCGACCGGTGGAAGGCTCTTCCAGCCCTGCCACCAGCCGCAACACTGTGGTCTTGCCGCACCCCGAAGGCCCCACCGACACCAGGAATTCCCCGGTGGCCACCTGCAGGTCCAGGGGCGAAATGACGGTTTTCTCCCCAAACCGCTTGGAGACCCCGCACAGCTCCACGCTCATGTCTGAATCTCCTCTTCCGGGAGGAGCACTTCCAAGGACAGGGGCCCGTCCACGTCGGAAGGGACAAGGTTGTCCTCAAGCGGCTTGCCTTCAAGCAATACCTGGGTTTTTGCTACTCCCGGTTGCCGGTGCATGGTGATGGACAACTGAGCCCCGCGAAACTGGCGGAGCACCCGAACCTTCGACCACGAGCTAGGAAGGCGCGGGTCTACCTGCAAGCCCTCCCACGTGGGCCGCACGCCCAAGACCCATTCGCTGACCACCCGGTGGAACCAGGCGGCGGAGCCGGTGTACCAGCTCCAGCCTGCCCGCCCCAAAAGCGGCGAAGGGGGACCATCCACATTGCCGGGGAGCACGTAGGGTTCTGCCCAGGAGCGCCGCGGGTCTTTGAGCGCCGGGTTCAACGTTCGCAGGAGGTAAGCCACCGCTTCATGATCCCGCATCTTGCAGGCCGCCGCCAGGGCCCAGGTGGCGGCGTGGGTGTAAACCCCGCCGTTTTCCCGCACTCCCGGGGCGTACCGGGTGATGTAGCCAATGGCGGGGTTAGGCTGGGTGTAGGCAGGCGTCAGGAGCAGCGCGCCAATGGGCGAAAATAAATGCTCCTTGACGGCACGCCAGCATTTCTCCTGCCTTTCCCGGGAGGTGCTTTCCGCCAGGATGGCCCAGGTTTGCGCGTTGAGGAAGATGCGGCCTTCGGAGTTGCGGTGGCTGCCGATGAGGCTGCCATCATCGAGGCTGGCCCGCCAAAACCATTCGCCGTCCCAGGCGTACTGGTTGATGGCCGCAAATAACTGGTTTCGTTTTTCCTGGAAACTCGATGCCTTTTCGTGCTCCCCCAGCTCCCGGAAGATGCGGCTCCACTCTTGGGTCAGAAGCACAAGGAAATGGGCGAGCCACACCGATTCCCCCCGTCCCTGCAAGCCGCAGGCGGAAAGCCCGTCGTTCCAATCCCCACAGCCAATGAGCGGCAACCCCCGGGGAGAAAAACGGGAAAACGCCAGGGCAAAGGCCCGTTCAATGTGGTCCGTGAGGGTTTTGGCTTCGGCATCCAGGAAAGGGACCTCGTGCTCAAGGATGGAAAAATCCTCGGTTTCCTTGAGGTAGTTGGCGGTGACAAAAGCAAGCCACAGGTAGTCATCGGAATACCGGCTGGGCAGGCCCTCTTCGGTGAGCGGGTGCCACCAGTGGTAGGCGGAGCCGTCGACAAACTGGTGGGCGGCGTGGAGCAGGATTTGCTCCCGGGTGCGCTGGGGTTCCAGGGGGAGAAAAACCTGGGCGTCCTGCAGCTGGTCACGAAAGCCAAAAGCGCCGGATTGCTGGTAGTAGCCACAGCGGGCCCACAGCCTTCCGGCAATGGCCTGGTAGCGGGACCACCAGTTGAGCACTGCGTTGAGAGAGTCGTCAGGGGTGTTAATGCTGTGGCGGCCAAGCAGCTCATCCCAAAAGCGGTGGGTTTCCTCCAGGGCCTTTTGCACCTCCTCCGGGTTTGCCAAGCGCTGCCATGTTTCCACGGCTTCTTTTCGGCTTTTTCCTGCCGCCAGGACGAAAACCAAGGTGGCCTTTTCGTACGGAGCCAGGGCCACAGGGTACCGGAGGGCCGCCACCGGATCCCAGTGGCGGCCAAAGGCCGGCTCCCATTGGGCGTCCTGCAGCGCCAGGGGATGCCGGAGGGAACCCCCCGGGCCGAAGAACAGGGCCTTATCGCCCTGGGCGTGAGCTGGCGGCCGATCGGCCCCGAACGCCGCCACAAACGGGTAGCTGGTGTTCCAATGCCCAAAGCGGCGGGAGCCCACGTCCCACATGTGGTTTTTCGCTAAAACAAGCCCCGAATCCGGCAGGAACTGGGTTTCCAGGAAAAGCTTGGAAAACTCCCGGCGAGGCGAGGGTGCCACCCCGCAGTTCCACTCCAAAAACGCTGTGAGCTCCAGCTCCTGGGGTGAAGGCCCCAGGTTTTCCAGTTCCACCAGCCAAAGCTCGGCGGTTTCCCGGGGATGGGCCAACAGCGTCCAGGACCACGCCACGTTTCCCTTTTTTCCCAAGAACGTGGTGGAGCCCAGGCGGTGGATGCATCGGTAGGAATCCAGCGGAGCCCAAGTGGGGGCCGGCGAAAGGGAGCAAAGCTCTCCCGTGGCCGGGATGAACAGGTAGAGGAACTTCCCCGAGGTGTCGTCGGCCAAATCCTGCTGCCAGCGGGTGAGCACCGAAAGCTGCGAGTTTTCCACAAAGGTAAAACCCGAGCCCGTGTGGCTCACCACCAAACCAAAGTGGGGGTTGGCCAGCACGTTGACCCATGGACGGGGGAGGTGCACGTGCGTTACGTAAAACTCCCGGCCGTCGGCTGAAAACTCGCCAAAGGGGTTGTCTTTGAAATCGTTCAGGAAAAATTGCCGCGGATCATTCATGGGTTTGCTCCCAACCTCGCTTTATACTTGGCTCATGGGTCAAGGTTTTCCCAAGGATTTCCTGCTCGGGGTTGCCACGTCGGCTTACCAAATCGAGGGTTCCCCTTTGGCCGACGGTGCCGGTCCCAGCAACTGGCACGTTTGGTGCCAGCAGCCAGGGCGCATTTTTGAAGGGCACACCGGCGAGGTGGCCTGTGATCACTACCGCCGGTACCGGGAAGACGTGGCGCTCATGGCGCAGTTGGGGGTTGAAGCGTACCGCTTTTCCGTGGCCTGGAGCCGGGTTTTGCCTGAAGGCGTTGGCGCGGTCAACCCCAGGGGCCTGGATTTTTACCAGCGGTTGGTGGACGAGCTCCTCAAAGCCGGCATCGGGCCCATGGTGACCCTGTTCCACTGGGACCTGCCGCAAGCTCTGGCCGAGCGCGGGGGATGGGCGAACCCCGACACCGCAAGGTACTTTGCCGACTACGCCGGGGTGGTGTTTCGGGCTTTGCAGGATCGGGTTTCCCTTTGGGCCACCCTTAACGAACCGTGGGTGGTGATGGACGCCGGTTACGTCCACGGGGTCCATCCTCCAGGTTTGCGAGATCCTAAGCTGGCACTGCGGGTGGCCCACCACTTGCTTTTGGGTCATAGCCTTGCGTTGCAGCAGGGGCGGGCGCTGGGTGCGGGGCAAGTGGGTTTGGTGGTGAACCTGGAACCCAAAATGGCCGCCTCGGAGGCCGACCGCCAGGCCCAGGAGCGGGCCCACGCCTACCAAAACCAGTGGTTTTTGGACCCGTTGTTTTTTGGCCGCTATCCACCCCAAGCGGAGGAAGTTTGGGGTCCGTTTTGGGAGGAACTGGACGCTTCCCCTTTGAGCCAGGGCAGGCCGGATTTTGTGGGCATCAACTACTACACCCGGGGGGTGGTTGGCCATGACCCCGGCGCTCCCCCACCCTTTGTGCGCCGCTTTTGGCCCCCGCCGGAACGCAGCACGGACATGGGCTGGGAGGTATACCCCCAGGGTTTGGCGGAAGCGGTGCTGTGGGTGCAGGAACGCTACGGGGCCGTTCCCCTTTACATCACCGAAAACGGCGCGGCCTTCCCGGATCCCGAACCGCAGCAAGGGCGCGTGCGGGATGCCCAGAGGGTGGCCTACCTGCGGGAGCACTTGCAGGTGGTGGCTGGGCTTCTGGCCCAGGGGGTAAACCTCAAGGGCTACTTCGTGTGGTCTTTTCTGGACAACTTCGAGTGGAGCTTTGGCTTTTCCAAGCGTTTTGGCTTGGTTTTTGTGGATTTTGCCACACAGGAGCGCACGGTTAAGGATTCCGGCTGGTTTTACCGGGAGGTCATTGCCAGCCGCGGGGCGAACTTGACCGGCTAGCGCCACAGCACCACCTCTGCCGGGAAGGAGGAGAGGAAAACCCCTTGCGGTTGCACGTCTGCCGGTAAGCCATTTACCGTGGCTCGACGGGCGAAGGGCCAGGCCAGCCAAACCCCTTTTGGTGGGTTATCCCCCTTCAGCCGGAATACCAGCCGGTCGGCTTCTCCGTGGGCCCCAAGGGCAAGGGTTCCCCAGGGAGTGCGAAGGCCTTCCAGCCGAACTTCCGAACCTTCGGTGAGCCATTGCTGAGGGATGCCGGCCGCCACCACCAGCTGGTCTCCCTGGGAAAACGCCAGAAGGTCCAAAACCGCCCGCACGAACTCGGCCCCCACCCAGCCGTGGGGCATGTCCCCCACAAACCGGGGCTCCCGGGGGTTTTCGGTGACGACCTCGGGAAAGCCGTTCCAGCCGGCAGGGCGGGTATCTGCGGCGATCTTTTGTAGCAGCGCTGCCGCCTGTTCCCGCATGCCCAGGCGAACCAGAGCGCTTGCAATGCGCGCCTCGTAAGGGGTGTAGGTTCGCGGGCCTTGCGTTTCCCTTAAGTAGCGCGCAAAGGTTTCCCGCAACGGCAGGGGGCTCAGGAGCTCCGTGAGTTCCAAAGGCGACAAAGCAATGGCGGACGACGCGGGGTCAAAATCCGCCAGATCGGCGCTGGCCGGCAGGTAGGCGAGCTTTTCTTCGGCCACCACCCGGGCCAGCGAGCGCACCAGCTCCTGGGCAAACTCCTGGCTTACAGCCTGCCAGCGCCGGGCCTCGGCACTCTGGCCCAAAAGCTGGGCCAGAAAGGCCATGTCCTGAATGCCCCGCAGCGCCCAAAAGTCGTCCCAGTAGGAGTGCACGGGGTTGGCGGCGTAACCTTCGTGGCTGATGGAGGGAGGGAGAAGCCCAAAAAACCTGGCCTTTTCCGGCAAGCTAAACGCCTGCGTGCGGTTTTGCTGGCGCAAGCTGTTGGCGTACTCCGCTGCTTTCACCAGCTGCGGCCAAAACGCTTGCGCCAGCTCTTTTTTACCGGAAAAGCGGGTGAACTCCGCCACGAGAAAGACCAGCTCCCCAAAGGAGTCGTGCTCCGCCACCGGATCTGCTCCCCGGCTGTCCCAGCAGCAGGGGATTTTGCCGTTGGGAAACTGCAGGGGGATGAAAAAGCGCAGGAACTCCTCCACTTCCTGGAAATAGCCCAAGCGCAACAAAACCCAGCCCATGAGCGCCGCATCCCGGATCCACACCCGGGCGTAGCTGCGGGGGCCGGGCATGAGCGCCGGGCCTTGGCGGAGGAGGTGGATGTACGCCACGTTCGTTTTTACCAGCGCCGGTAAAGCCCCAGCCGCCGGGGGTAACTGCAGCTCGAAGCCTGCAAGCTTGGCAGCCCAAAGCTCTTCGGGGTTGGAGGAGACATTGGCCGGTGTCTGTGGCACGAGCTCCACGGCCACATCGAAGCTTCGGGATTCTCCTGCTTGCAAATCCAGCGCAAAAACCAAAGCGCCGGAAGCAAGTCCCTGGGGATCTTCCACCGGGCCTTGTGGTGGCAACCTGTGGTTTGCGAGGTAGCTCGCAATTTCCCCGGTGACAAACGGCACCCCGTGAAAAGAAAAGCCCTCGGAGGCTGGCCGCACCTTCCAGCTCTGGTTCACGGTGACTGCGTTTCCCTGCTTTTCCAGCCTGGTCACGGAACCCACCAGGTGGGGCAGGTTCAAGCTATGCCAAGGGGGTGTCACCCGCCAGGGGCGCAGCAGCCAGAAAAAACGCCCGGAAAGGCGCTGCCGGGCGTGAAGCCGGGCTTTAATTTCCAAAAGGCCCCCGTTGAGGTAGCGCGGGGAGAGCTCCAGGGTGAAGGAAGGGTGGTTCCAGGTGAGGGAGGGCAAAGGCAAAAAGCCTTTGGCCAAGCTGCGGGTGGTGGTTACGTCCGCCCAGGTCACCAGGCGGTTGTCCACCTCCACCATGGGCTCCAGGGTGATGCCGGTGTTTCCCAGCTCCACAGCCCCATCCTCGGAAAAAAGCCCCACCGGGCCTGAAGGCAGACCAAAAGCCGTGAAGTAAACCTGTTCCTGCAAAAAGCCCCGTGGCAAAAGCCCCCGCCGGGAAAAGCCTGCTAAGCGTTGAGCCGCGGCTACCGGGCCAAAGCTTGCTCCCTCCCACATGACCTCGGCCACATGCAGGGGTTGCGCTCCTTTGAAAACCAGCCGCAGGTGGGAAAGCTCCTGGGTGGGCCAAAACCAGGTGGTCACTGGCCCCACCCCGGGAGCTCCTTGCGCCAGGGTCTGCCATTCCCCTCCTTGTTGTGCCTCCACCATTAGCCATTGCGGGCGCTGGGGACCATGCCAGAGCACCGTAACCCCGGCCACCGGCTGGGGGTGGCTGTGAAACTCCAGCACCTGCTCGTCAGCTCCTTGCGGCTGCCAGTAGGTTTTGGCGTCCCCGTCCAAAACCAGCTGGGGAGGGTGACCTTCGACATGCGGGCTTCCAGTGACGGTGGGTGGCACGGGGGTGGGCTCCGGAGGCAAAGGGGCCAGCTCAGCACGCTCCAGGCAAAGGCTTCCGGCACCTCCCTGCTGGGCGGACAGCACCACCTCCAACCCCGAGAGGTGTTTGAGGGCGGCGTCAGGCCGGGGGCCCCAGGCAAAGGAAAAGTCCCGGCGGTGAAGGGAAAGGTCAACTCCGGTGGCGCTGGGTTGAAAGTCCGGAGTGACATGCCAAAACACGTTGGCCCCGGAAACCAGCTTCACTTCCAAGCGGTTGGCCAAGCCTTCCCCGGAAAGCCGCAGCCTGAGGACAAAGTTGTCTGGCAGCTGGAGATCGGCATCCTGTTTGACCCCCACCCAACCGCCAAAGCCCTTGAAGTCGTAACGTAAAACCACCGGACAGGTGGCGGTTTGACTGAGCTGAGAAATGACCCCGTCGGACGCCACCGGCTGCCACGGGGTGGAGAGGAAATTGTGCAGGACCATTGCCAATGCCAGCCCCGGGCTCATTCCTTCAAGCCTCCCATAGTCAACCCCCGCACGTAGTAGCGTTGCAGGAAAGCGAACAGCACCAGCACCGGCGCCATGGTGAGTACGGCCCCGGCCATCATCAGCTCGGTGTCCTGGGTGTGCTCCCCGGAAAGCGTGGCCAGCGCCACCGGTAAGGTGTAAAGCTCATCGTCGCTCAGCACCACTAAAGGCCAGAGGAAGTCGTTCCAGGTGCCGATGAAGGTGAAAGCCGCCAGAGTCACCAGGATGGGGCGCATGAGCGGTAAGGCCACGCTGGTGAAAATCCGGGCTTCCGAAGCGCCATCCAGCCGGGCAGCATCCAGCAGCTCCTGGGGAAGGGAAAGGGCGTACTGCCGGACCAGGAAAATCCCAAACACCGAAGCTAAACCGGGCACCACCACACCCAAGAGCGTGTTGGTCAACCCCAGCCCCCGCAGAAGGAGGAACAGCGGCACCATGGCCACCTGTCCTGGGACCAGCAACAACAAGAGCAAGCCGGCAAAGAGCTTGTCCCGCCCGCGAAAACGCAAGCGCGCCAAGGCGTAACCCGCCAGGGCGTTAACCAAAACCGCCCCCACCGTGGCCCCGGTAGCCACCACCAGCGAGTTGCCAAAGGCGCGGGTAAGCTGCAGGCGCTTGCCAAGCTGGTGGTACTGCTGCAGGGAGGGTTTTTGCGGCAAAAGCGGCGGGGGCTCCCTTTGCGATTCGCCGGTTTCCATGAGCGAGACCAAAACCATCCAAACCAGCGGGGTGAGGATAGCCAGGGCCAAAAGAACCAGGAAAACGTGCAGCGCGACGCGAGGGATCAGGTTTCTCATGCCCTTTTTCTCTGCACCAGCCACAGCACCGTGCTGGCCGCGGCAATGATGAGGGTCAGCACCACCGCCACCGCCGCGGCGTAACCCAAGTTCCACCAGCGGAAGCCCTCTTTGTACATGTGCAAAACCAGGGAAAGCGTGGCGTTGTTGGGCCCACCTCCGCCGGTCATGACGTAGGGCTCAGCAAAGAGCTGGAAGTAGCCAATGACGGTGGTAAGCGAAACGAAAAGCAGGGTGGGACGCAACCCCGGCAAGGTCACGTGCCAAAAGATGCGAACCGCTGAAGCACCGTCAAGCCTAGCGGCTTCGTACAGGCTTTCCGGGATCGTACCCAAACCCGCCAAAAACACCACCATGTTGGCCCCAAAGTTCTTCCAGGTGGCTAAAAGGATGATGGCCAAAAGCGCGTGGCGGGGATCCCCCAACCAAAACACCGGGCTTACCCCAAAAAGGCCCAACACCCGGTTGAGCAAGCCAAAGTCCGGGTGGTACAGATAGCGGAACACCACCGCTGCCGCCACCAGGGTCATTACCACCGGGGCAAAGTAAACCGTGCGAAAGAAACTGGGCCATACGGTAAGGCGGCTGGCCAAAGCCAGAGCAGAAGCCAACGCCAAGAGGATGGACAGGATTCCTCCGAGCAAAACAAAAACGGCAGTGTTTTTCAAGGCTTGCCAAAAAAGCGGGTTACCCGCCAGCTGGGAGTAGTTGGCAAAGGCCACAAAGCGCACGGTGGTCAGGTCGCCAATGCCGTAAATGTCAAAGTCCGTAAGCGAAAGGGCCAAGCCCACCACCACCGGCAGCACAAAGAAAAGGCCAACAAGCAGCAAGGCTGGCGCCAGAAACAACCAACCGGCCTGGCTTTCCTTCATGGTTTTCTCCGCGCCAAAAGCCAGCGGCGCTTTTCCAGCATCCAGGAAGCCTCCTGATCCATCTGCTGGGCCACTTGCTGTGCCGAAGCTTGGCCGCGGATGCCGCTTTCCACCACTTCCCAGAGCCTCTGCATTAAGCGCTCGGATTCCGGCAAAAGCGGCAGCGGGCGAACGCGGTGGAGCTGCTGCCAGAAGGCTTGGGCTTGGGGATCCTGGTGCAGCTCGGGGTACTCCCAGGCGGCAAGCTGCGAAGGCAGGTCTCCGGTTTCCTGGAAAAAACGCCTCTGTACCGGCGGCTGACTCAAGTACGCCAAAAGCCGCACCGCCAGTTCTTTTTTGGAAGAGCGCCGGAAGACCACCAGCGAGGAGCCACCGGCCAGGGAAACGCCGGGGTAAGCGTTTTCCTGCGGTGCGGGCAGGGGGGCCGTGCTCCAGGACACCGAAGGTGGCATGCGGCGGCGGAACTCTCCCAGGTTCCAAGGACCGGTGATGTACATGGCATACCACCCGTCGGCAAAGCGCTGGTAGTAGTTGCCCACCTGGGCGTTGCCCACCACCGGGGCCAGGCCTTCGTGGAAGAGGCCCAGGTAAAACTCCAAGGCTTGGGTGAAGCTCGCTTCGGAAAACTTGGGCTCAGCCTTCGGGCTCACCAGGGTGGCACCCTGCTGCATGGCCAGGATCACCAGCTGCGCCCACTCGTCGGTGGGCAGGTAAATGGCAAAGGGGCAGAGGCCCTTTTGCTTCAAAGCCCGCATGGCCTTACGCCAGCTCTCCCAGGTCTTGGGTGGGGCGGTAAAGCCGGCAGCGACCAGGAGGTCCTGGCGGTAAAACAACACCCGGGTGTCCACGTACCAGGGGATGCCCCAAACCACCCCGTCCACCACGTTGGTTTCCCAAATGCCCGGGAAGAAGTTTTTTGAACTCAAAACCGGAAAGCGGGGAAACCACGGATCCAAAGGTTCCAGCACCTTGAGGGCGGCCAGCTCGGGAATCCAGGTGTTGCCCACCTGCGCCACATCGGGGGTGCTGCGCCCCACGATGGCGGTGAGCAGCTTTTCATGGGCGGCGGTAAAGGGGATTTGCTGCAGTCTTACGCGCACGCCGGGGTTTTCCCTTTCAAATTCCTGCAGGATTGGGCCGACAGCTTCCCCTTCCCTGCCCAGGGCCCAAAAGGTCAACACCGACGGGTCCTCTTTCCCGGTGCAGGCGGCCGCCAAAAGGGCCACTGCCAGCCACGCCGATCTCATGGTGCGTCCAGCCAGCCGCCGGTAAATCCGGCTTTTTTCAGCCCTTCCCGCAAAACCGGATCGCCGCGCATGAGCCGCCAGACCAGCTCCGCGCGGTAGTTTTCAATCATGATCACCATGGGCCCCTGGTCAATGCCCAGGTAATCGGTGTCGAACCACCCCACGTCCGGGACCACCCGCCCGTGGCGCACGGGCACCTGGGTAAACCGGAAGGTAGGGTTAAAAGCGTCCAGAAAACCGTAAGCTCCCCAAAGCCAGGGCCGGTAGCGCCGGTACAACGCTTCGGTAGCGGGCACCACCACCTCCGGGGCAAAGGGCAGGGAGCTCACCACCGCCGTGGGGCAAAGTGTTCCGTCATCCCGCACTTCGGTGTGGGAGGCCCCCCGGGCGGCGTAGGTGTAAAACTGCACTTGCCGACCGTTCACCTCCATCGTGACATCTGCGGGGCCATCGCAGGCGGAAAGGCCCCAAATGTTCTTGCTGTAATCTTGAAAGCCTTCGGGGTTGGCTTGGGCGTAGGCCCTTTGCGCAAGCACCGCCCGGCGGGAGTTTTCAAAGTAATCAATGCCTTTTTCGCGCATAAAGGCGTCGTAAATCCCACGGAAATCCACCCACAAATGGGAGTACTGGTGACCAAACAGCGGGGCAAAACCCACGTGCTCAAAACTGTAGAAGCTACCCCACCGGTAGGAGCTGGTCCACGCTTGCCAGGCCTCGGGGCCTACTGAATAGGTGGGGGACCCCAAGGCCAAAAGGTACACCACCATGGCTTCGTTGTACCCCCACCAATCGGCAGGTAAAAAACCGGTCTCCGGTTTCCACCCCATGGCAATGCGGGGAGGGCGTGGTTGCATCCAGCGCCAATCGGTGGCGTTGGTGAGTTGCTCCGCCAGCGTGCGGATTTCCGCTTCTTCCGGGGTGTCCTCTCGGAAGTAGCGGGCAGCAAAGCGAACGCCCATGAGCAAGAGCGCCGTGTCCACCGAAGAAAGCTCCACGGTGCCAAAGCGGGTTCCGCTTGTCATGTCCAGGAAGTGGTAGAAAAAACCTTTGTAGCCAATGGTTCCGGAGCTTTCGGGGCCTTGCGGTCCATGGGCAAAGAAACGCAGGGTGGTTAAGGTGCGATCCCGGGCTTGGTCACGGGTGATCCAGCCCCGTTCCACCCCTATGGGGTAGCAGGTCAGGGCAAATCCTACGGCAGCAATGCTGGCAAAGGAAGGGGTGGGCCAGCGATCGGGAACCAGGCCGGTGGTGGGATCCGCAGTTTCCCAAAAGTAAAGGAAGGCCCGCCTCTGGACTTCTGCTAAAAGCGGGGAAAGCTGCACCGGCTGCAAGCGCCGATGTATCCCTCGGTCGGACGGATCGGTGGGTACCGCACAGGAGGCCAAGAGCAAAAGGCAAAGGGCTTGCCGCCGCAGGATCCCCATGGTTCAAGGATAGGGGAGGGCCCGGGCGGGCCCTCCCCTCCTTCTCCTAGAAGCTTACCCGCACACCAACCTGATAGCGCCGCGGGTTGAACTGGCACTCGCCCTTGCCGAAGGACGGGTTGCTTTCCCCGGCCGGCGGGATGAAGCCGGTACCCCAACCGGGGCACCCCTCGTTCACGTAGTTGAAGACGTTAAAGGCTTCCCCGGAAACGCCGAACCTCACCCCACCCACGCTGGGGCTCTCCCAGTCCAGCCGCAAATCCAGCGAGCGGTAGACCCACTCCTTGATGCCCAAGAAGCTGCGCTTTTCAAACCGGCCATCGCCAAAGCGAACCTTGAAGTTGTTCCACCCGGCGGAAGCATCGTAAATCGTGAACGGCGTACCGGAGCCCAAGGTGAGGATGCTGGAAAGACGGAAACCCCAAGGTAAGCCCACAGTACCGCTAGCCACCAAGCGGTGGCGCTCGTCGAAGTCTGCCGGATGCCAGTCGAAATCCTGAGGGGCTACGTAATCGAGGGCAAAGATGACCCCATCTGTGCCGGGGCCAAAGGCCTTGGCTTTGCCGTAGGTGTACGCAACGTTGGCACCCCAACGGGAGTCGGCAGTGTAGGGCTTGTCGAGAGTCAGGTAGAGGGCATCGTACTTGCTCTTGCGAGCCGTGGTGGTCTTGAAGGCGCGGGCGTAGCCCGGAATGGGGATTTGTCCGCTCCAGCGGTCGTTAAAGGTGGTGCCCGGCGGCAGGTCGGCGAAGATCCAAGCCATGAGGTTGTAGGTGCGGATCCCGGCGTAGGAGGCCCCTACCAGCCAGGAGCCCAGCTGCTGGCGCAAGCCCAGGGTCCACTGATCACTGCGGGGCGGTTTCATATCGTTGGCCACTAAGAACACCTCCGGACCCGGAGCTTGGCCCGAGCTGATGATTCCGGCAAGGCCTTCGGGTGTGGCGTACTCGGGCCGCCAGGGAATTGGGTTGGAGCACGCCCCTTCCACAAAGCAGAAGGTGTAGATCTTGTAGCTGTGGCGGTACTTTTCGTCAAAGATGTCGTTGAGCGCCACGCGATCGTAGTATTTGCCCCACCCGCCAAAAACAATGGTGGTGCCGTGACCGGAAGCATCCCAGGAAAAACCAAGCCGCGGCTGAATCATGCCCTTATAGGAGTCCCGTTTGCTACCGTCAGTGGTGAAGCGGTTGAAGTCAAGAATTTCGTTCAAGCACCAGGTGGTTTTCCCACCTACGGGCTGGGAGTACGTGCGGCAAGCGTTTTGCATGGCGGAGAGCAGGCCGCTGGGGGTCTTCCACTTGTTGTTGAGCATGTTGGTCTCGTAGTCCCAGCGCAGACCCAGCGACAGCGTAAACGTCGGGCTCATGCGCCAATCGTCTTGCAGGTACACGCCGTACTGGTTGTTGCTAAAGGCCAACTTGGGGTCCCCAAAGCCCAGGCGGGCCAAGACCGGGTACTGCCAGTGCTCGGCTTCTCGGTACTCGTAGTAGCCGTTGGGGAACAGGGTCTTGATGATCGTGTAGTCCATGAAGTTGGCCGAAACGCCGGCTTTGGCGGTGTGCTCCCCACGGTAGGAGAAGTACGTGGTGAAGTCCTCGCGCAGGGTATAGCGGGTTTGCTTGAAGTCCTGGGAGGCGTCCTTGCTGCCGACGTCCAGAAGGCCAATGTAGTTTTGCCGAGGGGTGGAGCCAAAGGCCGAGGGGAACCACCGCAGTTCCTGCCAGGTGCCGGTGAGCTCGTTGAAGCTTTGGCTCCCCACCACCGCCGACCACTTCGTAACTAACGAGTCGCTGGTAATGCGGAAGCGCTCAGCGCCCTCCTCCACCCTTTGTCCGCCAAAGCCCCGCCGTTCGTCTTCGTCGCGGCTGTAATAGGAAACATCCACGGTGGAGCCAAGGTTGGGCTGCCAGGAAAGCTTGCCAAAGTAAAGGTTGGATTCATAAGGTGCTTTGACGTTTCCGGTGGCGTACTGGGACAAGCGGTTCTTCAGCTCCGGGGGCACGTTGGGGCTGTCCCAGAGCGGCCCGTGGAACACCTGGTTGAAGCGGTCTTGATCGTTTCGCTCATAAGCGAAAAAGAAGTGGAGCTTATCCTTGGTGATGGGTCCGCCCAGACTCAGGCCCCCCAACTGCCGCTTGTAATCCGGCTTGGAAAGCCCGCGTTCTTTGGAAAGCTTGTCCAAGGTCACCATGTCCTTGTCTTGATAGTAGAAAAAGGCATCGCCGCTGAAGGTATTGCCTCCCGATTTGGTGATAGCGGTGATCACCGCTGATGCCGATTTCTCGTATTCTGCTTTGTAGTTTTGGGTGAGGACTTGAAACTCCTGCACGGCATTTTGGGGGAATGGGTTACCCTTGGAGGCATCCTGCATGAAGGCGCCCCCTTCCATCATGTCGTTCTTGTAGGAAACCCCATCGATGAACGCGTTCACCTGTTTGGCGGAGGAAGCGCCGGCGCGGAAGTAACGGGACGAGTCCTCCCGGGGATCTACATACACCCCCGGTGCCAGGGCGGCAAAGTTAATAAAGTTACGCTCTCGTTGAGGCAGGTAAACCAGCTGGTCGGGGCTGATGTTGGTAGCAATTTCCGGGCTTTTGATGTCAATGATCTTGCTGCCCACCACCGTAACTTCCTCCACAAAGAGCTGACCCACGGTGAGGCGGAAGTTGGCGGTGGCGGTTTGACCTAAGAGCACCTCCAAGGTTTGGCTTTCCGGTTTCATGCCGGACAAGCTGACCGTAACCTCGTACTTCCCCGGGGGCAAATTGGCCAGGAGAAAGCTGCCGTTTTCTCTGGTCACGGCCCGGAAGGTAAAGCCCGAGGCTAAGTTCTTGGCCTCCACCGTAGCGCCGGGCAAGGGCAGTCCCTGCTCGTCGCTCACCTTCCCGGCAAGGGAAGCGGTGGTGACCTGGGCCAACGCTGGACCGGCAAGGACCAGCGCTAGCACCAACGTAAGGGCTAGGGTTGCGCGTTTCATACGTCTCCTCCTTTCTTTGCGGGACCTGTGGATTCCCGCGGAACTGCTCGGAAATGGTCGGCCACGGACCTCACGGTTGCTCCTTGGGTGGCGCTGTGCTGCGCCGCACCACCAAGCGGGTGGGAAGTAGCACGCGTTGGGGCTGGGGGTGAGGTGGGCTTGCCGCCACCAGCTCCACTGCCTTCCGTCCCAACTCCTCCGCTCCTGCTGCCACCGTGGTGAGCGGCGGGTTCACCAGGCGGGCCAGGGGGATGTCGTCAAAGCCCACCAGGGAGATTTCTTCGGGCACGGCAACGCCAAGCTCGGCTAAGCGCAGCAGCAAGCCAATGGCGCTGGCGTCGTTGGCGGCAAAAATGGCTGTGGGTCGGGGCTTTTGCGCCAAAAAAAGAGGCGCGGCTTCGTAGCCGCGCCCTTCCGTGAAATCGCCGGGGAGTTCCACGGCGACCGCGCCTGGCGTTTGGCGAATCACCGAGAGGAAGGCGTGTCGCCGGGCCTGGGCATCGAGGTTGGTTTCGGGTCCTTGAAGGTGCCCGATGACTCGGTGGCCGAGGCTCACCAGATGACGCACCGCGGCTTCCGTTCCGGCCACGTTGTCCAAAGCCAGCGACGGGTGGTGCGGGTCCTCGGCCCCCCCCAAAAGGACCACAGAGGTGCCTTCAGGAATCGCCGAAAGGAGTCCATCCCTGTGCACTTCCGGCCACATGAGCACGATGCCGTCAACCCGCCCGCGGGTGGCACGGAGGGTTTTCCTCACCTCTGCCGATTCGCCGTGAAACCCGGAAACCAAGAGGTGAAACCCAAACTCGCGGGCAGCAAGCTCGGCGCCTTTGAGCAGCTGGGAGTAAAAATCGCCGGACACCTCCGGGAGGATGAAGGCCACGGTGTTGGTCCGCCGTCGCACTAGGCTGCGGGCGGCCTCGTGAGGGGTATAACCCAAAGCGGCTACCGCGGCGAGAACCCGTTTTTTCTTTTCTTCGCTGACTAAAGCTGAGTTGTTCAGGACCCTTGAGACGGTAGCAAGTGACACGCCAGCACGCGCAGCGACATCCCGGATAGTAGGCTCCCGGCGCTGAGGAGGGCGACCGGTGCGGGCTTTGGGGCGTTGGGCCACGGCGGCTCCATGAAAACGTTTTCATCCCCAATCTAGTGCTTGCCCCTTGGGTTGTCAAGGCCTTTGAAAATCTCAGGAGGTCCTTATGAAGATCGGCCGAAAATACGTAAATTGGGGTCGCTACGAGGATTTCCCAAGCCTCACGAGCGTAAAGGCCAACGTAACCCTCGGGAGCTGGGGCCAGGTGTCTTTGGGAACGGGGGCTTGGGTGGGCAAACGGTAGCCCTCCACGCGGACCGTGAGGCGCGAGCCCACAAACGGCCAGGGGTGGAGGCGGAAGAGGTTGGGGCCGGCGGG
>FWWL01002142.1_pt1 | contig 16731 bp, 15 predicted proteins | sample 2228331 | NCBI WGS metagenome assembly FWWL01 (sample SAMEA103939775, study PRJEB20133) | metagenome
CGATCGAGAACACCCCGGCCTGGCGCGCGGGCCTACAGGCCGGGGACCACATCACCCACATCGACGGCGTCCCCACCGCGGAGATGCCCATCGAGGAAGCCGTAGCCCGCATCCGGGGCCCGAGGGGAACCCAAGTGCGCCTGCGGATCCAACGTGGGGACAAAGCCTTTGAGGTGACCATCACCCGGGACCGCATCGAGATCACCAGCGTGCAGGGCGAGGAGGCCCTCACGGACCAGGAGCGGCAGCTCATCCGCGGAAGCGGCCTCTCGTACATCCGCATCCTCGCCTTCAACCAGGACACGTCAGACCGGTTCGCCCGCCAGATGCTGCGAGTCCAACAGGCGCAGACCAGGGGTCTTGTGCTCGACCTCCGCAACAACCCAGGGGGGCTTGTGGACCAGTGCACCCGGGTCGCGGACTTCTTCGTGCCCTCCGGCCCCATCCTGTACGAGGTGGACCGGGACGGCAGGACGCGGACCATCTACGCCACGGCCCGGGAGAAGTACCGGAAGCCCGTGGCCGTGCTGGTGAATGAGGGGACCGCCTCCTGCAGTGAGATCCTCGCGGGCGCCCTGCAGGACGCGGGCGTGGCGGTGCTGGTGGGCCAGCGCACCTTCGGCAAGGGCGTCATTACCTCCGTGGTGGATCTGCCGGGCGGCCGGGGTGCCACCATCACCACCGCCAAGTACCTGACCCCGAAGCGGCGCGACATCCACCGGAAGGGCATCCAGCCGGACGTGGTGGCCGGGGACCGCATCGAGGGGAAGAGCCCGCAGGAGCTGCAGGCCATCCGGTTCGAGCAGCTCCGCAGGGCCGTGGAGATCCTCCTCCGCCGGTAAATGCCTGCACGTCGCGCACGCCGCACGGGATCTGCCCGTCCCTTCGGGCGGGTCTCGGTTATCCTCGGGGCCCTCTTCCTGGTGGGGATCGGGTTCGCGCTCTTTTTTCCCCGGCGGATCTCCCAGGACCGTGCCCCGCAGCCAAGCCCGTCTCCTATTCCCGTGATCCGCCCCTCTCCTCTTCGCACCCCCCTCTCGCTCCGGGCGCCGGCCCTGGCCCTCCGCAGGACCGTGCTCGACGCCCTTCCGGGTCAAGCGAGGGCTGAGCAGCTCGCGGAGGAGGTCCGGGGGGACAGCGCGGTGCGGTGGGCGTGGGCCAGCTACCGGATCCACCTCCCCTCAGAGGCCAACCTGAAAGAAGTCCTGGGTCAGCTCGTGCACGCGGCCGAGCAGTCCGGTGGGGTGCTCGTGACGAGCCGCCCTGTAGGATCCGCCCAGGTGGTGGAGTTCGGGATCGAGCACCGGGGGCGCATCCTCCCCGTCCTCCGCATGCAGCTGGTCCAGGAGAAGGCCAGGAAACCGCCCTCCGCCAAGGTGGCGATCGTCCTGGACGACGCTGGCGCCTCGTTGATCGTCCTGGACGACGCGGGCGCCTCGTTAGAGGAGCTGGACCGGGCCCTGGGCATCGGTCGTCCCGTGGCGCTTGCCATCCTCCCCAGCCTTCCCGCGAGCACGGAGCTCGCCCGCAGGGCCTCGGAGGCGGGTCTTGAGGTCCTCCTCCACCTTCCCATGGAGCCCGAGGATCCCGCAAAGGCCCACCTCATGGGACCCGGAGGCGTGTATGGGGAGATGTCGGAGGAGGCCATCGCCCGGGTGGTTCGGGCCAACCTGGACCAATTACCCGGCGTAGTGGGCATCAACAACCACATGGGGTCCCGGGGAACCGCGGATCCCCGGGTCCTGCGGGCGGTGATGCGGGTGATCAAGGAGCGGGGGCTGTTCTTCGTGGACTCCCGAACTACGCCTCGTAGCGCCGCAGAACCGGTGGCCCGGGAGCTAGGGGTTCCCCTTGCGGTGCGGTCCGTGTTCCTGGATCACGATCCTGCGCCGGAGGCCATCCGGCAGCAGGTGCGCCGGCTCGTGGACCTGGCCCGCAGGCAGGGGAGTGCCCTGGCCATCGGCCACATCAACCGGCCCCACACCGCGGAGGTCCTCCGGGAGATGGTTCCGGAGATGGAGGCCGGGGGCGTGGAGATCGTGCCGGTGCGGACGGTGGTCCGCAGGCCGTAGATGGTCTTCGGTCCCCTCCTGCCTCCGAACCCTCGTGCGGGAACGGAGGGCCACGGAAGGAGTTTAGGGGGGATGCGGCGTAAAGGTACAGGGCGGCGCTTGCCGCAGGACTTCTACGGAAAGGGGGGATCTACGGGATGAGGCGGGTTCAGGTTGTCTCACTGGTCCTGTTGGCCCTCGTCCTGGTGGTGGGCAGCATCTCCCTCGTCGCTCCGGCGCCCGCGGCTCCGGTCCGGATGGGCCCGGTGACGGACGAGTGGGGGGTCGTGCGGATCCCGCGGGGGCAGCCCATCATCATCGCGTACTGGCTCGTGGTGGCGGGGCCCGATGCGAGCCTGGGGATCGATAGCCGCCGGGGCATTGAGATCGCCATCGACGATAAGAAGACCGTGGCGGGCCACCCCATCCGGCTGATCGGGGAGGACTCAGGGTGCAACGCGGAGGGCGGTGTGACTGCGGCCACCAAGCTGGCCGCGAATCGCCAGATTGTGGCCGCCGTGGGCAGCAGCTGCAGCAGTGAGGCAGTACCGGGCGCGCCGATTCTCTGCAAGGTTGGGATTGTGACGGTCTCCCCGTCCAACACGGCGCCGAAGCTCACGGATCCGAAGCGGGGTCCGGAGTACGCCTGCTACCTGCGCACGGCCCACAACGACCTGGTGCAGGGTCGGGCTGCGGCCCTGTTCGCCTACCACCGGCTCGGGGTGCGCCGGGCCGCCACCATCCACGATGGGAGCCCGTACGCGGAGGGTCTGGCGAACGTGTTCGCCGACGTGTTCAAGCGGCTGGGCGGTACGGTCACCTCCCAGGAGGCCATCTCGCCCACGGACACCGACATGCGGCCCGTGCTGACCCGGATCGCCGCAGGCCGGCCGCAGCTCATCTACTACCCCATCTTCATCGCCGCGGGTGGCCACGTCACACGCCAGGCCAAGGAGGTGGCGGGCCTGGAGAATGTCACGCTGATGAGCGCGGACGGTACCTTCTCCCCGGACTTCTGGAAGGCCGCGGGGGAAGCGGCCCGGGGGATGTACCACTCTAGCCCGGACCTGTCCGTGGAGGCGCTGGGCCCCAAGTACCGGCAGTTCCTGGAGAAGCACCAGCGGAAGTACGGGGAAAAGCCGCTCTCTGCATTCCACGCCCACGCGTACGACGCGGCCATGATGATCTTCACGGCCATCGAGAAGGTCGCCAGGAAGGACGCCCGGGGGAACACCTACATCGGCCGGAAGGCCCTCCGGGACGCGTTATTCGCCACCCGCAACTTCCCGGGGATCACAGGCAACCTGACCTGCAACCCGTACGGTGACTGCGCGGACCCGAAGATCGCCGTCTACCAGACCATCTCCGCGGACCCGGCCAAGTGGAACCCCGGGGTGGATCCCAAGAAGGTATGGTCCGCCCCGCGGGCTGCGCCCTGAGGTCCGGGTAAAGGCGATGGGAATGTGCCGGCTTTCCTCCGGCACATTCCCGTTTTTTATGATTGGGGGAGAGGGTAGAGGCGATGGTGGGGCAGGCCGTCGGACGCAGGTGGTTTTGGCGCCTGAGCTTTGTAGACGCCTTTCTCTGGGCGTTCCGCCTCGCCGTGATCGTGGTGGTGGTGTGGGGGACGGTCGGTACCCTCCGCCTGGGCCGCTACACGGCCGAGCAGTGGATGGACTTCTTCGTGTTCGGCCTGGCCCAGGGCGGCATCTATGCCCTCATCGCCCTGGGCTACACGATGGTGTACGGCATCCTGCGGATGATCAACTTCGCTCACGGTGAGGTGTTCATGAGCGGGGCGTACACCGCGTACTTCGTGGCTGAAGCCCTCGCCGCCTCCGGATTCCTCAACCGCCATCCCGTCCTCTCTCTGATCCTGCTGATGCTGGTAGCCGCGGCGGTGTCCACGGGGGTCGCGGTGCTGGTGGAACGGATCGCCTACCGGCCCCTGCGGCGGGCGCCGCGCCTGGTGCCCCTCATTACCGCCATCGGCGCCTCCTTCTTCCTCCAGTACGCGTTCCGCGGTTTGTACGGCTCCGGATTCCGCGCCTACCCCGAGTTCGAGATGCTCCGGGGGCAGTGGACGCTGCTGGGGATCCGGATCCTCCGCACCCAGGGCGTGGTGCTGATCAGTGCTGCGGTTCTCATGTTCCTTCTGTACCAGTTCGTCATGCGCACCAAGGTGGGTAAGGCCATGCGGGCGGTGGCGGAGGACAAGGACGCCGCAGCCCTCATGGGGATCGATGTGGACCGGATCATCGTGCTCACCTTCGCGATCGGCGGCGCCGCCGCGGGTGCCGCGGGCATTCTGTACGCCCTGGTGTTCAAGCAGGTGCACTTCTTCATGGGCTTCGTGCCGGGGATTAAGGCGTTCACCTCTGCGGTGCTGGGCGGGATCGGGAACATTCCGGGCGCTATGCTGGGGGGCTTGTTCCTGGGGATCGTGGAGTCCGTAGGGCCTGCGCTGTTCCTGGACGGGCTGGGGATCCCTGCTCCCTACCAGCTGAAGGACGTGATCGCCTTCACTATGCTGGTCATGGTGCTCATCTTCCGGCCCCAGGGGATTCTGGGCGAGCGGTTGGCAGGGAAGAGGGCGTAGTCGTGTGGCTTGTGGGGCTCGTGTTCGGCGCGGTGGCAGGCTTCCTGAGCCTGGTGGGGCTTGTGGAGGCCCTTCACGCCCGGTGGGTGGTGGACCGCGTTCTCTCCGTAGGTCAGACGCTCCTCTTGGCCCTCCCCCTGGCCGCGGGAGCGGTGGTGGCCCGACGGCGTGGCGGCTCCGTGGGGAGGGGTCTATTGGCAGGGCTCGGGGCAGGGGCAACGGTGGGCTTGTGCGTGGGCGTGCTCGTATGGCTGAACACCCGGGTGAACGTCCGGGCCATGTTCGTGAACGCCTCGCCCACACTCTTCGAGCTGCTTTCGGGCGGAGGTTCGCCGGAAGCGCCGTGGCCCTTCACCGTAGGGGTGGGAGGCCTTTTGGGTCTATTAGGGGCTGCAGCCTCCCAGATAGGAGGGAGATGGGTGCGCCCCGTGGCGATGGGGTGCGCGGGCGTGTTGGGGTTCGCTCTGTTCCAGGAGCTGGTCCAGCTGGTGCTGCAGCCGGAGGGCCTTGCGGCCATACGGGACTGGCTCTTCGTGAGCGGAGGAGGGCCGACCGCGCACGGGGCGGCGACGGTGTTCTGCGTGGGAGCGGTGGGCTCTATGCTCCGGTCCACGGCCCGGCGGGTAGCGGTACCGCCCCGGGTGGCGAGGGTCGTCTGGATCATCCTGGGCTTGCTCGTGCTCGGACTGTTGCCTGTCGCGGGCGGTCCATTCATCGCGCAGGTCCTCGTCATCGTGGGGCTGTACATGCTGATGGGCCTCGGCCTAAACCTGGAAGTAGGCCTGGCGGGTCTACTCGACCTGGGGTTCGTGGCCTTCTTCGCCATCGGTGCGTACACCGTAGGGCTGCTCACCTCCCTGGGCCAGTACGGCATCGCCCACTGGTCCTTCTGGGCCGCCCTCCCCGTGGCCGTGCTGGTCTCCCTAGTGGCGGGGGTCATCCTGGGGATTCCCGTGCTAGGGATCCGAGGGGACTACTTGGCCATCGCCACCTTGGGCTTTGGGGAGATCGTGCGCCTGCTGGTCCTCTCCGACGCCCTGCGGCCGTGGCTGGGTGGTTCCCAGGGGATCCTGGCGATCCCCAAGCCCGCCCTGGCAGGGTTTGAGCTTTCGGGTCCTCAGCACCTGTACTACCTCACGGTTTTTACTTCCGCGGTGGTAGCCTACGTAGCGTGGCGGCTGCAGGAATCCCGGCTGGGCAGGGCCTGGATGGCCATCCGCGAGGATGAGGACGTAGCGGAGGCCTTGGGGATCAACCTGGTGAGCGTCAAACTCCTGGCCTATGGTCTAGGAGCGGCATTTGCGGGCGCCGCAGGGGCCATCTTCGCGGCGATGGTGGGTTCCGTGTTCCCCCACAGCTTCCAACTGCTCATCTCCATCCAGGTGCTGGCCCTGATCATCGTGGGCGGTATCGGGAGCCTGCCGGGCGTGGTGGTGGGCGCCGCAGTCCTTATCGGTCTTCCGGAGCTGCTACGGGAGTTCGGGGAGTTCCGGTTCCTCGTCTACGGGGCCGCCCTAGTGGCCATGATGCTGCTGCGACCTGAAGGGTTGCTGCCGGCGGCCGCGCAGCAGCGGGAGCTGCGGGCGCTCGCGGAGGAGCGGGCAGCCCAGGTGGGCCCGGCCGGCCAAAAGGTCCCGGCGGGAGGGGGTACGTAGCCGTGAGCCTGCTCTGCACGCGCCGATTGACCAAGCGGTTTGGAGGTCTTGTGGCCATCCGGAGTCTGGACCTGGACGTGGAAGAGCAGAGCATTCACAGCGTCATCGGCCCCAACGGCGCGGGCAAGACCACCCTCTTCAACTGCGTGACGGGGTTCTACCGGCCGGAGGAGGGGGAGATCTGGTTTTCTGGCCAACGCATCGACGGGCTGCGACCGGACGAGATCGCCCACCTCGGGGTGGCCCGCACCTACCAGAACATCCGCCTGTTCGCCAATATGACCGTGCTGGAGAACGTGCTGGTGGGGCTGCACCGGCACCTCCGGTCCAGCTGGGTGGGTGCCGTGCTGGGCAGTCCTGCCGTGCGGCGGGAGGAGCGGTGGGCCCACGCCGAGGCGTACCGACTACTGGAGTTCGTGGGCCTGCGGGGAAGGGGGGATCTGCTGGCCCGCAACCTCCCCTACGGCGAGCAGCGGAGGCTTGAGATTGCCCGGGCCCTGGCGACGCGGCCCAAGCTCCTGCTCCTCGACGAGCCCACCGCGGGCATGAACCCCGCGGAGACTCGGGAGATGATGGACTTCATCCGCCGGTTGCGGGATGAGCTGGGGATCACCATCCTCCTCATCGAGCACCAGATGCGGGTGGTCATGACCATCTCGGACCTCGTCACCGTGCTGGACTACGGGGAGAAGATCGCAGAAGGCCCGCCCGCGGAGGTGCAGAACGACCCCCGGGTCATCGAGGCCTACCTCGGACGGCGGCGGCTGGGGATCGCCGCGGGATAGCCGTGGCCCTTCTGGAGGTCCGCGACCTCCACGTGTACTACGGCCAGATCCACGCCCTCAAGGGCGTCTCCCTCTCCGTGGAGCGCGGGGAGATCGTCACCCTCATCGGCGCCAACGGCGCGGGCAAGACCACCACCCTCCGGACCATCAGTGGCCTCCTCCGGCCGCGGAGCGGGTCCGTGTGGTTTGCGGGGGAGGAGCTGAGCCGGCTTCCGGCCCACGAGATCGTCCGGCTGGGGGTCGTCCAAGTGCCGGAAGGGCGCCGCATCTTCGGGCAGCTCACCGTCCTCGAGAACCTAGAGCTCGGCGCCTTCACCCGGACAGACCCGGCGGGGATCCGGGAGGATCTGGACCGGGTTTTTACGCTGTTCCCACGCCTGCAGGAACGACTCCACCAGGTGGCGGGCACCCTCTCTGGCGGGGAGCAACAAATGCTGGCCATCGCCCGGGGTCTTATGGCCCGGCCTCGGCTGCTGCTCTTGGACGAGCCTTCGATGGGGCTTGCGCCCATGCTGGTGGAGCAGATCTTCGAAGCCATCGCGGAGATCAACCGGCAGGGGACCACCATTCTCCTCGTGGAGCAGAACGCCTTCATGGCCCTGGAGACCGCCCACCGGGGCTACGTCTTGGAAACAGGCAGCATCGTGCTCGAGGGCCCGGCGGAGATGCTGCGGGAGAACCCGGAGGTGAAGCGGGCCTACCTGGGCGGCTGACCTCGTGAATCGGCTGTTACAGGGGTGGGGCGGGATGATGGAGGAACCCCCGGATGGGCCTCCACGGACCGGTAGCCGGGAAGGGCGTGCGCTTTTGACGGCCTCTCCCTCCTTCCGTATACTAAGGACCTGGGATCGGGCCTCGACAGAGGGGTGACGTGTTCGCGAAGAGGCGTACGGTGGGGCCATAGCTCAGTGGGAGAGCGCGTGCATGGCATGCACGAGGTCAGGGGTTCGAGTCCCCTTGGCTCCACCATAAAGGTTTCCGTGAAGCCTCCGGCCCCGGGGCCGGAGGCTTTCGAATTCGCCGGAGGCGGGGTGCAGGATGGAATGGGGACGGTACGTCTGGCATAATGGACGGCTCGTGGCCTGGGAGGACGCGGTGGTACACGTCGCAGCCCACAGCCTCCACTACGGCAGCAGCGTCTTCGAGGGAATCCGGGCATACCCCACGCCCCGGGGTCCTGCCGTGTTCTGCCTGGATGCCCACCTGGACCGGCTCTACGACTCCTGCCGGATCTTCCGCATGGCCGTCCCCTACCCCAAGGAGGCCCTGCGCCAAGCCATCCTGGAGGTGGTGCGGGCCAACGGGCACGCCTCCTGCTACATCCGCCCCCTCGTGTACCGGGGGGCCGGGGCTTTCGGTCTGGACCCGCGCAGGGCTCCGGTGGAGGTGGCAATCCTCACCCTGGAGTGGGGCGCCTACCTAGGTGGGGAGGCCCTGGAGAAGGGCGTGGACGTAAAGGTCTCCTCCTGGCGCCGGATGGCGCCCTCCACCCACCCCGCCATGGGGAAGATCGCCGGCAACTACGTGAACTCGCAGCTGGCGACCATGGAGGCCGTCGATAACGCCTACGCCGAGGCCATCATGCTGGACGTCTACGGCTACGTGAGCGAGGGCAGCGGCGAGAACCTGTTCCTGGTGCGGGGCGGGGTCCTCCACACGCCTCCCCTTGCCCAGTCCATCCTCCCGGGGATTACCCGGCAGGTGGCCATCACCCTCGCTCAGGAGCTGGGGTACGAGGTGCGGGAGGTCCCCATCCCCCGGGAGATGCTGTACGTGGCGGACGAGATCTTCCTCACGGGGACTGCGGCGGAGATCACCCCCGTGCGGTCCGTGGACCGACAGGTGATCGGGGAGGGGAAGCCAGGTCCCGTCACCCGGAGGATTCAGGAGGCCTTCTTCGCCATCGTCCGGGGACAGGTGCCGGACCGCCACGGCTGGCTCACCTACGTGGACGAAGGAGTGTGAGGGAGATGCCTGAGCGGTATGATCCCAAGATCATCGAGGCGAAGTGGCAGGCCCGGTGGGAGCAGGACGGGCTGTACCGCACGCCCCAGCGCAGCGACCGCCCCAAGTTCTACTTCCTCACCATGTACCCCTACCCCAGCGGCGACCTCCACATCGGCCACTGGTACGCCATGGCCCCGAGCGATGCCGCGGCCCGCTTCCGCCGGATGCAGGGATACAACGTGCTGTTCCCCATCGGGTTCGATGCGTTCGGGCTACCGGCGGAGAACGCGGCCATCAAGCACGGCATCCACCCCAAGACCTGGACCATGCAGAACATCGCGCGCATGCGGCAGCAGCTGCGCTCTATGGGCGCCATGTGGGACTGGTCACGGGAGATCGTGACCTGCGAGCCGGAGTACTACAAGTGGAACCAGTGGTTCTTTTTGAAGTTCTACGAGGCGGGGCTCGCGTACCGCGCCAAAGCGCCCGTGGACTGGTGCCCGAACTGTAACACCACCCTGGCCCGCGAGCAAGTGGTCGGGCCGGACCGGCGATGCGAGCGGTGCGATACCCCGGTCATCAAGCGGGACCTGGAGCAGTGGTTCTTCCGGATCACGAAGTACGCGGACGAGCTCCTGGACTTTTCAGAGATCCAGTGGCCTGAGCGCATCGTGACCATGCAGCGCAACTGGATCGGCCGCAGCGAGGGGGCGGAGGTGGTCTTTTGGGCTACTGCCCCGGATGGCTCCGCGCACGAGGTCCCTGTCTTTACTACCCGGCCGGACACCCTGTGGGGCGCTACCTTCCTCGTGCTGGCTCCCGAGCACCCCCTCGTGGAGGTGCTCACGGCCCCGGACCGCCGGGAGGCGGTGGAGGCGTACGTCTACCAGGCCCGGCGGCAGAGCGAGATCGAGCGGATGAGCACGGAGCGGGAGAAGACCGGGGTGTTCCTCGGTACGTACGCGGAGAACCCCGTGACCGGGGAGCGCATCCCCGTCTGGATCGCGGACTACGTACTCATGGGCTACGGCACGGGTGCCATCATGGGGGTTCCGGCCCACGACCAGCGGGACTTCGAGTTCGCCCGGAAGTTCGGCCTCCCTATCCGGGTGGTGGTGCAGCCGGAAGGCGAATTACTCCAGGAGCCCCTGGATCGCGCCTACGAGGGCCCGGGCCGCATGGTGAACTCCGGGCCCTTCAACGGAACCAAGGTGCCCGAAGGGATCCCCAAGGTCATCGCGTGGCTCGAGGAGCAGGGCAAGGGAAAGGCCGCGGTGCGCTACCGGCTGCGGGACTGGCTCATCAGCCGCCAGCGGTACTGGGGGACGCCGATCCCGATCATCTACTGCCCGCGGTGCGGGACTGTGCCCGTGCCCTATGAGGACCTGCCGGTCCTGCTCCCGGAGGACGTGGACTTCATGCCCACGGGCGAGTCTCCGCTGAAGTACCACGAGGGGTTCCGCCGAACCCGCTGCCCCCGGTGCGGCGGGGAGGCGGAGCGGGAGACGGACACCATGGACACCTTCGTGGACTCCTCCTGGTACCAGTACCGGTACATCTCCCCGCACTACGACCAGGGTCCCTTCGACGTGGAGGAGGTCCACTACTGGTGCCCCGTGGACCAGTACACGGGCGGGGCCGAGCACGCGGTCATGCACCTCCTCTACACCCGCTTCTTCACCAAGGCCTTGGCGGACCTGGGCCTCCTGCGGTTCCGGGAGCCGATGGTGCGCCTATTTAACCAAGGCGTGATCCTGGGAGAAGACGGGGAGAAGATGAGCAAGTCCCGGGGCAACGTCGTGGACCCCGACGAGCAGGTGGCGAAGTACGGGGCCGACACGGTACGGGCCTACTTGATGTTCATGCGGCCGTGGGCAGAAGGAGGGCCGTGGAGCAGCCGGGACATCGAGGGGGTGGCGCGGTTCTTGCGGCGGGTATGGGACCTCGTTGTCTCGACCGCGGAGGAGGTCCGGACGCCCACCCGCGCGGCGGATCCCCAGGCGGCACTGGAGCTGCGGCGGTGGACCCACCGGACCACCAAGCGGGTCACGGAGGACTTCGAACAGTTCGCCTTCAACACTGCCATCGCGGCCCTCATGGAGTTCACCAACTACCTGGGGCGGGTCCGGAGCCGGATGCGGGGTACGGAGGCATGGGCGGAAGCCATCCGCCACCTCGTGCTCCTTCTGGCCCCCATCACCCCGCACCTCGCGGAGGAGCTGTGGGAGCGGATCGGAGGCTCCTACAGCGTGCACGACCAGCGCTGGCCCGCCTACGACCCGGAGCTCGCGCGGGCCCCGGAGATCACCCTGGTGGTGCAGGTGGATGGCCGGGTGCGGGATCGTCTCACGGTCCCCGCCGACCTGCCTCCTGAGCGGGCCCGGGAGCTGGCGCTCTCAAGCGAGCGGGTCCGGCAGGCCCTCAACGGCCGGCGGGTGCGGGACGTGGTCTATGTGCCGGGCAAGGTCCTGAACGTGGTCACCGAACCGGTCCCCACGGAGGTGACCGGTTCGTGAGGGGACCGGGCTACGGCGCTACCTTTGCCCGGAGAGATCAAAAGGGCGGTCACGGGACCCGGACGTAGGGCCGGATCCGCTCGACGAGCTTCGGCCCGATCCCCTTCACCCGGACGAGGTCCTCGATCCGGGTGAAGGGACCCCGAAGGGCCCGATCCTCGATGATGCGCTGCGCGAGCTTCGGCCCGATCCCCGGGAGCCGCTCGAGCTCCTCCCGGGTGGCCGCGTTGAGGGAGATGGGGCCGGTGAGCGCGACGTACGGGAGGACGGTAGGGGTCGCAGGAGGACCTTCTTCCGGTGCCTGGATCACCACGGGCGGGCTTACGGGTCCGAGGGTGCGGGCCAGTACGGTCCCCAGCGCCAGCAGGGCCGCGACTCCCAAGAGCACGCTCTCCCGAGGGGTGAATTCCGGCATCCCGTGGGATCAAACGCACGGGACTGCGCAGTTGGTGGGAACGAGATGGTGGGAGGGAACCGGCTCTCCCCGTCCTCCGTAGGGATGGGTGTGGGGGAGTTTCTCGAGGGTGTCTTGGTGCCGGATCACTCGGCAAGCCACCCGGCCGTTGCCGAGGGGGAGGTCTTGCGTTTTGAGAGCCTCGTCCACCGGTACGGCCGCCACGTCTACAACGTCGCGTACCGCCTGAGCGGGAACGAAGCCGACGCGAAGGACCTCGTGCAGGAGGCCTTCCTCCGGGTGTACCGGGCCCTCCCGCAGGTCGAGCCGGGGGTGCCGCTAGAGGCCTGGCTGTACCGGATCGTCCTCAACCTCTTCATCGACCAGCTGCGGAGGCGGGGCAAGGTCCGCCTGGAGCCCCTAGACGCCCCGGTCGTCACGCCCCGGGGAAACGAGGTGGAACGCACGCTCCCGGACCCTGCTCCCAACCCCGAGGAGCAGGTCTTGACCGCCCAGCTGGACGCGGAGATCCAGCAGGCCCTGCTCGCCCTCTCCCCCGACCTCCGGGTGATCGTGGTCCTGGTGGACATCCAGGGATTTTCCTACGAGGAGGTGGCCCGGATCCTGCGGGTCCCGATCGGGACGGTGAAATCGCGCCTGCACCGGGCGAGGCGCTTCCTCCGGGACCGCCTCGCCCCGTACTACCGACGGGACCGGGAGGAGGGGATGTGAAGGACCACCTGGAGGAGCTGCTCTCCTGCTATTTGGACGGAGAGGTCACGCCTGAGGAGCGGGAGCGGGTGGAGCGCCTGCTCCGCTCAGACCCGGAGGCCCGCAGGCGGCTGGAGGAGCTGCGGTGGGTGCGGGATGCGCTGCGCGCCCTACCGGCCCGGCCGCTTCCCGAGGACCTGGTCCCCGCGATCCTTCACCGGGCCGAGGCTCTCTCCCGAGGGTGGACTTGGCGGATCCGGGACCTCGTGCCGAACGTGTGGGTCCGGGCCGCGGTCCTCACCGCCTCCCTCGCCATGGCGCTGGTCGTGGGCTTCGGCACGATCCTCCGGCCCGATCGGCCGAGGCCGGAGGCCGCGGAGGTCACCCTGGACGTCTTCGTGCAGGAGCACGCCTTCCAGGCGGCCTCCGACCCCTTTACGGACCGCGCGTACCTCGGGATCGTGCTTGCGGACGCCAACCTCCCGTCGGCCACACCGCTCCGCAGGCAGGAGGAGACGCGGTGATGCGGTGGCCTGTGCTGGCCGTGGGGCTTGTGGCCCTCCTAACTGCGGGTGGAGGGGCAGGTGTCCCGCTTTTGTCGCCGCTTGGAGTCCTCAAGCGGGCCGTCTCCGCTCCAGAGCAGGTCGCCTACGAGGGGACGAAGGTCGTGGTTGCATACCGGGGAGCAGCCCTGGAGTCCTTCACGGTGCTGGAACGGCACAGGCGCCCGCACGCCTACCGGATGGAGTACTTCTCCCCTCGGGCCATCGCGGGCCGCTTGCTGGTGGACACGGGAAGCGAGACCTGGCAATTCGACCCCGCCACCGGCGTGGCGGTGCGGGGTCCCTCCCTCGGCCGGCAGGATCCGAGGGAGCTGGACGTCCTCCCCGAGCACTACCACCTGCGGCTATTGGGCGTCGTCCGGGTCGTCGGCCGTCCTGCCTACCTCCTGGAGCTGGTCCCGAAGGGCGAAGGGGTGCACCGGCGGTTCTGGATTGACCAGGCTACGGGGCTGATCCTGGCCCGTCAGGAGTCGGATTCCGAGCGCGGGGTGTTCTTCGCCGCCACCTTCACCCGGATCCGGTTCCCCCACGACATTCCCGAAGACTTATTCCGGTTCCGTCCACCTGCATGGGCCCGTGTGGTGGACCTGAGGCCGGAAGGCGTGCGGCCCGTGCGGCTCTCGGAGCTGGCGGCCCAGGTGCGCTTCCGGCCTATTGCCCCCGCAGAGCTCCCTATGGGGTTCCGGTACACGGGAGGGGGGGTCGCGCGGCTGAGGGGGCTTCGGGCCGTCGTTCTCCGGTACACGGACGGTGCCGCCACCGTCTCCCTCTTCCTGGTTCCACGCCCCATCCCCCTCCCGTCCGGTGGCGTCCCGATCCGGGTCCAGGACGTGGAGGCGCGGCTGTATCCGTACGGGCACTTCCGGGTCCTCGTGTGGGCGCGGGGAGGCTTTGGGTTCGTTGCGGTGGGGAACGTCCCCGCCTCCACCCTCGTCGGCTTTTTGCGCGGAACCGACCCGGAGGGAGAGACGGACCGGATCGTCTCCCTCCACCGCACTACGGGGATCCCCGCGGACCGGATTGCGGATCTGCGGGATTTGGGCTTGACCTTCGGGGAGATCCGGAGGGCGTTGGGGGTAGGCTCCCTCTCGGCGTCTGCTCCCTCTTTTAACCGGGAGTTCGTAGAGGTGGTGGAGGGCTTCCACGACCAGATCCGGGTGGAACTCACCCGGCGTTGAGGTCTTCCCTTCCCGAGAAGAACTGGAGCAGGACCTCCCGCACGAGCTTGGCCGCCACCACGGCACTCATCCCGGAAGGGTCTGCGGGCGGGCAGAGCTCCACCACATCCACCCCCACGACCCGTAAGCGGCCCAGCGCCCGCAAGGCCCCACAGAGGTCCTCGAAGGTCGGTCCTCCGGGCTCGGGATTCCCCACCCCGGGCGCGAAGGCGGGATCGAGCACATCCAGGTCGATGGTGAGGTAGACCGCGGATCCCCGGAGGTCGGAGCGCACGGTCTCCGGAAGCGCGAGGGGACTGAGGCTCCACCGGCAGTGGGACCGGGCAAAACCGAACTCCTCCCGCGTTCCGGACCGCACCCCCACCTGCACGATCCTGCGGTCCCCCACCACCTCCCACACTCGACGCATCACGCATGCGTGGGAGAACCGGTCCCCTTCGTACGTCTCCCGAAGGTCTAGGTGGGCGTCGAATTGGACCACCATGAGATCCCCATAGCGAGCGACCAGGGCCTGAACCGCGCCCGCGGTGAGGGTGTGGTCCCCTCCCAAAAGCACGGGAACCGTCCCTTCCGGTAACCTACCCACGGCCCGCGCTACGGCCGCGACCATGGCGGGAGGGTCCAGATCAGCCACCGGGAGGTCTCCCAGGTCCGCGAGCAGAAGGTCCGATTCCAGGTCCCGATCCCACGCGGGACTGTACGTCTCTAGGCTCCAGGAGGCCCTCCGGATGGCCTCCGGACCCTGGGCCGCCCCGCGCCGGTAGGACTGGGTCCGGTCGTACGGGACACCGAGGATGGCCGCCCGAGGGCGGGGGTGGTCGCGGGCCGCGAGGAACCGCACTACGCTTCCAGGATCTCGCGCAGGAACGGAGGGGGGATCAAGGATTCGTGGTGGCGGGCGGGTGTGTAGTACAGGAGGTCCATCCCCGCGATCCGGTCCTCGATGACTCCGGGCGAGACCGCGAGGGGATCAGGCCCCTTCGAGCCGAGGGTGAACGACCAGAAGGCACCGGGGTAGGTGGGGATGGACACCAGGTAGGTCCGGACGACGGGGAAGTACCGCTTGAGGTTCTGCCGGATCTGGACGATGAGGTCGCGCTGGTAGAGGGGGGAGCCGCTCTGCACCGCCAGCACGCCCTCGTCCGTGAGGAGACGGTGGAGGTCCGCGTAGAACTCCGCGCTGAACAGAGGGACAGAGGGCCCTTGAGGATCCGTGGAGTCCACGAGGGCGACGTCAAACCGGCTCCCCGTGCTGCGGACGTAGGCGAACCCATCCTCGATGCGCAGCTCCAGCCGCGGATCCTCGAACGCACCCTTCGGGATCTCGGGGAGGAACCGGCGGGTGACCTCGATCACCAGCTCATCGATCTCCACCATCACCACCCGCTTGAGGGGGTGCTTGAGGGCCTCTTCCAATAGCCCCCCGTCTCCCCCGCCGATGATCAGGAGGGAGGCGGGGGCGGGATGGGTGACGAGGGGGAGGTGCGCCAGCATCTCGTGGTAGATGAACTCGTCCGCCTCCGTCGTCTGGACGGCTTCGTCCAGGATGAGCATCCGGCCGAAGAAGGGGTTGCGGATCACCTGCACGTGCTGGTAGCGGGAGTACCCGTCGAAGAGCACCTCGTCGACGCGGTACGCGTGGGCGAACCCCTCCCCGCCCGTATCGCGGAACCACTCCTCCATCCTGCCTTCCTCCGGTATGCGGTGCTAGTCCGGCCAGAAGAGGACGGCGGCCACGGAGCAGCCGATCCGCTCCACCACGTGCTCCGTGGACTCCACCACCACCTCCCGCAGCCGGAGGTCGCGGATCTCGAAGGCCTCCCGCACCATGCGGCGCACGATCTGCTCTGCATTCTCCGCGGTCCCCCGGTGGGAGTACTCCATGATCACCCCGTACGAGTCCTCGCTGAAGCCCACTCCGATGGCGGCCGCGATGCGCTCGCCCGGGACGTGGCTGGTGATCCGCGCGTACACCGCGGGCATAAAGGTCCCGGCGGGGACCTTGCGCATGGGCACGATGCGGCAGCCCGCGGGGAGAATGCTGGTGATGCGCACGAAGTTCAGGTGGGCGATCCCCGCGTTCAGGAGGGCCCGATCGAAGGCGTTCGTCTCCGTACTCCCCTCCCCTGAGCCTGCGGTAATGGTGATGGCCTTCGGTACCGCCCACATCCCATCCTCTCCTGGTCCGTACAGGCTTGTATGAAACCCCCCCTATCCTAGGAAGGCCCGGTTCGAGCTGCAAGGGTAATCTGTGAGCGTCAGGTCGATTCTCCCCACCTCCACCGCCCTTGTTGATCGGGGCAAGGAGTTCGGAAGCCGAGAGGTCCAGGCG
>FWWL01006569.1_pt1 | contig 16712 bp, 20 predicted proteins | sample 2228331 | NCBI WGS metagenome assembly FWWL01 (sample SAMEA103939775, study PRJEB20133) | metagenome
TGGGGTCCACATCGCTCGCTCCAAGATGGCCTGAACAACCCCTTGGAATCACGAGTGCCCCAGTCGCTCAACCCTTTCGGGACGGGCTCTCAGAAAACGATCCAGGAACGCAATGTCGATCTGCTGAAGGCCGCCCGCATTTTTGAGAATCGGGTTCTGATCTCTCGCGACGGACGGCAAGATTACGGCGAACTCAGGTATCGGGCGGTCGGAATGCTCGAAGAAGAATGCTTCGTGGTGATTTATACGGAGCGCGATGGCGTAATCCGGCTGATCACGGCTTGGAAGGGAGGACGTGATGACCGGGCAAGATATCAGGCGAGCATCGCTTGAAGAGATCAGGGAAATGGATCGCCGTGGCGAACTCTATTACAATCCCAATGCAGAGCCCGGCCCGAGCCTTGGCGAGGATTTCTGGGCCAATGCGGTCGTCGTTGAACCTGCGGTCGAGCGGACCTCGGTCCATCTCAAGCTCGACCCGGCAGTGTTCGATTTCTTCAAGCAGGGCGGCAAGGGCCACCTGACGCGCATGCAGAATGTGTTGAAAGCCTATGTCGAAGCGCAGAAGCGCAAGACGGGATGAATTGCCTCAGCCGCCGCAGGTAATGACGAGCGGCTGCTCGGGAGCTGCGCCCGTGCTCGACTTCGCCACCGAGCCGGTGAAGTCCTCGCGCGAGGCCAGCCCGAAAGCGGTAGCCTGCTTGTAGCCTTGCGCCTCGCACCAGGCGTTGGCGACGATCTTGCCGCATTCCGATTTGCTGGAGATGCAGTCGGCGACGCCGTAACCGTCGCTGGCCGGGATCAGAAACGTGCGCGGCGTATTCGGCGAGGCTGCGGTCTGAGAGGTCGGCAGGACCGAGAGCGAAATCCCCGCTCCGAGGATGCCGAAAAGGCCGAGTAGGGCGACGGCGCGGCGCATGGTGCAGAGGTTCCTGGTGACCGGTCTGGCTCACAACCTTCGAATCGGAAGGATGGTTCCAATCGGTTAAATTTGAATGAAGCGGCTCACGATCCATGCTGCAGCGCAGCGCGAGAGGGTCGCCCTCTTGACGGAAACGCGGCGCGCAGGCAAGCAGAATGTCATGACGCGAGCCGCCACCCTGATTTGTCGGATTTGCCGCTAGCTTTCGCTGGCCGGCTGCTCACGTCCTCGTCCCAGAAGACCTGACAACAGCGCCCCGGCCAGCGGCCGTGATATGCCTTTTGCCGTCTTTGCAGGACCTGCCCGATGTCGCCGACCCTGAGGCTCTACAACACGCTGACGCGGACGAAGGAGCCTTTCGCCCCGATCGATCCCTCAAACGTCCGCATGTATGTCTGCGGCCCGACGGTCTACGACTACGCCCATATCGGCAACGCCCGCCCGGTCATCGTCTTCGATGTCCTGTATCGCTTGCTCAAGCACTTGGCGAAGCAGGGTGTTTGGGACGGCGGCAACGGGCAGACGAAGGTCACCTATGCGAGAAACCTCACCGACGTCGACGACAAGATCAACGCGCGCGCAGCCCGCGATTTTCCGGGCCTGCCGCTGAACGAGGCGATCGGCAAGGTCACGCAGAGCACGACGGCGCAGTTCCATCGGGACATCGCGGCGCTGGGCTGCGTGCCGCCGGACGTCGAGCCGCGCGCCACCGGCCACATCGCGGAGATGCAGGCGATCATCCGTCGCCTGATCGCGCGCGGCGTCGCCTATGTCGCGCAGGAGCATGTCCTGTTCCATGTCCCGGCGGTCGCGCATCTGAAGAACGCGCCCGGCTATGGCGCGCTGGCGCGCCGTCCGCTCGACGAGATGATCGCGGGAGCGCGCGTCGATGTTGCTCCCTATAAAAAAGACCCGATGGATTTCGTGTTGTGGAAGCCGAGCCGGGACGGCGTCGATCCCGGCTGGCTCTGGCCCGCTGGAGCGCCCGACGGGATCACGAAGCCCGGCCGTCCGGGCTGGCACATCGAATGCTCGGCCATGTCGATGGCGACGCTGCTCGCGCCCTTCGGCGGCGGCTTGTCATGCGACGATCCCGAAAAGAACGTCTTCGACATCCATGGCGGCGGGATCGACCTGGTCTTCCCGCATCACGAGAACGAAATCGCCCAGAGCTGCTGCGCCTTCGGCGGCGGCAAGGGTTCGCCCCGCATGGCCAATGTCTGGATGCACAACGGCTTCCTGCAGGTCGAGGGCGAGAAGATGTCGAAAAGCCTCGGCAACTTCGTCACGATCAACGAATTGCTGGAGACGGAGAATTTTGGCGGGCGAAAGTGGCCCGGTGAAGTGCTGCGGCTTGCCATGCTCAAGACGCATTACCGGCAGCCGATCGATTGGACTGTGAAGGCGCTGGAGGAGGCGGAAAAGACGTTAGATCGGTGGTATGAATGGCTCATTGCGACGCCGATTGACGAAGCCGCGACGCCGGTTGCTTCAGTCCTTGAGCCATTACTTGACGATCTAAATACTGTTTCAGCGGTTTCACAGCTTTACCCGCTGTTTTCTTCCAGTACGGCTGGCGCAATGGTGGCTGGGGACACTCTTGGTTGGGATATATACGAGCCAGAAACCGCCTCTGCGGTGGTGGCGGCTGCCCGAGTACTTGGTCTTCTAAATCACGACCCAATAGCTTGGCGTGATCGAAAAAGGGCACGTCTTGGTGTGGATGAGCCCAAAGTTGAGGCTCTGATCGCCGCCCGCCTGGACGCCCGCCGCGCCAAAAACTTCGCCGAATCCGACCGCATTCGCGACGAACTCGCCGTCATGGGCATCCAGCTCAAGGACGGCAAGGATGCAGACGGCCAGCCGACCACGACCTGGGAGGTGAAGCGATGATGTCGCCCGCCTCCCGCGAACCCATCGTCATCGCCGATGCCGGGCCCATCCTGCGGCTGGCGGCGGCCGGTCTGCTGCCGATGCTGGCGCGTTTGAACCGTCGCATCGTGCTGGTCGATCGCGTCGAGGACGAACTGGTCGGCGACGAGACCAAGCCTTATGCGGCCGACATCAGGCGATGGATCGACGCAGAGGGCGACGCTTTGCTGCGGGTCTCGACGATCATCGGCGAGGGCATCGCCGCCCTCAGGGCGCGCCCGCGCACGCCCGAGGAGGACGCCCGCCTGAAATCCGGCCTGCGGAACTCGGGCGAACTGGCCCTGCGCGAATTCATCGACCATTGGCGGCCCGACAGCGTGTCATCGGCCGTGGTGCTGTACGAGGACCGCAAGGTGCCGGGCCTTTTCCTGGAGGTCGACTACCCCGTCACCCTGATGACGACCCGCGCCTTCGTCCGCACCGTCGCCTCATGGGGCGTCAACCTCGATGCGCCGGCCGCTCTCGAGGCCGTTGCCGCCCTCTACGATCTCAAGCCGGCCATGGTCGGCGAGATCGACCCCCAAACCCCCGTCGATCTGCGGCGGCTCCCCATGCCTCTGGACCCCGCCCCATGACCCCTCGCATCCGCCCCGCCGGCTCGCTCTCCGTCGCCATCAAGCTCGTCATGCTGGCGATGGTGATGCCGCGCCTCTTGCGCTTCAAGCTGGGGCGCGAGCCGTGAGCCGGACCGCAGGCGCCGCCCGCATCCACCTCTTCGACACGACGCTTCGCGACGGCGCGCAGACGACCGGCGTGGATTTTTCGGTCGACGACAAGCGCGCGGTCGCGATCATGCTGGACAGGCTCGGCATCGACTATGTCGAGGGCGGCTATCCCGGCGCGAACCCGCTCGACACGGCGTTCTTCGCAAGCAAACCGACGAAGCAGGCGAAATTCGCCGCCTTCGGCATGACCAAGCGGGCAGGGCGCTCCGCTGCCAACGATCCCGGTCTGAAGGCTCTGCTCGACGCCGACGCGGACGCCATCGTCTTCGTCGCCAAGAGCTGGGACTATCACGTCCATGTCGCGCTGGAGATTTCGCTGGAGGACAACCTCGCCGGCATCCGCGAAAGCGTCGAAGCCGCGAAGGCCGCCGGCCGCGAGGTGATGCTCGATTGCGAGCACTTCTTCGACGGTTACAAGGCCAATCCCGACTACGCGCTGGCCTGTGCGCGGGCAGCCTATGACGCCGGCGCGCGCTGGGTCGTGCTCTGTGACACCAATGGCGGCACGCTGCCAGAGGAAATCGCGACGATCGTCGCCGAGGTCGCCAAGGCGATACCCGGCGAAAACCTAGGCATCCACGCCCATGACGATTGCGGCTGCGCCGTCGCCAATTCGCTCGCTGCGGTCGAGGCGGGCGCACGGCAGATCCAGGGGACGCTGAACGGGCTCGGCGAGCGCTGCGGCAATGCCAATCTGGTGACGCTGATCGGGGCACTGAAGCTGAAAGAGCGGTACCGCGACCGCTTCGCCATCGGCGTGGACGACGCGCAGCTCGGGGAGCTGACCCATGTCTCGCGCGCGCTCGACGAGATGCTGAACCGCGCGCCCAACCGCCATGCGCCCTTCGTCGGCGCCTCGGCCTTCGCCACCAAGGCCGGCATCCATGCTTCCGCAGTGCTGAAGGACCCGCGCACCTATGAGCATGTCCCGCCCGAGGCGACAGGGAATGTGCGAAAAGTGCTGGTCTCCGACCAGGGCGGCAAGTCGAACCTCGTCGCGGAGCTGGAGCGCATCGGCGTCACGCTCGGCCGCGACGACCCGCGTTTGGGCCGTGTGCTGGAGGAGCTCAAGGACAAGGAGGCGCAGGGCTACGCTTTTGAGGGTGCCGACGCCTCGTTTTATCTGCTGGTCAGGCGCATCCTGCGTGAGGTGCCGGAGTATTTCGCGGTCGAGCGCTTCAAGGTCAATGTCGAGCGCCGCTACAACGCCATCGGCGAACTCGTCACCTTCTCGGAGGCGATCGTGAAAGTGAAGGTCGGCGACGAGGTGCTGATCTCGGCAGCCGAGGGCGCGGCTGGCCCGGTCAACGCGCTCGACGTCGCGCTGCGCAAGGACCTCGGAAAATACCAGTCGCTGATCGAGGGCTTGCGGCTGGTCGATTACAAGGTCCGTATCTTTCAGGGCGGCACCGACGCCGTCACCCGCGTGCTGATCGAATCCGCCGACGAGACAGGCGAGCGCTGGACGACGGTCGGCGTCAGCGCCAACATCATCGATGCGTCCTTCCAGGCGCTGACCGACTCGATCATCTACAAGCTGATGCGCGAGGGCGCGACGGCGTGACGTGAAATCCGTCATTGCGAGCGCAGCGAAGCAATCCAGCGTTTGCGCGAGACCTCTGGATTGCTTCGCTGCGCTCGCAAAGACGATGAACCCGCCGCTCACTCCGTCAGGCGGATGACCTTGTCGGCGCAGAGGTCCATGCCCTCGCTGTCGCTCTCGACCTCGTCGCCAAACTTCGCGAGCACATAATAGCTGCAGCCCGCAGGCCGGTTCAGCTTCAGCGCGATGCTCTTGCCCGGCGCCAGCGGCTTGGCGAGCTTGGCGACGAGGCGCGGCTGTTCGCCCGTCGTGGCGATCTCGAAGCCGGTCAGCGGCACGGCGCGGGCGTTCGTCACCGTGACCTGCGCCGGCGGCTTGGCGGCGCGCTGGGCTTCGGCGGGAGCTGTCGCCAGCAGCATGGCGGCCGATGCCGCAAGCAGGGCGGCGGCGATAACGCGTTGAAGTCGCATCGTGATCTCTTCCCCAAAACACGGGCCTTTTTAAGGCCACCGGTAACATCTGACACCGCGCTTGGGACGAGAACAAGGCAATTTGACATATGGTCCGGCGCGCCAACTCAGGCCGCCACGCGCCGCATGCATTCAAACGCGAATGCGCCTATATCGGCAGCCCAACCTGGAATCGTTTCAAGATGTCCCCGCCTGCCGCCCCGCCTCCGGCGCCGACCTTCGACCGTTCGGCCGTGCTCCAGCCGGGCTCCGGCTTCATCGCCACCTTCCGCGCGCTCTGGCCCTATCTCTGGCCCGACGACCGCGCCGACCTGCGCCGGCGCGTCGTGCTCGCCTTCGCACTGCTGGTCGCCGGGCGCATCGTGCTGATGGGCGTGCCCTTCGCCTTCAAATGGGCGACGGACGCGCTCGCCAACACGCCGTCCTCCCTGCAGAACTGGCTGCCCTGGCTCGTCGGCGCGCCGCTCGCGCTGACCGTGATCTACGGTCTGGCGCGCGTCGGCTCGGCCGCCTTCATCCAGTTGCGCGATGCGCTGTTCGCGCCGGTCTTCATGCATGCGGTGCGCAAGCTCGCGCTGCAGACCTTCGGCCATCTCCACCATCTCTCGCTACGCTTCCATCTCGAGCGCAAGACCGGCGGGCTGACGCGCGTGCTCGAGCGCGGCCGCAACGGCATCGAGGAGATGGTGAGGCTCGGCCTGAACCAGCTCGTGCCGGTCATCGTCGAGGTCGTGCTGATCATCGCCGTGCTGCTGACGATCTTCGACTGGCTCTATGTGGTCGTGCTGGTTGTGATGGTGACCACCTACATGGCCTACACCATCAAGGCGACGGAGTGGCGCATCGCCATCCGCACGAAGATGAACGAGAGCGACACCGACGCTAATTCCAAGGCGATCGACTCGCTGCTCAACTACGAGACGGTGAAGTATTTCGGCGCGGAAGCGCGCGAGACTGCCCGCTACGACCAGTCGATGGCCCGCTATGAGCGCAACTCGGTCAAGGCCTACACCTCGCTCGCGCTGCTCAATTTCGGTCAGGCGACGATTTTCGCCGTCGGTCTGACTGTCTCGATGGTGATGGCGGTGCAGGGTTTCCGCGCCGGCACGCATACGGTCGGCGATTTCGTGCTGATCAACGCGATGCTGATCCAGCTCTACCAGCCGCTGAATTTCATGGGCACCGTCTATCGCGAGATCAAGCAGGCGACGCTCGACATCGAGCAGATGTTCTCGCTGATCGGCAAGGATCCGGAAATCCAGGACAAACCGGGCGCGCCGCCCTTGGCGGTGGAGGCCGGCGAGGTCGTCTTCGAGGACGTGCATTTTGCCTACATCCCCGAGCGGCCGATCCTGAAGGGTATCTCCTTCACCGTGCCGCCGGGCAGGACGATCGCCATCGTCGGGCCGTCCGGCGCGGGCAAATCGACGATCTCGCGGCTGCTGTTCCGCTTCTACGAGCCGCAGGCCGGCCGCATCCTGATCGATGGCCAGCCCATCGCTGATGTCCAGCAGGTGTCCTTGCGCGCCGCCATCGGCATGGTCCCGCAGGACACGGTGCTGTTCAACGACACCATCCGTTACAACATCGAATATGGCCGGCCCGACGCCAGCGAGGCCGAGGTCGAGGAGGCGGCGCGGCTCGCCCAGATCGACCGCTTCATCAGATCGCTGCCCGAAGGCTACGCCACATCCGTCGGCGAGCGCGGCCTCAAGCTGTCGGGCGGCGAGAAGCAGCGCGTCGCCATCGCCCGCACTATTCTGAAAGGCCCTCCGATCCTCGTGCTCGACGAGGCGACCTCGGCGCTCGATTCCTTCACAGAGAAGGAAATCCAGGATGCGCTCGACCGGGTCAGCGAGGGCCGCACGACGCTGGTCATCGCGCACCGGCTCTCGACCGTGATCAACGCCGACGAGATCATCGTGCTCGATAAGGGCCTGATCGTTGAGCGTGGCAATCACCCGCAGCTTCTGGCGGCGAACGGCGTCTATGCCGCCTTGTGGAATCGCCAGCGCCAGGTCGACGAGGCCAAGGCGACCCTCAAGCAGGCCGCCGAAGCGGAAGGCGCAAGCGTGCGGGTCAGCCTGACGGAGTGAGCATCGTCAGCGTTTGCCCGCCATGCGCGCCAATGCATGGCATCTCCGGCCTCGTTCCTGCATTCTGAGGCCATGGCCGGCGAAGAAGCGGGGGCTTCGATGTTCGATCCGACGACACTGGTTGGGTTTCACACCTGGTTGAGCCTGATTGCCATCGCGGCGGGCGTCCCCGTCGCGGCAGCCCTGCTGCGCGGACAGGTCAGCGGCGGCTGGACCGTGCTCTATCTCGCCACCGCCATCGCAACCAGCGCGACCGGCTTCCTGTTTCCGTTCAGCGGTGTGCTGCCCTCGCACATTTTCGGCGTCGTCTCTCTGCTGCTGCTCCTGCCTGCGGCCTATGCGCTCTACGGCAAGTCGCTGGCCGGCGGCTGGCGGCGCTTCTATGCGATCTCGACCATGCTGGCGCTCTACCTGCTGGTTTTTGTGGCCGTCGTGCAGGTCTTCATGAAGGTGCCGTCCCTGAACGCCATCGCGCCGACCCAGTCCGAGCCGCCCTTTGCGATCGCGCAAGGGGTGGTCCTGGTCGTCTTCGGCGCGCTGACCTGGCTTTGCGCCCGGCGCTTCGCCGGAGGCCGGGCCTCGGCCTGAGCCTTGCCTCTTTCATAAGCGGCCCGAACCCCCTAAAGCACCGGCACTGGCAGCGCCTTGCTCGCGCCGCAGAGAGCCGTCACATCCGCGCCAGGCCGGCTCCAGCGAGCCCGGCCGCGCCAACAAGACCAACGGGAAGCCGCAATGTCGCTCGTCGATTCCGTCCGCAAGGTGATCGTGCCCATCCACAAGGAGGGCTATGTCTTCATCGCCATCGCGCTCGTGGCGACGCTGGTGCTCGGCCATCTCTGGACGCCGTTCGGCTGGATCGGCGCGATCATCACGCTCTGGGTCTGCTATTTCTTCCGCGATCCGGTGCGCATCACGCCGCTGCGCGAGGGGCTGGTGATCTCGCCGGCCGATGGTCGCGTCAGCCAGGTCGCGTCGGCACTGCCGCCGCCGGAGCTCAACCTGCCGGCCGAGCCGATGACGCGCATCTCCATCTTCATGAACGTCTTCGACTGCCATGTGAACCGCGCCCCGGTTCCCGGCCGGATCGTGAAGATGGCCTATACGCCGGGCCTCTTCCTCAACGCCGAACTCGACAAGGCGAGCGACGACAACGAGCGCAATGCGCTCGCGATCGAGACCACGGCAGGCACCGTCGGCGTGGTCCAGATCGCTGGCCTGATCGCGCGCCGCATCGTGCCCTTCGTCAAGGAGGGCGAGCTGATCGCGACCGGCGAGCGCTTCGGCCTGATCCGCTTCGGCTCGCGCGTCGACGTTTATCTGCCGACCCATGTGATCCCGTTGGTGGGCGAAGGCCAGACCGCCATCGCCGGCGAGACGGTGCTGGCCGATTTTTCAGGGACCGAGCCGGCCGCGCGGGCGTTCAAGGGGATTTGAGGCGTCTTCCGTCTCCCCCGAGGGGAGACGGAAGAATGCCCCGCCTAGCCTCCGCGCCTAAAACCGCGTATCCCCGCTGCTATGAGCGATCTGTTTCCTCCCTTCGAGCCCGAGCGCATCGAATCGAAGCGCGCCCGCTTCAAGCCGATCCCGTTCCGGCTGCTGGCCCCCAATGTCGTGACGCTGCTGGCCTTGTGCCTCGGTCTCACCGCCATGCGCCTCGTCGTCGAGGGCAAGCTCGAGACCGCGACCATCTGCATCCTGATCGCGGCGGCGCTGGACGGCGTCGACGGCCGGCTGGCGCGCATGCTGAAGGGCACCTCGCGCTTCGGCGCGGAGCTCGATTCGCTGTCGGATTTCGTCAATTTCGGCGTCGCCACCGGCTATGTGCTGTGGATCTTCGTCCTGCACGACCTCAAATCCTTCGGCTGGATCATCGTGCTGACGCTGGCCTGCGCCATGGCGCTGAGGCTCGCGCGCTTCAACGTCATGATCGACGATCCCAACCGGCCCGACTGGCAGAAGAACTTCTTCGTCGGCATGCCCGCGCCCGCCGGCGCCATCACGGCGATGCTGCCGCTCTATCTCCAATTCATCGGTGTGCCGGTGGCCGAATACGGCGCGCTCCCGGTCGGGCTCTATATCCTCTTCATCGCCTTCCTGACGATCTCGCGCATTCCCTGCTACGCCGGCAAGACGCTCGGGACGCGGGTGCCGCGCGACAAGGTGCTGCCGATCTTCGTGGCGGTCGTGGTGGTGGCGGGGCTGCTCTTCGCCTACCCGTTCGAGGTGCTGGCGCTGGTCGTCGTCGCCTATCTGGCGCTGATCCCGCTCAGCGTGGCGCGCTACCGCAAGCTCGAGCGCGAGCATGATGCCGCTCTGGCCGCGCCCGCAGCGGCGGTCGAGAAGCCGGCCGACGCGCTCTGAGGGAGGCGCTCAGCGCTTCCTGCGCCCGGTCAGCCGCGCGGCATTGGCCTTGGTCCGCTTCGAGAACGGCTCCAGCGTGCTGCTGGCGGCCTTGGCTGCGGCCTCGGCGTAGTCGACATGGGCGAGCGGGTTCAGCGCCAGACCCCACCAGAACAGCGCAGCCGCCTGACCGGCAGCGAAACCGCTCTCCATCACAGCCGACATCTTCTCGCTGACGGCTTTGGCCGCCTCGCGCTGGCCCCTGGCGTCTCCTAGCGCGCCCCTCATCAGCATCGGCATGCGCATTGCGATGGTCAGGCCTGCATCGGCCTGCATCGTCAGCATCTTCGTGGTGAGGGCCTGAGCCTCGACGCCCGCGCCGGTGACGGCACTCATCTGCTTATGCGAGATCGGCATGGCCTTTGTGGCTCCGCAGCATCGTGATGGGCACGGCGGAAGGCTTGCCCACAGGCCACGCAATGTGGCGAGGCAACATTTGTTGTGCAATGCAATATGACGCATGGCTGCAAACTATTTTATGCGTTTGGTGAATGCCGAAGAGATCAATCTTCTTCATGCCTGCGCTGCACGCATCGCAGCGATCGCCGATTTCTCCCGCGCGCAAAATGCGTTAGAGCCAGTGGCGAGTGCGTGGGATCGCCGCGCCGAATTATCGCTGCAGGTCGTCCTTGAGCATCTTCTCGAGCCCCAAACCGCCCGGCTGGCGGCCCATGCTGGTGCTGGCCTCGGCCTCGCCGCGCCGTCTCGCGCTGCTGGAGCAGGCCGGCCTCAAGCCCGACGCGATGCTGCCCTCCGACCTCGACGAGACCCCGCTGAAGGGCGAGCGCCCGCGCGATCTCTCGCGCCGGCTCGCTCGCGAAAAGGCGCAGGCCGCGCAGCGTGGCGCGAAATCCCGGCCCGATCTCGAAGGTTGCTACATCGTCGCCGCCGACACCGTTGTCGCGGTTGGGCGCCGTATCCTGCCCAAGGCCGAGATCGTCGACGAGGCCGCCGCTTGCCTGCGGCTGCTGTCGGGCCGCTCGCACCGGGTCTACACCTCCGTCGCCGTGGTGACGCCGGGCGGCGCGATCCGCGACCGCATCGTCGAAACCCGCCTGCGCTTCAAGCGGCTCTCGGGCGACGATCTGGAGATGTACCTCGCCTCGGGCGAATGGCGCGGCAAGGCCGGCGGCTATGCCATCCAGGGCATCGCCGGCTCCTTCGTCGTCAAACTCGCCGGCTCCTACACCGCCGTGGTCGGCCTGCCGCTCTATGAGACGGTCGGTCTGCTCGGAGGGGAGGGCTTTCCGATCCGCTTCGGCTGGATGAACGTGGGGTGAGCGTCAAACCTGCGCGGCCAGTCGCAGGCGCTTCTCGATCAGATGGTCGAGCATGGCGCCGGCGATATCGGCTCCGCCGATCTGGTCGGCCGGCGCGAAATAGCACGGGAAATTCGCTTCCAGCAGGTAGAGCCTGCCCGAGGCGTGTTCGAGAATATCGACCCCGCCGAATTCCAGCCGGAGTAGCCGGACGGCCGCGACCGCGAGTTCGGCGAGTTGAGCGGGAATCGCCGCGACATAGTCCTCCGGCCGGTCAGCCTGGCCGCTGCGGAAATCGCCGCTCGGAACCGGGTTGCGGCAGGCGTAGACGGCGCGCTCGCCGACCACGACGACCCGCCAGCAGACGGCATCCGCGACGAAGCTCGACAGCATCGGCAGCACGCCCTTCGCCAGCAGAAACTCGACCATCGAGGCCAGCGCCGGCATGCTGTCGGCGCGCATCACGCCGATGCCGCCGCTGCCGCCGGGCGCCTTGACCACGACGGGAAAGCCCCCGAGCTCCTCGACCAGCCGTTCGAGCAGAGCGATGGCGGCGAGGCCGGCGGGACACTGCCGCGGCGTCGGCAAGCCATGGCGCGAAAAAATCAGCGGCGTACCGCCAACCGCTGCGAACGGCCCGAGCCGATCGCGCCGCAGATCGGCGACGCCCGGCGTGTACAGGAAGCGTTCGACCGCGCCGGCACGCTCCGATACGGCCGGACAATACAGCATGTCGCCGGGCTCGAGCTGGCGCTCCGGCAGGTAGTCGAAGCCTGCGGCCTCCACCCGCTCGAAGACGACCCCGCGCTTTGCACAGGCGGCGCCGAGGACGGCGAACGTCTCCGGTGGCACTCCGTCGTCGATGCAGACGAATTTCATCGAGAAGACGGCTCCTGGAGAGGTCTAAATGCGGCCCGAAACCCCGCGATCTCTTGACAGGCTCGAAGGCTGATTTGCTAGCTTACGCTAGGGGATGTGTTCCCCGAAAGGTGACAGCGACGGAGGAATGACATGACGCCGACATCACGCTGGTCTGGACACAAGGTTCTCGTCGAGGGCGATCTTCGCCGCGTTTTCGATAGCGCGGGCCGCGATCTGGGCACGATCGACGCGCAGGCGCTCGCCGTGCTGCAACGCGCCGACGGCTCCCGCACTGCCGATACGATCGCAGCCGAGCTCGGCTCGTCGATCGAGGCGGTCCGCCAGGCTTTCGATCGCCTGCGCGCACTGTCGCTGCTCGACGGCTGGACCGCGCCGCCGACCGAAAGCCAGGTCGTCTCGCGCCGCCGCGCCGTGTTCGATCTCGCCCGCGCCGCCGCCGTGGCGGGGACTGCGGCCGGCGCCTTTGCCGCGCTCGGCAGCGGCGACGCCTGGGCCAGGGTCAGGGGCGGCTCACAGGAACATAGCGCCAAGCGCTGAACAGGTCTGCGCCGGTCCGACCGGGCTTGGGTCGGCACACCGTCCCGCGACCTCGGCTGTGCCGACGACGAATGCCCCCGGTTCGTCCTGCGGACCGGGGTCGTGGTGTCACGTTCTGATCGAACTTGCTGGCGACATTGGCGACACGCGCGAATAGGCGTTGTCGTGGGACCGCGACTTGCCCCGCCCCGGCAAAAGCCCGATCCTCGCGGGTGAAGCGCACCGGTCTCAATGGCGCGCGCGGGAGGATACGCATGTCGGCACGTCTGAGGGGCAAGGTTGCGATCGTCGCCGGCGCGGGCTCGGTCGGCCCCGGCTGGGGCAATGGCAAGGCGACGGCCGTCGTCTTCGCCCGCGAGGGCGCGAAGGTGATCTGCGCCGATATCGACCTCGCCGCCGCCGAGGAAACCGCCGCCATCATCCAGAACGAGGGCGGCCAGGCCTTCGCCGTCGAGACCGACGTGACGCGCAACGACGCGGTCGCCGATCTGGTGGGCCGCACGCTCGGCCGCTATGGCCGCATCGACATCCTGAACAACAATGTCGGCCTCGCTGAGATCGGCAGCGTGCTCGATCTGTCGGAGGAGGCCTGGGAGCGCGCCTTCCGGCTCAACCTCACCGGCGCGGTGCTGACGATGAAGCATGTCATCCCGGTGATGCAGCGCCAGTTTTCCGAAAGCGGGGAGGGCGGCTCGATCGTCAACATATCCTCGACCGTCTCGCTGCGCCACACCGGCGTGCCCTATGCCAGCCTCTCGGCCACCAAGGCCGCGCTGAACCAGCTCACCCGCAACACGGCGGTCGAGTTCGCCGCCCAGAAGATCCGCGTCAACGCGGTGCTGCCCGGCCTGATCAAGACGCCGCGCGTGGCGCTCTCCAGCGGCCTCGCCCGGATTTACGGCGACGGCGACGTCGAGGCGATGTGGACCGTGCGCGATGCGCAGGTGCCGATGGGTCATATGGGCGAGGCCTGGGACGTCGCCTATGCGGCCTTGTTTCTCGCCAGCGACGAAGCGCGCTATGTCACGGGTCTCGAACTCGTCGTCGACGGAGGCGTCACGCTCAAATATGGCTGAAAACACCGATCCCGCGCCAATTCCTCGCCAGCGGCCCTGCGCGATCTGCGGCAAGCTGGCCCTGCCGAAATACCGGCCGTTCTGCTCCGCCCGCTGCGCCGACATCGATCTCGGCCGTTGGCTCAAGGCAAGCTATGTGATTCCCGGCGCGAGCCTCGACGAGGCCGAGGCCGGCAAGCCGGGAAACCGGCAGGACGACGAGGGCTGAACCGCCGGCTTCTCGCGCAAAGCCGGCTCAACCGACTGGACAGCCCCCGCCGCACCGATTATACCCCGCCCACCAACAGGAACGCAGGCCTCAAGGCCAGCGCGCCCGGCGCCCAGATAGCTCAGTTGGTAGAGCATGCGACTGAAAATCGCAGTGTCGCTGGTTCGATTCCAGCTCTGGGCACCATTTCCCTTTTTCACAGCGTCTTATGCCGGATCAGGAAGCCCCAAAAAGGCTGACTTTCCAGTGCTTTATCGCTGGGTGACTGGCGCAGGCCGTCTCATTCAAGATCAGTCAAACTTGCCAAAGCTCATGCATTTGGCGGTATAATCGGCGGTATCGGGCCTCAGCGCTCCCATGCGATACCGCCAAAAATGCCTCTCACCGATACCGCCATCCGCACTGCCAAAGCCGAGGCCGCGCCTTACAAGCGCACCGATGGAGCCGGGCTTTATTTGCTGGTGCAGCCATCCGGCTCGAAGCTCTGGCGCATGAATTACCGCTACGGCGGGAAACGCAAAACCTTAGCGTTTGGAGCCTATCCGATCGTGACGTTGGTCGAGGCACGCAGCCGTCGCGACCATGCGAAAAAAATCCTAGGCGAGGGTTTGGACCCTGGCGAGATCAAGAAGGTTTCTCGGGATCGCGAGATTGAGCGCGTCGAAGAACAGGTCGCTGCGGACGAACGCGCGGCCGAGAATCGTTTTTCCGTTGTGGCGGCCGAATTTCTCCAGCGCCTTGAGCACAACGGAGCCGCAGCGCAGACGATGAAGAAGGCGCGCTGGCTGGTAAACGATCTGGCGGCAGATCTGCACCCGAAACAAATGGACGACATCACGTCGCGGGAGGTGCTGCAGATCCTGCAAAGGGTCGAGGCCAGTGGCCGCCTTGATACGGCCAAGCGACTGCGCATGACGATCAGTCGGATCTTCAAACTGGGCGTTGTGACGCTCAGAGCCACAACGGACCCGACCTATGCTCTGATCGGTGCCACACGCTCGCCGAAGGTCAAGAACCGCTCGGCGATCACCGATGAGAAGAAGCTGGGATGGCTACTCAACGCGATCGATGATTATGACGGGTGGCCCACCATCCGTTGTGCTCTTCAGCTCCAAGCGCTGACGGCTACCCGTCCGATCGAAGTCCGAGGAGCACAATGGACAGAGTTTGATTTTGCACAACGGACATGGACAATCCCACCGACACGCACCAAGAAGCACTCGATCAGCATGGTCACAACGGAGCATGTGATTCATTTGACCGACCAGGCCGTTGCCGTGCTCGATGACATCAAGAAGCTGACAGGGCGCGACAGACTGGTCTTCTCATCGATCCGCGATCGAGAGCGTCCATTGAGCGAGAACGCCTTGAACTCGTCGCTGAGGCGCATGGGTGTCACTCCCGATGAGCATACCAGTCACGGCTTTCGATCATCTTTCTCGACGATCATGAACGGTCGCGGCGAAGACCCGGAGATCGTCGAGCTGTGCCTGGCGCACAAGGACGGCAACAAGATCCGCCGCGCCTATAACCGTGCCCGTCGCTGGCCGGAACGCGTCGCGATGATGACGCTATGGGCCGATCTGCTCGACCAGTTCCGCAAGCTCTGAATCAAAAAGCCCGTTCCGAGGCGAATCGGAACGGGCGTGAAGTTTAGGGAGGAAACGCCCAAGGAGGGCTGGTTCGAGCGGTTGTGGCTTGGCCCTCGAACCGTGTGGATGTCGTCCTAGGCGTCACCGCCAGTGCCATGACATTTGAGTATCCTGCCACACTCGCTGAGCAAGTCAACTGAAAGTTGATTATCTGGGCACGTCGTTGTGGCGACGGCACTCCTGCGGAAGGTATAGCGAGATCGCGCAGCCGCCCGCTACGGTCTCGTCGATGTTGCGCTGATCGGCTGGCGTCGCGCCGCGCGTTCCTGGCAGGTTCGTGCCGAGCGCTCGCCGCAGATCAGGACTGGCACTTGCCGGTGGCGTAGTCGAAACGCAGGCCGCGAGACAAGCACTCATGCATATTGAGACGAGCATTTTCACCAGCATTGCCAGATTCCTTGTTCTGATTGATGACGGCTTCACGTTCCTTGCTGGCGCCGAGCTTTTCGAAGCCGCTTAGGATCGTGCCGATCAGAATGCCGGCCGCAATCACAGCGCCGGCAATTGCGATCCATTTCAGAGGGATACCAAACATCAGCAGACCTTCCATTCACCGGAGATGAGCCAGCCATGCCAATGACCGCGATGGTCGATACTCGGGGTTAAGGTCGGCGCTTCGAGCGATCCGTCCCAAAGCCAGGAAGGTGGATCGGCGGGCTTGAAGCCATTGCCGACTGACAGCGCGCCTTGGCGTCCGCATCCACATGGGCACCGATACCAAAAGAACTGCTCGCGATCGGAACCAGGCTCGGTCACGAAAAAGCTGCCGGGCTGCTTGGTCGCTCGGAACTCGTCTTTCGTCAGGTGGACGGCCTTAACGCTCATGACACCTTATGTGCCGCAGGCGGGTTGAAAGTCAACCAAATGGTGATTATACACTGATCTGGTTGAGACACGGTGTGTTTCGGCGTGCAAGTTTGGGTCTGACGCAATCTCGCTGCATCTTCGGTCACATTGCACCGATGAGGCGAGCCTGAAGCAGGTCGATCTTTCCACGGCCGTACATCTGA
>FWWL01006570.1_pt1 | contig 16710 bp, 10 predicted proteins | sample 2228331 | NCBI WGS metagenome assembly FWWL01 (sample SAMEA103939775, study PRJEB20133) | metagenome
CCAGCAAGTCCTCTTTGTTCACAATAAAGTCCTCGCGCCGATAGCCCGAAATCTCAAACCCTGACCCAAGCACGATAGCGTTTACGGGACATGCGTCCTCGCAGTAGCCGCAGAAGATGCACCGCAGCAAGTCAATCTGATACACTTTTGCGTAGCGCTCGCCCCGCGAAACGGGATTGTCGCGCGGGTTGTCTTCGGCGATGACGGTAATGGCATCAGCAGGGCAGGCAGCGGAGCACAAGTGACAAGCAATGCATCGTTCTCGCCCGTCTTCCCACCGGCGCAGGATATGGCGCCCGCGAAAGCGAGGCGCAACCCGAACGGGTTCGTCAGGATACTGCACTGTCACTTTCGGCGCAAACAGATGCGTGAAGGTGACCTTCAGGCTCCGCAAGATGTCCCGCACCATTTTTCCCGTTGCCTCCTTTAGCGTCCCACTGAAACGATAGCGTTGCGCTGGCACCGTTTGTTGATGGCGGACAAGTTTGGGCTAAAAGCGCCCCCACTTCCATGCGTCGTAGAGGGCAATGAAGGCGATGTGCGCCAAACCAGCAGGCAACAGCGCTGTCCAACCCAACTTCATAAGTTGGTCGTAGCGGATGCGGGGAAGCGTTGCTCGTGCCCAGATGAACACGAACAGCATGAGCAACATCTTGGCAACAAACCACACTAAAGGTGGGAACACGGGTCCGTTCCAGCCACCGAGGAACAGGGTGGTGACCATCGCGCACGCGGTCACCACATTCACATACTCGCCCAGCATGAACATAGCAAACCGCATCCCCGTGTATTCGGTGTGGTAGCCAGCGACCAACTCGCTTTCCGCTTCGGGTAGGTCAAAAGGCGGGCGATTCGTCTCCGCAAATCCGCCCACCAAAAACAACACCAGCGCTGGCCACGCCAACGGTTTGAACAGCAACCAATTGGGAAGGAAGGGGATTTTCAACTCGCGTCCAAACCACCAGAAGGTGAGGGGACCGCTTTGGGCTTCCACAATCCCCCGCAAACTTAGCGTGCCTGTCAGCATCACAACAGCGATAACCGCTGCACCCACTCCCAACTCGTAACTGAGCATCTGCGCTGAACTCCGCAAACCGCCCAAGAGGGCGTATTTGCTGTTAGACGACCATCCTGCCAACACAATGCCATACACGCTCAAACTTGCCAGCGCGAAAATGTAAAGGACACCAATGTTCAAGTCCACGACCTGCTCTTGCGGACCGAAAGGGATGACGACAAAGGTGCACAGTGCTGGTGTCATCAGCAACATCGGTGCCAAGAAGTAAACGAAGCGGTCGGCGCCTTCAGGCACGATCACTTCCTTCAGCATCAATTTCAGCCCGTCGGCGAAGGATTGGAGGAGCCCAGCGGGACCAACGCGGTTGGGTCCCAGCCGGTCCTGCATAAAGCCCAGCAGTCGCCGTTCCGCCCAGATGAGGAAGGGCACGGCGCCCATCACGCAACCCAAAATGATGAGCAACTTCACCGCAATCCAAACCATGTCCTTCACTGCCATCTTTCGCTCCCCTTTCGGCGTGGTTCTTTTGCCTTAAAGCGGTTGCTTGTGAGACAAAGACGCTTTGCCTTTCCAGCCACATCAGCAACACAATTTTGACAAAACAAGACAGCCAGTGAAGAGGGGAACAGCCGCTTGGAAGGGGTTTTTTATGCTACCACCCCCAAAAAAACGAGTTCGGCGCATTGGATGTTGCGTCTCCTAACGCACCGACGGCGCCTCGGGAGAGATGCCCTCCAACGGACGAAAATCGGCGCACCGGGCGAAAACGCGGTTTGTTTCACGGGCGGGGGAGCCAGACGGTGAAAGGGGAGCCTTTGGCGCCCGCGTGAGCGAAGTCAGTAAGGCGCAAAACAAACCGCTGTCCTGTCCCCTTGACAATCCCTTCCGTGTCAAATGCGACCTCGTTTCCCCACAACGCCCCCGCATCGCCAATGGGCACGATTTGCAAGGGCAACTGAGCAGCGTCTTCAGTAGGCACTGTGACCGCACTGATTTGTTGGACATCGGCGGGCAAAAACCGCCCGTCCACTGCCAAAACCAGCGGACCACGCAGGAGCGCCAATTTGCCTTCGTTAGTGTGGGTGCCCAAAATCACCCGCAACGGCATGGGCATTTCCACCCGCACCGTATCGCCGTTGCGCCATGTTCGGCGGAGTTCGTGATAACCACTGAGCACTGTTTGAGCAGGTTCGTTGTTCACCGCTACCTTTGCTCCCTCGCACCATTGCGGCACCCGCAGCCGCAAAGCAAAGTCAGCGGGTTTGTCAAGGCGCAACCGCAAAGTCACCGTTCCGTCGTAGGGATAAGCCGTCTCCTGCACCATCCGCAACCCTCGTTCGGGCAACCGTAGTTCGCTTTGCGTGTAAAGGTTCACCCGAATGCCTCCATCGGAGTCCAGCGTGTAAACGAAAGTGGGCAACAACGCAATGGCGCGCGGTCCGCTGGAAGCGCAGCAGTTGATATCGCTGCGGTAGTTTTTCGTCCCCGCTAACGGGGTGAAGTAGCACCATTTGTCGCCGTTCGGGTGCTGCGCCGCCAGCAAGTGATTGAACACGATGCATTCGGCAATGTCCATGTAGCGGGCTTCACCCGTGATGCGAAAGAGTTCCAGCGTCAGTTGCAGCAGGGTCACAGTGGCGCAAGTTTCGGAGACTTCTCCCTCGTTAGGCAAATGATGGTCGGGTTGAAAGAACTCGCGGAAACTGGTGCCACCCGTGATGTAAAGGCGGCGAGCGACGATGTCTTCCCATGCCCTTTGGGCGGCTACGAGGAGAGTGACACCGTCTTCCGAGCGCCCTTCGTCGCGCAGCGCGCGGAACAATTCCAACCCACCTACCAAGCAACTCATCATCTCGTAGGCTTTGGCGTTGGCGGTTTTGTGCACATTCCCGTGCGCCAACAGGCTGCCCAGCAGTTTTGGTCCGTGTGGCGAATGTTCCCATGCCCAGACAATGTAGCGGCAGAAGTCAAGGTAGCGGCGGTCATTGGTGGTGCGGTAGAGCCACACTATTGGTTGCAACACCGAACCTGACGCCATCCCCACATGGGTGCTGCGTTCCATCAAGTCCAACTGCCCTTCCCCTGTTCCGAAAGTGCGCAAGAGCAAATCAGCGGCTTTGCGGGCAGCGTTCAGGGTGCGTTCATCGTTGGTGAACGCGTGATAAGTCAGGAACCCGATGAGCACATACTTGTGCACCCAGACATCCCAACCCCGCTCCTTCTCCATTGTCCATCGGGTCGGGGCATCGTAGGTGCCCAAGTAGCCGTCGGGTTCCTGCGTGGCTATCAAGCCTTGCACGATGCGGTCTATTTTCGCTTTCAAGTCAGCGTTGCCCGTGTTCGCCCAAGTGGGGACGGCAGCATGGAGCCACTTGCCCACATGCTCACCAATCCACGCTTGCGCACCAGGGCGGTGACGGAAGCCGCTTAAGAGCGCGTTCTCGTCCAGCGGTAATAAGCGGTTGCGTTCGTTGACAGCAAAGCGGTGCCCCAACAAACCACCCAACCGCACGGCATTGGGAGGGAGCCATTGAGTCGCATCCTGACCAACCGCTGCCATTGTCCAACACCCCGCTATCAAAACTGTCAGCACCTGCCACGCTTTCATCGCACTCACCTGCCAGCGGCTATTTTGCCACGCTGCACTTAAGGCTAACTTGCTGTGGGTTTCTTTCGTTTTGACGAATGGCGTTTGCTAAACTCTTGTCGCCTGAGTGCCGATAAACTTTCTGAGCCGAAGAAAGGAGGCGTAAAGATGTCCCGATGGTGGCTGGCTTTGGCAGTTTTGATGCTTCCCAGGGCAGTCGCAGCCTATCCGACGAGCACAAACCTTACGCCCTCGGCAGAAGTTTTGAGCGAAGGCGAAAAACGCTACGAGGTTTCCTTCAACAGTTACGGCGGTTTGTTCCGCTCGGGCACAGAGCGGTATCTTTTCAGCCAGTTTGGCTGGCGCAACTTGGAGTGGGGCGTGGATTTTTACCGCTATCCTGACGACGACGGGAATTACCGCACCCGTTGGGCGTTCAACGCGAAATTGCGGCTCTGGGAGGAGACGCAGCGGCGCCCCGCTTTAGCCGTTGGGATTTTGGATGTGGGCGCAGGCTTAAAAGCATCCCCTTACGCTGTCTTGGGCAAATCCGTTGGTCGCTCCGTTTGGCATTTGGGCGCGGGTCGCTTTGATGATGCGGAGCGATGGTGGCTGGCGTGGGAATACGAACTCTCCTCAAGATGGCTGCTTGTGGTTGACCGCCTCTCAGGACGGGACGGTCACTCTTGTGTTGGTCTCTACTGGCAGTTTACCCGCCAATTGGAGTTAGGCGTCGTTGTCGGTTTCCCGCACCGAGGTGACAACGACCGCCTTTTCATCCTTAACTTGGCTTGGATGCCGTGAGGGTCAGCGCTTTTTACCGCAGCAAAACACTACTGCCTGTGGAGCGAAGGAGCGATGCGACAGCGTTGGCAGTTAGCGCTGGTCGTCAGTGGTGCCATCGCTTTTTGGGCGATTCTCGTTTTCGCTTACTTTCAAGCCGCCCGCCACGCCCTGTGGGCGGAGGTGCGGGAGCATTTGATGAGCATTGCCCAAGCCGTCGCCCTCTCCATAGACCCCGAAGCGCACCAACAGGTGGTGAAGGAGGGACGAGAAGACTCTCCCCTCTACCAGCAACTGACTGAGCAACTCCAACGCTTCGCCCACGCCCTGCTACCTGAGGTGCGGGAAAAGGGTACCCTTTTGGTGCAAGAGTCCATCTACACGCTGGTGCCTTCGCACAGTAAAACCTGGCGCTTCGCCCTTGACAGCGGCATCCCTTACGACATTGACGGTGACGGCGAGATAGACGAGGATGAGGACAAAGCCCACTTGGGTGAGCCATACGATGTGTCCGATTTTCCTGAGATGCTGCGCTGCTTCTTGGAGGGGCGCCCCACCGCTGACACCGAACTGACTGAAGACAAATGGGGCGTTTGGCTCTCAGGTTACGCACCAGTAAAGGATGCGAGCGGGCGCGTTGTGGCAGTCGTCGGTGTGGATTTCAATGTCACGAGCCTTCGCGCCAAAGAAGCATGGTTGCGACGGATGGCGTGGTTGGTTTTTGCCATCTTGTCTGTCCTCACCCTCGGCGCTGCCCGTCTCATTGAGCGCCTCGCTGCTGCAAAAAGGGATTTGCAAGCGAAAGCGGAAGCGTTGGCGCAAGCGAAAGCGGATTGGGAGTTGACTTTTGACCTCGTTGGCACGGGCGTGGCGGTGTTGGACAGCGACTTCAGGATTGTGCAGGTCAATCCTGCTTTGTGCCAGTTGGTCGGCAAGGCTGCCGAAGAGTTGCTTCATAAGCACTGCTGCGAGGTCTTGCACCCTGAAGCCCCATCGGCGAAAACTTGTCCTTACTTGAGAGCGTTGGAACGGGGCGAGACGGTGCAGCGAGAAGTGGTGCTTCCTGACGGACGCATTTGGCTGTTCCACGCTCAAGCCAATTTGGTTCATGGACACCTACAGCGCATTGTTCATGCGGTGCACGATGTCACGAAAGAACGACGCGCCCAGCAACTCTTGGAGCAGACGGAGCGGTTGGTGACCATCGGTCAAATGGCTGCAGGCGTTGCGCACGAAATTAACAATCCCCTGAACGCCATCGTAGGGATGGCGGAGTTGCTGCTGGACAAAGTGGCGGACGAAGAGTTGAAAGGCATGTTGGACAACATCCGAGAGCAAGCCCTTCGCATTGGGCGCATCACGCGCAACTTGCTCACTTTTGCCCGTCCCCGCCCGCAGGAAATGAATTTGCTGAACCTCAACGAGGTGGTGAGGGAAGCGCTCAACATGAAGGATTACCGTTTGCGCAGCAACAACATCGCCGTTGTGCTGGACTTGCAAGAGCCGCTGCCACCAGTGCAGGGGGACAAGACCCAATTGCTGCAGGTGCTGCTGAATTTGGTGAACAATGCGGAAGAGGCGATGAGTGAGCAAGGTGGTGGCACCTTGACAATTGCTACCGTTGCGGAAGGCGATGTGGTGCGCCTTACGGTTAGCGACACAGGGAAGGGCATACCGCCTGAACACCTGCCGCACATTTTTGACCCCTTCTTCACCACCAAGCCTGTTGGCAAGGGCACAGGGTTGGGGTTAGCCATTGTCTATGGCATCGTGACAGCCCACGGTGGCAAAATTTCCGCTCAAAACCGCTCTGAAGGTGGCGCTCAATTTGTCGTGGAGTTGCCCGCTGCTGTTGAACTTTCGTCCGAGACCCAGCCTTCCCACTCCTCCGCTCCGACTTCTGAACGACCAGCAGAGAGAAAACTACGGATGTTGGTGATTGACGACGAACCGAGCATCGTCGCCACGCTGAAGGCGATGCTGCAACGAGATGGACACGAGGTGCAAGTTGCCCGCAGCGGCGAAGAAGCCCGACGGCTGTTAGCCAGCAACGACTATGACGCTATCTTGTGCGATTTGAGGATGCCCAACGGTGGTGGTGAGGAGTTGTTCCGATGGTTGAAGGAACAGAAACCGCTTTTGGCTCGTCGGTTCGTGGTAATGACAGGCGAATTGTCTTTGCCAAAGCAAGCGATTTTTGAAGAGCACGCTGTCCCCATTTTGCACAAGCCTTTCCGACGGGATGACCTGCGGCGCGTGTTGAATGCTTGCCTAAGTGAGGGCTCGGTGCAACAATTGTAAAGCCGCTCGGATTTGCCAAAGGGGGGAGACACATGCGCGTGCTCATCACAGGGATTACAGGGTTTGTCGGTTCCCACTTGGCAGAGTTAGCGTTGGAGAGGGGTGCAGAAGTTTTCGGCACCTATCGGTGGCGGTCGCGGATGGACAACATCTCTCACCTGCTGGCGAAAATTCGGTTAATTGAGTGCGACCTGCGGGATGCCAACTCCATTCGCAACGCGCTAAAGGAAGCCAAGCCCGATTGGATTTTCCACTTAGCGGCACAAAGTTATGTGCCCGCCAGTTGGAGCGCCCCTGCTGACACGATGCACAGCAATGTCATCGGCACCGTTAACCTCTTTGAAGCCATTCGGCACTTGGAGTTAGACTGTCGGGTGCAAGTGGCAGGAAGTAGTGAGGAGTATGGGTTGCAGTTTGAGCACGAGTTGCCTATCAAGGAGACCAACCCCTTGCGCCCCCTTTCCCCTTACGCGGTCAGCAAAGTCGCCCAAGACTTGTTGGGCTGGCAATACCACCGCAGTTACGGGCTCTTCATCGTCCGCACCCGCGCTTTCAACCACAGCGGACCCCGTAGAAGTGAGGTCTTCGTGGACTCGGGTTTTGCGTGGCAGATTGCCCGCATTGAGGCAGGGTTGCAAGAGCCTGTCATTTATGTCGGTAACTTGGAAGCGAAACGCGATTTCACCGATGTCCGCGATGTGGTGCGGGCTTATTGGCTGGCATTGGAGAAGGGAGAGCCAGGCGAGGTCTACAACATCTGCAGCGGCAAGGCATGGAGCATTCGGGAAGTTTTGGACATGTTGCTTAGCATGACTTCCGTTAAGGTGGAAATTCGCCAAGACCCAGCCCGCATGCGTCCGTCGGATGTGCCCGTGCTTTTGGGCGACAGCACCAAGTTCCGCGAGCGGACGGGATGGCAGCCAATTATCCCCTACGAGCAAACGCTGCGGGACATGTTGGACTACTGGCGGGCAAAAGTGCGGGGTTGAAGGGGTAAAAGCAACCAATGTTGCCCTTGCCAGTGCACTCTTTGCGGGGCACCTGCTAACTGCCATCGCGCCGATAAGGGCACGCGGGCTCTCCATTGTCCCCGCCATTCTGCTATGGGACGCCAACATCCCTCGCGTTCATGAGTGGCGAGAAAGCAAAACTCGCTCCCCACTTGCACGCCTAACAAGGTTCGCACGCACTGAACTTGGTGGGCTCGCTGAGGGAGCGCGATAAGCAACGCCCAACCGCGTTGCCAACGCACCAACCGCCATTGCGCTTGCCGCCGATAACGCCATCGCACAGCACCGTCACCCCCGCAAGGCTTTCGCTAAGCGCAAAAGTCCCTCCTTTGCTCTTACGACGAGGGGAAGCGGTGACCCTTGACAGCGTTTCCTAAAGTTGCTTCACTTCCCCTGCGGCGTTTCCTTCTGCTCCGCTGGAGGTGTGGTGGGTTGCTTTTGTTGCTCTTCTTCTTCCCGCACAATCAACCGCATCCGCACGGGTGGGCTAATCTCCACCTCGTCCGTTTGCAAGTTCACGACCACTTTGGGGCACTCGGCTTGGTGCCCTTTGCGCAGGTCGTGGACAACCACATTGCCTTCCAAAGTCAACACTTCCTCACGGGTCAAATAGGTGGCTTTTTCCGCGCTGCCTTTGTAGCGCCCTTCTTGCTCAAAGCGGACATTGCCAGTAGCAACGATGCGTCGTTCACGGTAGAAGTATTCCGCTTTGTCGCAGACCATCTTGCCCCCTTCCCGCCGCACCCGTTCCCGCAACTTTTCCTTCCGCTCTTTCTCCTGCTCGGCAGGCTTTTCAGCGGCTTGGTCGCCCTTCTGGCTCTCTTCGGCTTTGGGCGGCTCCTCTTTCTTGGGCTTGACAACCACTTCCACAGGACCGAAAAAGACAGCAACCTTTTGCTTGTTGTCCACTTCACCCTTCGGCGCTGTAGCGACCGTTTCGGGGTCTTCAAAGCGAATGCCGTCTTCTATTGCCACACGGTCGGTGTCTTCGTCGTAAATGGCGCGCTTGGCAGTGATGGTGTAGTCTTCGCCCTCTTCGGTGATGACCACATCCTCAAAGAACCAACGGGGTGGCTTACGGATGACGGGTTTGTCGGTCTGGAAGTTAACGGGGCGCTCTTTCTTCTCCGCTTTCTTCTCGCCCTTTTGGTTCTGCGGCTCTTGACGGAAGGCAACGGGAAGGAAAGGTGCTGTTCCCCGTGTTGCGAGGATGGTTAACCGAACAGGTGGGAGCGCAATAAGGTAGCGGGTGGTTAAATTTGTCCGAACCATTGGGCACACCAAGCGGGTGCGGGGGGTGAAGACGACCACCTCGCCCAACCCTTCCAAAACGGTGGAGTCAGGTCTGTAACGGATGTGGCGAACAAGGAAGCGAGTTTCACCTACTTGCCCTTGCCCCTCCCAAACTTCTAACAAGCGTTGTCGCTCCCGCCAGACGGCTTGGGATGCTTTCCCTACCAGCATTCGCCCCTTCGGCAACCGAGCCTCCACTTGGATGTCGCCCATCAAGGTTACCTCGCCCGAGCGGGCGTCGTAAAGGAGGGTGCGCGCGGAGAACCAAAGGAGCGGTTTGCCCTTCTCGTCGTAGTAGATGGCTTTGCGGATTCCCTGCGCCGTTGCTTGCGTTTGGTCTTTGTCAAGGGTCAAAAGGTCAACGAACAATTCCCAAGTTTTGCGCCCTTCTCGCCGCAGAACGAAGCCTTCCACACCCTCCAGCGTGATGGTGGGCTTGGAAGGCTGGGGTTGCTCTGCTGTGGGTGGTGTCGGAGGCGCTGTAAGGCGCTGCCCTCGCAACCACCAAACAGCGAGAACAACGACGCCAACAACGACAATGACGCCAGCGGCGACAAGGAGCCTTTTCCGCATTTCGTTGTCACCTATGGAAAGGCTTAATCAAAAGTTGGTGGCGGCGGTGGCTGCGGAAGTGATCCGCCACCCGTTCCTGGCGTCCCACCCTCTGAGGGAGGTGGCGGCTGAGTGCCTCCGCCTGATGGCGGCGGTTGCGCCCCGCCGTCGGATGGCGGAGGAGAAATCGTTCCTCCGTTGCCACCCCCTCCGCCGCAACCCAGCAACAAACTGGCGAGGACGAAGGAGAGGCTTAGCGCCAAAATTTGCAGCCAACGCTTCATGGGCTTTCGCCTCCTTATTGGGCGTCCGCAACAAATTGTGCCACAATGCCGTCAGTCCGTAATCGGCACATCCGTCGGCGGTCCCTCCTCTGGTGAAAGCAACTCCACCGTGAGGGACTCGCGCCGCTTCTCCGTCGTCAATGTTACCCTAATGCGGCTCTCCAAGAAACCGTCAGCAGTGACGACAACCGTGTAATCGCCCACCGTCAGATTGGGGAAGGCGAATTTGCCTTCACTGTCCGTCGTTACTTGTGCTACTTGCGTGTCACCTCGCAGCAAAGTTACCGTTGCGCTTGCAATGGGTTGGCGTGTCCCTTTGCTCACCACGCGCCCAAAGATGCCCGGTGGTTTGCCGTTGCCTCCACAACCGAACAGAGTAATGCTGCAAGGGACGAGGAGAAGAAGCGCCAACAAGTTCATCCAACGCATCATGGCGTTCCCTCCAGTCGGGCGAGGGTGAAGTTGACATCCGTCACTGCCACGCCTTTGCGGACAATGACTTCCCGCTCTGCTGTTTGGTAGCCTTCTTTGTTCGCCCGCACCAAGTATGTCCCTGGCGGCACCCAAAGGGCATAGGTGCCCTCTATGTCCGTGATAGCGACTTCCACCACAACTCCGTCACTCTTTCGTCGTGCTTCCACCCGCACGCCGCTATGGTTCGTTTCGCCTTGCAAAGTCACTTTCCCTGCGATGGTAAAAGGCACAACGGGCAAAACGCCTGGCTGGAACAGGAAAACAGTCAAGAAGTCGCCGTTGACCAACACTTGCTCGTTGAAGGTTAGGAAAGCGGGATGCTCCACCCGCAGGAGTTGCATTCCTGTTGGGGCGTCGGGGATGCTAAAGTTGCCTTCTGCGTCGGTGGTCGTTTGCTTCGTGCCCAAAGCCACCGTTGCCCCGTTGACGGGTTCCAGCGTTTCGCTATTGACCACGCGCCCAGAGATGCGTGCGGGCGTGCCCAACGGATACACCTCCAGCGTGACCACATTGACATTTTCATCGCCACTGCGGATGGTGACGGGTTGGTAGTTGCGTCCCGTTTGCAAGTCAAGGACGGTGAGAAAGTCGGGATGGCGGACGCGAACGGGAAAGGTGCCGCTATCGGGGAGGATGCCGCTGAGCAGAAAACTGCCGTCGGCGGCAGTGCGGACGCGTAAAGTCAAGTCGCCCTCAAAAATTACCTCAGCGTTGGGCACGCCCCGCCCCGTCGTTTTGTCCACCACCCGCCCCCGCAAACTGCTAGTGTTGGGCGCGGGCACTAAGTAAATCGCTCCCACATCGTTCGCTGCATCGGTGCGGATGGTTTGGTTCTCTACCAGCCGCGTCAAGTAACCGTGCTTAGAAACGCTGATAGTGACGGTCACCGTTTGCCCGCTGGTTTCTGTTACGGGGACTTTCGCGGTGAAATTGCCGTTGCTGTCTGTGAGAATGCCAGCGCTTCCGCCAATTGTCACCCAAGCCCCTGCAATGGGTTTGTCTTCCAGCACACCTGCTTCCAACACCGTCCCACTCACATCAACCGTTGCCACAGTGAGGGTAGGCAGTTTCAACCCGCTACAGCCTGTAAGCAACCAAAGCAACGGCGCAAGCAGAAGCAACCCCATCTTTTGCATCAACTTTTTCGCCCAACGCTTGGCTGCAATCACCGAGCCATCACCTACCAACTCCCTGTTGTGGTTCGTTGAAGGGCACCTCTCCTGAGACGCCGACGGTGCTTGCTACCGCAGCATCACTGTTCTCATCGCTTGCTGTTCTCGTCCCAGTTCGTCACGGGCAGTGACAGAAAGGATGTAAGCGCCACGCGGGAGCGGAACCCCCGATTGGTCTCGCCCGTCCCAAACAAGGGTGACGGAAGGCAACCGCGTGACGAACGCTTCTGTCAAGACTCGCACGGGACGACCCATAAGGGTGCGCAGTTCTGCCCGCACTTGGGCAGGTGCGGTGAGCACCAACCGCACAGCAAGCCCGCGACCCCGTAGTGCTTGCACCGTTGCAATCCGCACCAAAGGCGCTGTTGGCACTGGGACGGCTTCAATGGTGAACGAGCGCGTTTCACCTTTGCGGGCGATGAAAGTGTAACTGCTGCGGTTGCGCAAGGAGAAGCGTTCGTTCGTGGTCAAATCCGTTGCGACCAACGCGAGAGTTCGGGGCACTTGAGCCAACCCGTCCCATCGGACGGTGATGGGCGTGCCGTCGGGCAAGTCGGACCGAACGACAAAAGTCCACCGCTGTCGGCTCCCCTCAAAGCGCCAATCGTGAGCGACCAGTTCGTCCTCGCTGACAAAGGCTGCCCAGACCGAGTTGGGCACCATTGGCGGTTTTGTCAAGCGGGACAGCGATTTCTTTTCCGCCACTACGCCGAAAAGGTTTTCCGCATCCGTTGGAGCGTTGGGAGCGGTCGCAATTAGACGCACAGACCAGCGAGGGGACTGGGGATTGGGGATCGGGGATTGGAAAGCGAAAGAGCGGCTGCGGGACCAGTTGAACACCAACCGAACGCCCGAAGGGCGCAGCGCGCGCACCCAGAAGCCTTGCCACTGGCGCACCGTTTGGGCTAACTGGTAGCCGCGCACCGAATCCCAAACCCAAACAGCGTTTTGCACCCATCCACGCTGCTCTGCTTCTGCCAAGCCGACAGGTTGCTCGTTGCCGAACGCAACGAGGATTTCGCCCACCGGCAAATCGCGGGCGAAGGGGTTGCCCACTTGGTTGAACCCGCCAAACAGCGGGACTTGGTAAGGTTGGTCCGTCGGGATGGGCGTGCCTTCCACCCGCAAAGTCGTTTCGCGGAACAACTTGAGCCAATAGCCCACCCCAGGCATCATCGGCGTGGAGATGCGCGGGTAGAACTCGTATTTGAGCGTGCCCGGTCGCAACGGGTTCCATCGCGCCAACATCAGTTCGTCCGCAGGAATGCCCAACGCTTCCGCTTCGTCGCCCGCTGTTGGCAATAACGGCACCGAAATCAAATGCACCCCTGCAGGGAGCGTCACCTCCATCGTGACAACTGTGGGGCGCGCTTGAACGATGAGGCAGTAGAAGTCAAAGGCAGCGTTGCGGCGCTCTGTTGCTTCGCTGCCTTCGTCGGTGTGCCGAACTTGCAACCGATACAGTTGCCCGATGTCCAACCCTTGCGTGACGGCGAAGACGCCCCGCGTGACACTAACGGGTGACAAGTCCGCTAAATCGTTGAAGCGGATAGCGATTTGCCCTGAGAGTGCGTTGAGCACACCACCCCACAAGGGATTTTCGTTGGGTTCCTCGCCCCGCACCATGTAAGGGAAGGGCACCGTCAGCGCTAACCCGTTGACAAAAATGTCCACGAAAATCAGGTTGGGTCCGCCGATGTTGAAGAACTGGGGCGCAATGAAACCCTCCCCGTCGTAAATCTCCGCTTCGTTGCCTTCTTCGGCAAACAGGTCGTCGCTCTGGTCGTTGCGGTAGACCAGTTGCGCTAACCCGTAAAGGGGTGCTTCGTCGCCGTCCGCTGTCGTGCGGTAGTGATTCAGCACCAGCAAAACGCCAATGTGCAGCGGCACCGCAAAAGCATAAAGTTTCGGTCCGACGGAAACGCCCGTGTCCAACACGAACTGGCGACGATACCAGTCGTAAAAGTCCATGCCCTCCACTTTGGGCACGATACTGCGCATCAAGTCCACGAGCGTAACGGTGTCGCCGCGAACGGTAAGTGGGTCATCGGTAGCCAGTAAGGTTTCGTTGAACTGGCGGAAGCACTGCGGGTTTTCGGCAGCGACTTTTAGCCACGCAGCAGCGCTCATGCCAATCCGCCAGAACGCCATCGGTTGGAAGCCCGACGGGGGCAGGAAAACGGGGTTGCCCAAAGGCGGCTGATTGAGAAGGTCGTAAAGGGGCAGCACCCACAGTGGGTCGCCGTGAATGGGGTCTTTGGGGTCAAAGCGGCTTAGTTCAGGGTCTCCTTGCCCCCGCAACCGAATGGCTGCTACCATCGCTGCAGCACGCGCGTGCCCTTCCTCCCACGCAGGGAAACTGAGCAGCAGCGGACCGCGAAAAGCATGCAGCAGTTGGTGCAGCAAGTTGAACCAGTCGTAACCTCGTTGGGGCACAAACTCGGGCAACCGAATTTCGTCCAGAGTTGCGTTGTAAACTCCGCCATCCAACGCGTCCAACGCTTCGTCCAGCACAATCGTGACCGTGCGCGTTGCTCCCGGCGGCGATGTGATGGGCGGACCGTAAATCTCTGTCAACACAGGCACTGCGCGGTTCAGAAAGGAGCGAATGCGGGTTTCCAAATCGCTGGGGAAGTTTTCAAAGCGGAACTGCAAAGTGCCGGCGCCGAAACTTTGTCGGGTGCGGCTGGGCACGGTGTCAGCAGCGACGACGAGAGCGTCCACACCCAACGGTTGCCCTGGCTTCCAACGCCCGTGCTTGACGAACCAATCCACCACGCGCGGTTTTGTGGCGCGCAACGTTGCATCCCATTGCAAAACGCGTTGACGGGCGATAGCGCGGGTTTGAGCAGATGTCAAGTTACGGGTAGGCACGCATAAAGCGCCTACGATGCCTTTTGCCCTCCCTGCGAAGGGGCGCGTGTCCAGCAATTGCCACCCTTGCTGCGCTGCAACGGGTAGCACCCAACAAAGCGTCAACAAGAGACTCAGCCACCATGCCCTTCGGCTAATCACCGACAATCACCACCCGTCGGAGAGGGCTGACGGTGAAAGCGTTCGCATCGCGCCAGTCCCGTTGATCCTGCCCGATTACCAGCCACCAGTAAGTTTTGCCCTTCAGCAGCGGTTGCCCATCGTAAACGGCTTGCGTTGTCCCTGCGATGGCATCGGTGCTCCACACAGGGTTGCCCAGCAAAAGCGCTTCCAAGTCGCTGTAGAGTTGCACGAAGTAGAAAGGCGCCGTCCCGCCCACAGGGGTCCAGTGGAACCGCAGTTGCGATTGAGCAACTTCCGCGTTGTCTGCCGGCTCCAAAAGGCGCACGGGCGGCAAAAAAGTTGCTTCCACTGGTTCGCTGCGTTTCGTCTCTTTTCCATCAAGGGCGACGGCGCTGACCGCGTAGCGGTAAGTTTGCCCTGGCGTGAAGTCAAAAGCGACATCTTCCGCTGTTGTCTGCTCTGGTTCGTCAATGACCAACCGCAGTTGCCAACCCGATTGCGTGGGAATGCTGCGATAAACGCGATAGCCCAACAATCCTTGCGATGGGATGGGCAAAGATGGCTGCCAACCAACGCCCACGCTGCCGATGAAACCTTCGGGGAAGAAACGGGGTAGGGGAGGGCGAACCGCTGCGTTGGGAGCAAGCAAGGGAGCAGCGGGGTGACCGCGCCGTTTCAGCAATTGCCAAAGCACGCGCCGATAAAAATGCATCCCGTCCCGCGTCCCCCGTCCCCCGTCCCCTTCCACAGAGAACTGGGTGGGCACGGTGTAAGCGATGGCAAACACTTGCGTTGGCGGTTGCAGCGTGGGGAGGGTGCCTAACGGTGGCAGCGCCACTTCCACGAAAGTGCGTTCACCTACCCGCACGATGGCTTCCGTTTGCACTGCCTGATAGCCTTGCTTTCGGGCGACCAGCACTTGCTTGGCAGCGGGCACCTTTTCCAAAGCGAAGCGCCCTTGACTGTCGGTAAAGGTGCGCCGGCTGGTCAGCACGAAATCCAAATCCGCTGCATAGTAGAGGAGCACCACCTGCGCATCAGCAACGGGCTGTCCTGCTGGCGTTTTCACCACTCCTTCCACCGTGCCCAAAAACTCGGCAGGGAACACGACAAGGGAAACGAAAGGGCGCTGCCCTGCCAACACCTCCACATTTTCCAATTGACCGATTTCCTCCGAGCCTTCCGCCGTCATGGCAGCAACGACGGTGTAAGTGCCAGGTGGCAAGGGTGGGAAGCGGAAGAGCCCGAAGGCGCTGGTGTGAGTTTCTGCTATGAGTTGCCCCTGCCGATTGCGCACTTGCACGCGAGCGCCCGATGGCGTGGCACCAAAGCGGTCAAACAAAACACCGCTAATAACGCCCATGTTTGGCGGCTGCAAAGGAAGGTGCACTTCCCATCGCTCTCCAGCAGTCACGAACACCGTCTCGTAAGCCGGCAGATAGCCTGACAACTCCACCTTGAGCGCGTGGGCGGAAGGGGGAACGGAAAGCGTAGCGGGCGTGGTTTTGCCTGTGTCTTTCCCGTTGAGAAAGATGCGCGCCCCCGATGGCTCAGAAGCGACCAGCAGTTCACCGTTGGGTTCCGCGTTCGGGCGCAAGGGAGCACGAACGATTATGGCTCCTTCCGAGGTTCGCTCCACCCACTGGTTCCACTCGTGGTAGCCATCCATGCGCAAAGTCAGCAACTGCGGTTGCCCTTCCACAAGGGACAAGTTGATGGGAATGGGCTGAGCGCCGAGAGCCGTTGAGCGAAAACCTGTCACGCGTCCGTCCAACAAAATCTCCGCCCCCGGCGGCGACGATTGAACAGCGATGGTAAAAGCGTCCACTCCGTTAGGGACTGGGGACTGGGGATTGGGTTTGCCACCCCCGCACCCCAAGAGCAACAAAGAGAGCCCAAGCGTGACCGAAACGAGCAAGCGCATCGTTTTGCCAATCACCTCATCCAGTTTGCAGTCTTGTCCAAATTTTGGACGCACAGTTGTTGGACGGCAGCAGCCATGAGAAGCAAGTGCCCGTGTCTCCCGTTCCACTCCCACCGCATTGGGCATAGAACAGTTACCCGCCTCCGCTCCACCTTAAGCCCTTGACAAACAACTCCTTGCTGTTCGCAGCCTTCGGGCACACAATGGGAAGCGAAAGCCCATTTTCCGCCTGCTGAAGTAGGCGCTCATAAGGGCGTCAACAACCACCAAAAATGGGACATGGGATGGGAGACGCGGGACGAAAAAAACTCAGCG
>FWWL01006410.1_pt1 | contig 16703 bp, 13 predicted proteins | sample 2228331 | NCBI WGS metagenome assembly FWWL01 (sample SAMEA103939775, study PRJEB20133) | metagenome
AATAAAAATATAGATTTAAATATAAAATTAACAGAAGAAGGTCAATTAGATATTAAAAATAAAGAAAACACAGAATTAATTAATATTAATAATAATTTAAATAACGATAATTCATTACAAAGTCAAAGCAAAATAACAAATAGTAGCAGTCAGATTAATCAATCAAACAAAAGTTCTACTTCAAATAGATCCAGTAAAACTAAGGAAACAAAGAATACTTCAAATAATCAAACAAAAAAGAATTATATTATTCAAATAGCTTCTTTTACAGATTTTGATAAGGCAATATCTTTGAAAAACAAACTTGAAAAAGAGGGAATTAACTGCTATATTGTAATTGCTGAAATATCGGGTAAATATTATTATAGGGTTAGATGTGGCAAATTCATTAGTAAAAGTGAAGCACAAACTTTAATTAATAAAATAATAAGTATAGATAAGACTTTAAGTCCGATAATTCTTGAAGATTAATTTTTTTCTAAATTTAAATTTGTTTTAATAGTCTAATATATTTTGATAATGATTGAGGGGAAAATTTAATTAATATGTCTATAAACTATTGTGAATTAGAAAAAATTGTTCTTGATTTAAAAGATTTTATAATTGGATCAACAATAAAAAAAATCACTCAATATAATAAAAATGCTTTAATAATTGAATTTAGAAAACAAAATAAAGATTTAGATCTATTCCTTTTTATCGATTCAAAATATACATTTTTGGGTGTTTGCAATTTTTGGGGAACTGCTCCAAAAAATCCATATCATTTTACAGTTGTTGCAAGAAAATATTTGAGTAATCTTGTTGTTATTGATTTTTATTCAGAAAAAAATGACAGAATACTTCATATAAAATTCGAACAGTATCAAATAATAGCAGAATTGACAGGTAAAAATGGGAATATATTTTTAGTGGATAAAGACAATAAAATTTTGGCAGTATTACGCAATAGAATTGGCGAAAAAAGAATTGAGAAAGCTGGACAACGATATATCGCCTTAGGAAGCAAGACTCAAAAAGAATTCACTATAAGAGAAATTTTTTTAAAAGATCCTAAGATAGCTTTTATAAAAGCAGTTACAGATTACTATTTAAAAGAGTTGGCAACCGACAAAATTGTTAACCAGAAAAAAATATTGGAAAATGAGTTAAAACGAAAAAATCAGTATCTTGAAAAATTGAACATTGAATTTGATGGTATAGATGAAAATATTTACAAGCAGACAGCCGATTTGATAATTGAAAATATAAATAATATAGATTCCGTTAAAGACAAATTAAAGTTAAAATTAGATGAGGGAAAAACAGCATCGGAAAACGCTCAGTATTTTTATCAGCTTTATAAGAAACAGATTAGAAAAAAAAGGCAGCTTCAAGAATTTATAAATTCGGTCAAATATAAGATTAATAGAATAATAAATGAAATTAGTATTTTAAAACGAACTCTTTTGGAATTGGAAAATGGTCAAATAAATGCAGAAAATATATTGAGATCAAATTTTGATTTTGATAAAAGTAAAGAAGAATTTTCAAAAATAGAATCAAATCCTTTATATAGTATAATAAAAACAGAAAATGGGAAAAAGATTGTAATCGGGAAATCTGCTGCAGGAAATAATGAAATACTTAAAAAATTTGGGAAAGGAAACTTCTGGTGGTTTCATATTAGAGATTTTCAAGGTCCATTTGTGATCTTGATGGATCAAAATCTGACACCACAGGAAATTAAAATATGCGGGGCTTTAGCACTTCATTTTTCCAAAGCAAAAAATTCCGGCAAAGCAAGCGTTATTTATACAAAGTGTAAATATGTTAAACCAATACCTAAGACTATTGGTAATGCTACATATAGCAAGGAAAGAGAAATTATTGCATTCAGCGATTCAAATCTAATTAAAAAATTATTTGAAATTAATGAAAATTTTTAATAAAATAAATTGAAATAAATTTAAAGTTTAAATGGGACTTATTTATAAAGTCCCCTTTTAATTTTATCTATTGCTGTTTGAAAATTTCTTTAATTGTACCGATTGAAGAAAGAATTGAAGTAGTTTCAAAAGGCATAAATACTGTTTTTGTATCTTTTCCAGAAACAATTTCTTTGAATGCATCTATGTATTTTAATGCAATCAAATATGTTGCTGGATCTGTTTTTGTTGAAGATATTGCGGCTGCAATAGTTTTAATAGCTGTTGCCTCTGCTTCAGCAATTTTGATCTTTGCTTGAGCCTCACCCTCTGCTTGAAGTATTCTTGCCTGTTTTTCTCCATCCGCTTTATTTATTGCAGATTGTTTTACACCTTCAGATTGCAAAATTGCCGCTTGCTTTTCACCTTCTGCTGAAAGTATAATTGCTCTTCTGTCTCTTTCAGCTCTCATCTGCTTTTCCATAGCATCCTTTATATCTTTTGGAGGATTTATATCCTGAATTTCAACTCTGTTAATCTTTATCCCCCATTTGTCTGTAGCTTCATCAAGTATTATTCTAAGTTTATTATTTATCTTGTCCCTTGAACTAAGAGTCTCATCAAGATCCATTTCACCAATTACATTTCTTAATGTAGTTTTTGTAAGTTTTTCAATTGCATCAGGATAATTTGCAATCTCATATGTTGCTTTAACTGGATCCATTATTTGATAATAAATAATGGCATCAATTTCTATAACAACATTATCTTTTGTAATCACATTCTGTCTTGGGAAATCATATACTGTTTCTCTTAGATCGAGCTTTTCCATTGTTTTTGAGTATTGGTAAACTCTACCATCTGCCATTTTCTTTGTATAAATTACATCTATAGTTCTTGGTTTATCAATAATTGGAATTATTATATTTAATCCTGATTTTAATGTTTTATGATATTTTCCAAGTCTTTCGATTATCATCGCTGATGCTTGTGGTATAATTCTTATACCTTTAATAATTATTATTAAAACAAATAAAACAATAAGACCAAGCAAGATGCTAATCAGTGTGCTTCCCACATTACCCTCCTAAATTTTTTCTTATTATTTTTTCTTAATATTTTTTCATAAGAGTTTTATGAAAATTTTTATTTTGCTTTTTTTACAATAACTTTTATCCCATCCAATTTTATAATTTCTACTTCTTCACCCACATCTATAGGTGTTCCATCTTCCGAAACAGCTATAAATTCATCTCCATAGATCTTCATCAATCCATTTTCAGATGGTTTTATTGGTTTTATTATCTTACCCTTTTTACCAATTAATGCGTCCACATTTGTCTTATTTTCATCTTTATTTTTATATAGATATTTAATTACAAAAGGTCTTAAAAAGATAAAAGATAATAAAGAAAAAGTTGAAAAAATAATTATTTGCAATACAATCGAAATACTTGGAAATAAAAAAGCAAGTAATGAATTTATAGCAGCGGCTATTCCAAGACATCCTGCAAAAAAACCAGGTGTAAATATTTCAAAAATAAACATCACAAGAGCCATAATTAACCAAACAATCCATACACTCATAAAAATCTTCCTCCTTTTATAAACCTGTTATTACTTTTTGACTAATTTAATATTAATTCAATTATGTAAAAATACAACTAAAATTCAAAAACTTTTAAGTTATGAAAATCAGAACTAAAGAAAAGAAAGATTATAGTTATAATACTTTTTCTATTTACTTAAAACTTAAAACTATTCTTTCTAACAGGATTAAAACTTTACTATCTTTTCTTTATCTGATCAAAGAATGACGGATAGGTATTTATAGGTGAGGCGGCAATTTATTTATATTCCTTTTTTTATCTGATCAAAACCCTTTCCATAGACACCCATTACAGAAGAAACAGAAATAAAACTTTGTGGATCTTCCTGTTTTATAATATTTAAACATTGTTGCAACTCATATTTTCTAAGGATTATTAAAAGAATATCTGTATTATGTTTTGTATAATAACCAATGGCAGGTATTAATGTCACACCTCTTTTAAGTTCAGTCAAAACCTTATTAGCAATTGTTTCAGATTTTTTTGAGATTACAAATAATTGTAAAGATTGCTTATTTCCTTCAAGTACAAGATCTATTGCATAGGCAGTAACTGCCATTGTTACATAACCATAAATTATTCTTTCAATTGAATGCACAATAAGATAAGAACCAGCAATTATTATTACATCGAGAAAAAAGATTATTTTGCCAGGAGCAAGATCTCTATATTTATTTATAATCATAGCAATAATATCTGTACCACCCGAAGAACCTCCAGCAGTAAATGCTATACCAATTCCTCCACCTAAAAAAATACCCCCAATTATTGAAGACAATAATGTATCAGAAACAACTGGTCCTTTTAAAAATTTTTGAATTATTGTTATAAAAAAAGATAAAGTAATAATTCCAAAAATTGTTTTTATACCAAATGATGAGCCTAAAATTTTTATTCCAAGTAATATTAAAATACCATTTATCACTATTATACTTAAACCAACAGGAATTTTAAAACCATAAAAAAGTAAAGCAGCAATTCCGCTGACACCACCACCAACCATCTTTGATGGTATTAAAAAAACAGCCCATCCAACTGAATTAATTAACATCCCTATTGCTATAACAATATAAGATCTTAATTCGTTGATTAAAATTTTGTTTTTTGTCAATTTTACCCCCCGTCTTTTTATTAAAATTAATCTTTTTCATTTCAGACTGATAATTTTTTTTAAATTAATATTACTTTATTTTAATATATTTAATTTCCCATTTTTTCTAATTAAATACAAAAATAAAAACAATAATAAAGTTAAAATAATTTAACTATAAAATAGATCTATTACTGGATAATTATTAAAAATTCCGCTTACAATAGAAATAAGTTTTTCTGATGTAATTTGAGAATAACCTTTAAAAGTCCAGGTGGAAACAGTTATTCCTTTTAATTTTGAACTAAAAAGATAGTAGATGTTGCAATTTCTGCTTTTTAATAATGAGATTACTCTTGAAGATAAAAAGTTTTTGGTAAAATCATCTATGATTATATCTATATCCACAAAAATGCTTGATAATTTTTCGAAAGTTAGATCTGTCAAAGCGCCTGGAAGATAAATCCAGCTCGGTTTCTTTCCAAGGTTTAAGATTTTTTCTTCATTATGGATTGGGTTTTCAAAATCAAGAAATTGAAAATTATTTTCAAATCCAACAGTTACAAGATTTTTTTCGAGTAGTTTATTTAAATCTATATTAACTTTTTCTTTTTCTAAAATTCTAAACTTTTTATATTTTTCATAAAAAAGAAGAATTGACTTTTCAAATTCAATTAGACTTTCAGTACCAGGATATACGATAGAGAGAATAAAACCATCTGTAATCAATGAGGATGCTGAACTACTTCTATTTAATGCACCATCTAAAAATAGATAATCTGATAGATATAGCAATTTTGAAATCAATTTTTTGCAAGAATTTAAATCTCTTGGACCAACAATTTCTACTTTTAATTCATTTAATGCTTCAATAATATATATAGAACCTAAAATCGTTTCTATTGATGTGTCTAAATGTATTTTAAAAAGAGACGAAGATATTGGAAGTAATTGTTTACATGTCGCAACAAATGTCCCTTTTGGAGCGATTACAGCTGGTTTTTCAGTCTTATAGACTCTATCTACTATCTCGCCATCCCAACCTATTGATGAAATGCCAGCAACCTTATTCTTTTTAATACAATCCTTTATCAATCTATTTAAAACAGTTGTTTTACCAGCATTTTTTGAATTCCCAATAATTGCATAACTATTCTTTTCTTCCAGGTTAAATATATCAATTAATGTATATGACATGACATAGGAAATTTACCTTGAAAGTAAATTAATGCAATTGGATAAAAAAATTGAATTTGTAACTACTCCAACCCCACCTGGTGTAGGTGTATAGCTTAAATCAGATCTATTTGAAAAAAATTCGGGATCAAAATCACCAACAATTTTATCATTTTCAAAATTTATTGAAGCATCTATAATCACAGCATTTTGCTTAATGTTTTTTCCATTGAAAAAGTGTGGTTTAGAAACCCCACTAACTATTATATCTGCTTTTTCAATAAAGAAATCTAAATTTATAGTTTTTGTATGGCATATTGTTACTGTTGCATCTCTATTAAGTAAAAGTGCTATTAAAGGTTTACCAATTACAAGACTTCTATTAATTATAACAACATGCGCACCTTTAATAGGTATCTTATAATATTCAAGAATCTTGACTATACTCATAGCAGTTGGAGCAACAATTGTTTCATCACCGGCAAATAACTTGCCCAAGGATTTTGTTGTGATACCTTCGACATCTTTTTCATAACTTATATAATCAATAATTTTCTTTGAATCAACATTGGACGGAAGAGGCATTTCAAGAAAAATTCCTCCAATCTTATCATCTTCCTTATAATTTTTTATTAATTGAACTATATAATTTTCATCAAAATTTTCAGGAAGAGTAATGCTTATATAAGGGATATTGAATTTTTCCAATAACTTTTTCTTTGCCCTGGAATATGTTTTAGCGGCTGGATCAAAAGAATTTTCAAATATTAAAATTGATTTTTCTCTATTTATCTTTTCAATCTTACCTAAAAGTTTATCTTCTATATCTTTTTTAACAGGTGAACCAACAAGTTCATTCATATTTTTCCCTTAATTTTTATTTTATTTTATTTTAAATACATAAACTCCCTTCTTCCCTTTTGCTCGTTCATTGGCTTAAAATTTATCTATTTTGTTCTAAATGCAATCTCTTCAGAAAATTCAGATCTTTGAGGATAATAAGCATTATCAACTGCCTTAATAGCAACAAAATATTCCGTTTCTGATTTAAATGTTAAAATTATAGAATTTTTATCGGTAAAAACAGGTGAACTACCCTCAACTGCATCATTGCATATATAAAAATTGCTTTTTGTACCATAATATACATAATATCCTATAATATCTGGTTCAATATTTTTATTCCAGCTTATTTCTACCTGAGAATTATCTAAAATTTTATATTTCAGATTTATCGGTGGATTGGGTGGATAATTTGGAATTACTGTCAAAATAAGATCTATAAGTTGAGGACTATGCCTTCCTTCATATGAAGGATAAAATACAACTTTCCATTGCAAATATCTTCCCACAATTTTTACTTTGGAACTTTGATCATATTTTTTCCATGGTATTACCTGATCATCTTCATCAAAAAAATCTTCCATTATCCTATAAAATATAGCTAATGAAGTATTATTTTCAGTTATACTTTTTGTTTCAAATTTAAGAATATTACTTGAATAATAATTTAAATCTATAACCTTAGAAAGAAGATAACCCCCCTCTTTTTTATAGAGTGTTAAATCAAATTCTTCACAAGTTTTTTTTTCAATCACAAATTCATCAATATTGCCAAAAAAACTTTTACCAATTATCAAAAATGTTCTGAGTTCAGAAGGAATTAAACCATCAAGCAAAGTACCCTTTTCTTTACCAGAATCTGTAAAATAAAAAATCCCTTTCTTTTCGTTATTTTTAAAACATATAAATTTACCATTAAAGCTATTATATGAAAAAGCAAGATGTTGCCATCGTACAATATCTATTGTAATTCCTGTGTCAAGAGAGAATGATACTGGAATTCCTTTAAGATAAAAGATATTTTCAAATTTTATATATACGGAATTACCGATTAGATATATTTTAAAACCTGTAAATTCAATCTTATCCTTTGCTTTATTATATGCTGGACTATAATAAGATAGAAGTTCATTTCCCTCATAACTTGCCTGGGGGTAAACCCAAAAAGATATTGTAAAGCTATTTAGTTTAGAGCCTGAATAAAAAATAGAGTTTGCTTTAGGAAGTAATTTGATTAGATGATGTGTTAAAGAAAAATTGGCACTTGCAATTCCATAAACTTTATTTTCTACATTTGGAATATATTGCGCTTCAGATATCTTGTAATTTCCTAAAATCTTAAAATTATCTTTTTTTTGTTCATTAAAATGAATTATAAGATCGGTGTATTGATTTAATTCTTTTTCATTCTCTTTTATTTTGTAAGAAATCAAATTTCTAAAGCTGGTCTCGCTAAGGTTATAAGATTTATAGACATTTGACCAAAAATTTTGAGATCCTTCAAAATATACTTTTGTAAAAATAGATTCAGAAACAAAAAGAAAACAGATCAAAATAAAAAAGAAAATAATATAGTTTTTTATCCTCAAATTATAAAACCCTCTATAATCCTTTTTTCTATTTCGTCACATTTTTATTTCTCATTAATATTTATTCAAAGCACTGCTTAAAATTTTTATCGGTTTGAAAAGCCAAAATTTGACATATTTAACATTTAATGCACACTTTATTCAAAAGGGAAAGATATGAAAGTTCAATATTTTAAAAATGGTAAATTTTACTCTTTTTTAAATAAAGGAGATTTTTTTACTCATATGCTTGCAATTGATGGGAAAATTTTATTTACTTCTGAAGAACCTATACCTATAAAAAGATTTGAAAAAAGAACCAATCAAATAAAAATTTATGATCTTGAAAACAAAGTCTGTATTCCATCTTTCTGTGATGCTCATGTTCATTTCATGTATCCTGTTTTGCATATAGATGATATTGATTTATCAAATTTAAATCTATTTACTGAAGTTATAAAAGAGATTGAACAATTATATAAAAAAATTTTATCAAAAAATGAAAAAAAATGGATTTTGGGTGGTGGTTGGGATAAAAACAATTGGTTAGATAAAAAAGATGATCCAACTTATGAAGATTTAAATCAATTTAATAAAATACCAATAATATTGTTTTCCAAAGATTATCATTCTATCTGGCTAAATAAAAATGCCATGCAACTTCTTGATATCGAAAATCCAGATTTAAAAATTTTGCAAAAATTAAACATAAGCATTCAATCTTATTTTGATGGAATAAAACGAGATTCAAGTGGTAATCCTATAGGTATTTTTAATGAAAATTCTATGAGATATATATCAAATTTAGTTTCACTTAAATACCAACTTAATGAAGATACTATTTTGGAAAATATTAAAAAAGTAATTAAAGTATTTAATAAAAATGGTATTACTGCAATTACAGATTGCTCAAGTCTTTATTCAGATTCTCCTTTTAGATATTTGCAAAAACTACCTATAGATATTCTTTCTATAAGATGCTCAATATCAATTCCTGAAGATGCATTGGATCAATTTATATCCTTAGGATTATATACTGGATTGGGTAGTGATCAACTTAAGATTGGTGGATTGAAAATACTTTATGATGGTTCTCTTGGAAGTCAAACAGGTTTAATGCTTTTACCCTATGATGTGACAAACAATATAGGCAAGGCCAATTATGAATATGAAAAGTTGCTATTTCTATGTCAAAAGGCAATTTCTAATCAGATTGGTTTGACAATTCATGCTATTGGTGATAGAGCTACCTTAGATATTGCAAATCTATTTGAAAAACTAAGAAATCAAGATAGTAAAATACCCTTAAGACTTGAACATGCTCAAACCTTAACAGATGAAGCTATTTCAAAATTAAAATACTTAAATGTAAAATTGGTGATGCAACCTGTTCATATTGATCAGGATATTTCTTCTGCTCATAGATATCTAAAAGGAAGAGAAAATCTTTTATATAGATTTAATTCTCTAATTAAAAACAATATTTATCCTGCATTTTCTACAGATTATCCAGTTGCACCATTAAATCCATTTTTAGGAATATACTGTAGCGTAGTTCATGGTGGATTCAATCTATCTAAGGGTAAAAAGCTTTCTGAAAGCGAATCAATAGATATTTTTTCATCATTAAAATCTTACACTACCTATTCTCATTCCTATAGTTTATTTCAAAATGTTGGTTATCTAACAGAAAATTATTATGCAGATTTTATTACTTTAAACAAAGATATTTTTAATATTAAAGATAATGAAGAAATACTTGAAACCAAGGTGTTAAGAACATTTTTCAAAGGAGAAGAAGTAGAAATATAAAATATTATTTTTTTAAACTCCGAAGAGTTGCTTTGATTTTTTAATTTCACATAATTAGAAAAACAAAAATAATTTTTTAATCTTATTTATTTTTAATTTATTTTATAAAATTTTTTGGGGGAAGGCTAATGAAAATAGTAATTTTTGAAGATTATTATAATAGCTTACTTCAACCGTTAGCAACCTTTCATCCTGCTTTTGATCTTTATGCCGGATTTTTAAAAATTTATCAAAAGATCTTTTATCTAAGCAAATTTTTTAAGCAAAATGTTGAATCAATTTCTTTTATCGCAAGAAAAAATCAATTGGCTTTTTTTTTAGCTAAAAGTAGATTAGAAAACCCTGTCTACGACTTTTCGGATGATGTTCTTTTTATAAATAGTAGAATTCTTGACTTTTTATCTATCTTGAATTTAAACCAGAATTCTGCATATGTAGATAATAACAATGAAATATTAGCTTTAAGGGTTGATAAAAAGCTTTTATCAAAGATTAATCCTAAAAACCTTTACGAACATTCAAATGATGCTGAAATATTAAAATATTGTCAAAATGTCGAAAAAAAAGAATCGATAAAATATCTTTATGAGATTATTTCAAATCTAGATAAATATTTCCAACAAGATAAAATTCTTTTTATTAAATCAAGAGGAAAAGAATTTAAACATAGACAATCAAATTTATATATTCATCCAAAAGCGAAAATACATCCATTAACAGCAATAGAACCAAAGGATGGGATAATAGTAATTGATAGAGACGCTTCAATTAATGCATTTACAGAAATTAGGGGTAGTTGTTATATTGGTCCTTTTACTATTATAGATAGAGCATATATTCATGAAAATGTTACAATTGGTTATAATTGTAGAATTTCAGGTGAAATAGAGGCTTCGATAATTAGCGATTATTCTAATAAACATCATGCAGGTTTTTTAGGACATAGTTATCTTGGTGAATGGGTAAATATTGGCGCAATGACAACAACATCTGATTTAAAAAATAACTATTCAAATATTAAATTTACATATAGAAATAACATTCAAGATACAGGTCAAATAAAAATGGGTAGTCTTTTTGGAGATCATGTAAAATGCTCTATAGGTATAATGATAAATTGCGGTACAATTATTGGAGAGTGCTCTGTCTTATTTAAATCGCCTCAAAATAAATTTGTACCTCACGCTATGTGGGGTGAAGATAAACATTATGATTATTCTCTTTTGCTTAAAAATATCGAAAAGGTAATGAAAAGAAGAAATGTGCCTTTAACAGATGAATATATAAATCTTATAAATGAACTTTACGATTGATATAAATAAAGATTGAACTTCTCTGATTTACCTCTTATCTTTACATCTTTATGTAAAGTGAATTTTTCTGCATCAAATAGATTCAAATTTAAGTTTTGGAAATTTCCCTTCTGATTCTCTTTTTCTATTAAGCTCATTAATCTCTTTTTGCATATCAATAGAAGCCAAAAGTGCCTTGGTTGCATGATCCTGAATCTTTATTAATATGCCAAAGACCACAAGCATACCATCTCTGATAAATTTACCTATTATACCATGATATCAGAAAATAAAATTGTTGAATCATAGATCTCGCCAATCTATTTCAGTAATATGCGATATATTTAAATAAATTGTGAAAAAGAGGAAAAAAAGCGGTAATAATGTTGGAATAACAAAGCTAATTATTAGTTTGTATCTAATACAACCAAAATGCTTTTTAACAGGAAAGTACTTTAACTCTTCGAAACTAAATACATTTTTCATATAATATTGTTAAACTCTAAAGTTTTGCCAGGAAAATATAAAAATAGATGAAATGACCGAGGCTATAACTGTAATTATGGAAGCATCTATTGCTTACTATCTTATTGATAATATTAATGTCTGATCACTTAAAATTTGTCGAATATCTTGAGTAGCAAATAGAACTGAAAAAATTAAAAAAATAGAAGAAAACATTATAGGATTTTTTAAAAGTAACTTCTTTACAAAGTTTTCTAATCTTTTTCCTATGTTTTTATTTTTTCTTTTCTTAATAAAAATAAATCTTAAAAGTTAAAATTATAGTTCAAAAGATCGCCATTATAAATATATAATTAATTATGATACCGAAAGATGTTTTTCTAATTAAAGAAAGAGGTTTATTTATCTTTTCATCAGTATTGAATTTGTCTTTTTTTTCTTCATCTTTATTAAATTCAAAATTAAACTCAAAATTTTTATTTTTAAAGTTCGTAAGCTGATCAAGATTTATATTTCGCTGGGAGATTATTGGTATTGTAGCTTTAATAAATATATTCAAGTAAATTGATCTTGTAAGCAGGTAAATTAAAATAAGTGAAACAATTACAATTCTAGCATAGTAAAAGGATGGGAAATTGTATTTATTTTCCTTTTTTTCTAATCTTTTTTTCTTTTTTGACAAAATCTTTTCTCTCTTTTATCAATTTTTTAATAAATCTTTTCAAATACTTTTTTGTCATATCTGGCAAATTAAATAATTCTTGTGGAATAAAAACTTCCAAAAATGAATGTTTTATTGATATATTTAATGGGGGATATGAGGCAATATCGCCATCAACTTGAACTTTTACTTTTTTCTTGCAATATATCAAAATATTTGAAGATGTATAAAAAGCTATATCTTTCATATCTTTATGAGTTTTTGTTAAAACACCCATAAACAATCTAAAAGTATCTAAAATCGAATTTTTTTTAAATAAAAAAATATTTAAAAGTCCATCATCTATTAAAGTCTGATCATCAATAGTAAATTTCCCTCCATAAAACCTGGAGTTTGAAATAATTGCAATATAACCATTATCTACAATCTGTTTATCTAAAAGTTTTACTGTCAATCTATGTGGTTTATATATAAAGATCGATTTAATAGAAGAAGTAATATATGCAATTTTCCCCAAAAGCTTTTTAACATTCAAATTGACATTATGAACTGCTTCTGCATCTATACCAATCGAAGTCATCAATATAAAAGGTTGCTCATTAACAATTCCTACATCTATCTTTCTTTTTATTCCATTTGCTATTGTTACCGCTGCTTTTATAGGATCAAATGAAATTCCCAAATCTAATGCCAAAACATTAACTGTACCGAAAGGAATTATACCAATCGGTTTTGGATTATCGAGCATTCCTGCGATAACCTCTTTTATAGTACCATCGCCTCCAAAAATTGTAAAAAAATCTACTTTATTCTTATAATTTTTTGCAATCTCTTTTGCACAATCCGATGTTTTAGTAAACTCAATATCATAAGTGATATCATGTTCATCAAAGACAGATAAAACTAAAGGTAAATAAAGATTTAAAAATATTCTTTTACCTGCTTTTGGATTAACAATTATGCAAGTATGAGTCATTTAAAAACCTTTACTTAGTCTTTATTTTGTTCATCTGTTTCATAATTCTCATTGCTATTGGTATTTGTATTACTTTGGTTACTTTCATTCAAAATAGAGTTGAAAATTGAAAAAGGGTCCTCTTGAGTCTGCAACTCAATATTTGAAAATGGATTTACAAAATTACTTTCTGAATTACTTGAGGGAACAAATGTTTCTATAGGATTTGCAGGCATAACCAAAGAAAAGATCTGTTTACCATCACTTAATTGTTTTGGTTGAGTTCCTACAATATATACTTCTGAAATAATTTTTTTAGTATCAGGTCCTGCTAAATATCCTGTTGATGCATCAATATTTACCCATACAAGGCCATCTGGTTTTGAAAAATTTGGTATTTTTATTTTTAAAACTTTATGAACATAATTCATAAAATTCACCCAAATAGGTGCAGCAATAACTCCACCCGTAAAACCTTGACCCAAAGATGAGGATCTATCAAATCCTATCCATATAACTGTCGCAAGATTATGAGTATAACCATTAAACCAAGCATCTTTCCAATTTTGAGTTGTACCGGTTTTACCAGCATATTCAAAAGGAAAATTATAATTTGCCAATGATGCTGCGGTACCTCCTGGTTTTCCTACGCCCATAAGAATGGAATTTATAATATATGCTGTCTGAGGAGAAACAATTCTTAACTTCTCTTCTCCAAGCTTTACATAATTGACTAATATCTCTTTTTCAAAATTTCTAATCAGTCTTCCATCTCTATCTTCAACCTTTCTAACCAATATTGGGAATACATCTACTCCCTGATGAGCCAAAACTGCGAATGCCTTTGCAGCTTTTAATGGGGATACTGCTATAGTTCCAAGAGATGTTGAAAGGTATGGTGGAACTTCAGACTCATTTATAGAATAGAATTTTGCAATATATTTTCTTGCCTTAGACACTCCCAAAGATTCCATAACCTTTACCATTGGAATATTTATCGATTGTACAAGTGCTTTTCTAACACTAACATATCCACTATACTCTCCTGAGTAGTTTTTCGGCTCCCATATATCTTCCTCAGAAAATTTATAAATAATAGGTGCATCTAAAATTATTGTTCCAGCTGTGCATACTTTTTCTTCTATAGCTCCAGCATAAATAAATGGTTTAATACCTGATCCTGGCTGAAATTTACCGCTTATTGCTCTATTTAATTGATTTTGCTTTGTAAAACCAGTTCCTCCAATCAAAACAAGAACATATCCTGTTTGAGGATCTATTGTTACAATACTTCCCTGCAATATATTTGATTCTATATATGATTTGTATGATTGGTTCCAAATTTCACTTGTATATCCAAAATTTTCATCGTTTTGAGATACTGCGAAAAGACTCAAAATTCCAAGAGATTCATCCAGTTTTGAAAATTTAAATTTATTTTTATTTTTATTTAATGAAAAAGAAGGGGAGGCATTTGTCATCTGAACAAACAGATCTGCAATATCATATGCTTCTTTAAATAAATTGTTTTTTATAACTTTATATTGCTTATTGTAATTTTCATTTAATTTTGATAATCCATCATTTAAATATTTTTCTGCAGCTTTATACATTTTTAAATCACATGCTGTATAAATATTCAAACCTTTCTTATAAATTTGTTCATCTGTAAATCCTTCCTTTTTTAACATTTTTAATACAGCATCAACATAATATGGAGCTTTATTCATTGATAAAGACTGAGCAGTGAAATCAGTTGGAAATGTTCTTTGACTATATGAAGCCCAAAACTCATTAAAACTTTCCTCTGCCTGCTGTTCAGTTATGTAACCATTAGCGATAAGCCTGGAAAAAACCATCTTCTGTCTTTTTTTTGAATTTTCAGGATATAAAACAGGGGAATTATATTTTGGAGACTGTGGTAATGTTGCTAAAATTGCCGCCTCAGCAAGATTCAAATCTTTTACTTCCTTATTAAAAAATAATTTTGAAGCTGCTTTAATCCCATAAGCCCCATGCCCAAAATATATCTCATTAAAATACATTTCTAAAATTTCCTGTTTTGAAAAATGTTTTTCTAGTTGAACAGCATACCAAAGCTCTTTTAATTTTCTATAAATTGATCTTTCTTGAGTAGTAAATAATCTTTTTGCAAGCTGCTGGGTAATTGTCGACCCGCCTTGCAAAGATCCTCCTCTTCTTGTAATTGCTTTTTTTAAATCCCCTACTAATGCTCCAATTGTTCTTTTTAATGAAAAACCATGATGTTTAAAAAATGCAGCATCTTCATAAGAGATAAAAGCTTGAATCACAATTTCTGGAATATCTTTTAAAGGGACTATTTCTCTTTGCTCCAAGGATAATTGAGCTATTAGTTCTCCATTTCTATCATAAATGTTTGTTGGTATTGATAATTCATAATCCTCAACCATTTTTTTAATATCTATTGTTTGAAATGATGCAAATAATGACCCAAGTGCAATTCCAAATAAGATAGCAATTAAAATTAAAGTTATTAATAATATTTTTCCTATAACTTTTTTTTGCACTTCAACCCCCGTTTAAAACAATTTAAGAGATTGAATTTTTTATGCAAGAGGTATTAAAAAATAGTGCATAATAAAAATTGGAACTAAATATTAAAAGTTAATTTTTTAAACTCTTTTTCTTTATCTGACTTTATTTCAAAATATATTTTTTTCTCTCAATTTTTTATTCGAAGAATATTTATTCGTAAAAATCTGTTTTGAAGAAGAAGTATTTTTCATTTAAATTTTTATTTAATGGTATAAAAAAATGGCCGGCTCCGGGAAGAGTCGGCCTCTGGAAAAACTGGGAGGGGAAATCTAATATAATTATCGGAAAATATTTTTTATTATTTAAGCCAGTTTCAAAAAGTGTTTTAGAAATTATTATTTGATCAAAAGCTTGCCAAGTTCCTTTATATTTTATCGTTTTATAAGCTTGTTTATATAAACATGATGTATTTATCAAAATTAAATAATCATTGTATTTTTCCAGAATTTTAACTTTACCTTCTGTAAGATTATCTCCAAAAGTTTCTACATAAATAACTTCGAATAAACCGGATTTTACAGATGCTTCCAGAAAAAATTCAAAATCCTGATGAAGTAAGGGATCGCCTGCTCCTGCAAAAGATAGATGCATAGATTTACGAATACTAAATTCATTAAGATCATCTAAAATTTTGATGAATTGAACTCTATTCATCATTACATAATTTTCTTTATAAGGATATATGCGAGGGCGTACATTCATCTGAGTAGTTATTTCGACTTCTATGAAAGAGGGTGCAATACGCAA
>FWWL01006577.1_pt1 | contig 16676 bp, 12 predicted proteins | sample 2228331 | NCBI WGS metagenome assembly FWWL01 (sample SAMEA103939775, study PRJEB20133) | metagenome
TTGTGCTGATGCAGCAGATTGAACATAACCGCTGCCATCCCGCACTTACCGTTATCCTCATGCGTCTCGATCCAAGGGTGATGATCACCGTAAGGGACAGCCCCCTTTCCGACATAAAACCGGAGTAGCCGAGTGCTCTTCTCGATCGCTTCGCTGACTTTGGGATCATTCACGCCGGCTTTGCGGGCCAAGATGAGGCCAATCGTGAGGGGGATGCCGGGTGAATTCATCATCCCGTAACCATCGAGTCCGCCATTCGGTCTGGCAAATTTGTGTCCCCACGAACCCACCTTGCTTTGTCCATTGGCTGTTTCCAGGGCAAGACGGGTAAGCCCCGGCATCACCGAATCATCGCCCGTTGCCAGCTTGTATTCGGCCAGCAGGATCATGAGGTAGCCGTAATACCAACTCTGAAAGGCATCTGTCTTAAACCTGGCTGCCCTGTGGGCCTCCATTTTGACCAATTCAAGATATTCAGGCTTCCCACTCGCCAAAAGGGCTAAAGCATTGAGACTCCGCGGAATGGGGTCCTCGCGATAGCTGGGATCGGCAATCCGGCGGGCAAGCGCGGCACAGCCCCGTTCGAGGATGGCTCGAGACTTAGGACAATCATAGGGCGCCGTGGGGCTGTATGTTCCCAGCACAGGCAGCTTGATCACGACTTCCTTCGTTTCTCCCGCACGCCAGCGGATCAGTGATAGCCGCCCACCACCCGCTTCCGATTCCGCCAGCGTGATCGCCTTTCCTAATTCCGTGCGGGGATCGTACGAAAACAGCTTACCGCCGACACCAAGGATCACGTCGCCCACTGCCAAAATGCCATCCGCCGGCGAATTCTGCTCCACCTTGGTGATGAGAATCTGCCGAGCGTCGCTGGTCACCAGCCTGTCACAATACATCCACCCTCGGGCGCCGGTTGGCCCAAGGTTCCAGTCGTGAACGGCTCCCACGGGAATGGGATCACCGCGGGTGAAATCGGGCACATCTGCGGAGAGGTTCGCCGTTACCACACACACTGCCACCAATATGAGGATCGGTCTTGCAAACGTTACCATAGGCATTGCCTCGCTCCGTTGTTCTTGCGTGAATGGATCTCGACCCGCTGGCCGGAACCCGTGCTGCGTACCGCAAAGCCAGGTTGGCCTGTCAATGTCGCACACGGGACTTGTTGCGGAGGATGGTGCATCTCTAAGATTGTCCATACGCTGACACGTAAGGACAATCCTTCCCCGTCGGGAGTTTGCCCAGCTTTTGCAGCTATGGGGTACACGCTCCCACCGTTTCAACAGCAAGGCAGCCAAGTGCCAATATGCGTTTGGTCGGGCAAAATCCATAGTCTGCCCTGGAGGGCCACGCGCCGTCGTGGCCGAGAACGACCATGGATGATCAATCGGCACTTCGGCGCACGCGACGGGGCGCGTCCCTCCAATTTTGATGTTGTACCATTACGCATCTTGGAGGGTTCGGCCGTGTCGTGGCCCTCCATCACCGAATGCTTGCAGGAATGCGTGCCGTCGCGTCCGCAAATGTGTTGGTTGATAGTCCATTGTTGTTTCGCGGCCACGACGGCGCGTGGCCCTCCAATTTGCATGGCGAATGGGAAAACGCATCGGTGATGAGAACGTCCGCCCGGCTTACGCTGTTGGCTCGGGATTCTTGCGACATCGGAGGGACATCGGCAACGCGTCGTTCACCCGTAGGACCGACCCGTAGGTACCCTTTTATCGGCCGTGGTAAATCGTCTTTTCCCGGCAGGACCGTTTGGCTATACTTCGCCGACTGCAATCGGGCAAAAAACGGAAGGCAACGGATATTAAGACACGTCAACATTGATCCGAAGGATGGCACGGACTGCCCATGATGGCACGTTTTCGCGGGAATTCTCGTGGTAACGATCCTGTTAAGTCCACGGGCACTTCTGCCCGTTTGGTCGCGGCCATCATAGCGCTGGTCCTTCTCGGCGGGTGTGGCACGACCAAATGGTCGGAGACTAAGCGGACGGCAACGGAGCAGCTTTTGATCTCTGACTCGATGGATCAGGCCGTTTCGCGGATCGATTTCCGTGCCCTGGCCGGTAAGACGGTCTTTTTGGATGACACGTTCCTCAAGGACGTGGTTGATTCTTCGTACTTGGTCAGCTCGCTAAGACAGCAACTGCTGGCATACGGGGCCATCCTCAAGGAGAAGCGGGAGGAGGCCGACTATGGGGTTGAAGTCCGCTCGGGCGCCGTGGGAACGGATATGCACAGCCTGTTGGTAGGAGTTCCGCAAATCAATCTGCCATCGGCGGTGGCGTCGGCGGGGCTTCCTTCGAGCTTCCCGGAGATTCCCCTCATCAAGCGGACCAAGCAAACGGCCGTGACCAAGATTCTGCTCTTTGCCTACAATCGCGAAACGGGGCGGCCGTTGTGGCAATCCGGCACCGTCCTCGCCAAGAGCGACGCCCAGGACGTTTGGATCTTCTTCGCCGGTCCGTTCCAAAGGGGTTCCATCTACGAAGGGACCCAACTCGCCGGGGAACAATTACCGATCAGCGTTCCCCTCATCGACCCGAAAGAACCACGGGCGGCTGCCCGTCTCGTGGAGGAGGCCTATTACATCGAAGAATCCGATCCCAAGTCAACAAAATCAAAACTCACCGGCGGAACTGAGACGGTTTCCCCGCCGGAACAGCGATCCGATCAAGCCACGAGTCTTCCCCAGGGACAAACAGCACCGGCATCAGAAGTCACCGCCCCACCCTCGTGGAATACAACGCAAATGGCCTTCCCCGGTCCCGTGTTTCCGCCCGACGGGCCTGTCCCTGGATCACCCTATCCCCCGCACCGATGATCACCAGCGACGGGCGGATTGACACACATAACGGCATAAAAGCGAATACTGGCCGAGACTTCACGAGCAAGCCAAAAAACACCGCAGAAGAAACTTGCCCGGGCCGTCACGATCGCTTGAATTTCTGCAAGGTCTCCGGGGAAAGTAATGCATTAAGGCTGCCTGAACGAAAACCGCCCAAATCCAGTGTGACGAATTTGAAGCCGATTTGGGTGAATTCCGCCACCAGCCTTTCGCGAAATTCAGGGGAGACGAGCCGCGGTAATTCTTCCAACGGCACCTCAATGCGTGCCAAGTCCCCGCGGTGATAACGAACCCGCAACAACCGCAGGCCACAGTCACGGAGAAACCGCTCCGCCTTTTCGATCATCGCCAGGCGTTCCGCAGTCACTTCTTCACCGTAGGCAATGCGGCTACTGAGGCAGGGGGTGGCCGGTTTATCCCAATTAGGCAGCCCCCAGAATCGGGCCAGTTCTCGAACGTCACTTTTCTTAAAGTGACACTCCGCCAGAGGGCTGCGGACGTTTTTCTCTCGGGCAGCGGTCAAGCCCGGGCGATGGTCTCCGTGATCATCCTCGTTTGCCCCATCCACGACAACCGCGACGTTGAATCGGTGCGCCAAATCCGCCAATCGGCCGAACAGCTCACTCTTGCAAAAGTAGCAACGATCGCCCAGGTTTCGCTGGTACAAGGGGTTGGCCAATTCCTGCGTTTCGATCAGTTCATGGCGGATACCAATAAGCCGTGCAAGGCGTTGGCACTCCTCAAGCTCGCTGGAGGCCATACTGGGGCTAATCCCCGTGACGGCAATGGCCGCGTCGCCCAAGGCCATGTAAGCCGCCTTGGCCACCACCGTGCTATCCAACCCACCGGAAAATGCAACCACACACGACCCAAAGCTGCGGAGCAACTCAAGGAGCCGCTCCGTTTTCTTTTCCAACTCCTGAGGTAGTCCCACGAACGCCATCTGCGGTGATTCCATAGAACTTTTCATCGAAAAATGCGACAACCTTCCTGTAACGCCTATTCGACCTCAACGATTCCTTTGTAAGGAAGCCGACTGTCAATTTTGGATAACCGCCGGATAATTGTCAACTGCTGTTGACATTATTGTCCGTTATCTTATACGCTTCATTCTACCCGACTGGCAAGTGGGCTGGCCCAGTGCCGGACCGTTTGGAGTTTACCTACTACCTGCAGTTACAGGGCACGCTACCAACGTTTCAATAGCAACGCACCCAAGTGTCAAGATGCGCTGGGTGGGGCAAAATCCACAGTCTGCCCTGGAGGGCCACGCGCTGTCGTGCTCATAATTTTGGAGGGCCACGCGCTGTTGTGGCCCTAATTTTGGAGGGCCACGCGCTGTCGTGGCCCTAATTTTGGAGGGCCACGCGCCGTCGTGGCCGTGAATCACCATGGATCATCCACCGGCTCCTCGGCGGACGCGACGGCGCGCGTCCCTCCAATTTTGATGTCGTATCACTACGCATCTTGGAGGGTTCAGCGCTGTGGCGGCTACGTCAAACCGCAAAAAACTGGGTAAACTCCAGCCGAACCGTGTGAAAAGAAGGGACGCAATGCCTATGTGTTGCCCTTCTTTGCCGGTTCAAGACGCCGGGCAAGGGGTATCTCTTGCTCCTCAACCTTGATGAAGAGGTTATCCAGCAGAATCCGTAGGAGCAAAAGCAGGCCAACTGCGGCCAGCGGCATCAGATACCCGGCCCAATCGTGGAACACGTGCTGGGCCAACTCCCGACTGCCGTAAACGTAGAGGCTTCCCGTGAGGGTAATGCGGAGGATGTTTACGATCAAAGCAATGGGGATGGAGCTCAGTAGGAGGATGGGGATTTGCCACTTGGGCGTGGGCACCACCACGACATACACGAACACCAACATGATGAAGACCGTGGTCATCCGCAGGCCACTGCACTGTTCCACCACCCCCAGCTGAAATTCGCCCAGCCGAATGAAGTGTGCCCCCTCGGTGGAGGCTTCTAATCCCAAACTTTGCAACAGATACGCACCGCCCTGAGCAGCGATCCCCTGGAGAGGAACCAGAATTGTGCGTTCTACGCTGAACGGCAAAGGAAAGGCAAAAAACAAGACCACGGCCGCCGGCCAGATCCAGCGGAGCGACTTCCACCCCATGTTGCAAACGCCGGCGCCTAAAAGGGCAAGCGGTAAGGTCCACATTTCGGCGACATCCAGGCCGACATAGGCGGATGCCAGTCGCAACGCCGCAGCGACAATCAAAGTGAACAATCCTACGGAACGACCACCGACCGGGGCGGTCTGGACCTCGCCGGCAAGACCTTCGTCCGAGGTTTGGCCTTGAAGCCGACCTTTGTTTGCATCATCCTGGAGGCCTTTTTCCAATTGTTGAAGCCAGCTATCTGCGGCAAAGGTGGCCCAGGCGAGTAAAGCGGTGGCATACAGCATGGCCGCAACAAGGCCCAAGCCCGAGGCGGCGGTCACCGAAAGGGCCTCTGCGGGCGAGGCTTGCTGGCCCAGCCTTTCCGAGACGATGTAGCTAAACCATGCCACACCGAGCAAACCCAACACCGTAACGAGACGCCATTTCTCCGTGCCCGTCCGCGGTTGCCAGTCGAAGGTCCCGCCGAGTCTCCTGACCCAGAGCAAAAGGGCAGCAATCAAGGGAACGAAAAGACCGTGAGAATATTGCGCCCCCCGCCAAGCGATGGCGGCTTCACTCAGGGTGTTCCAGTAGCTCCAGACTACGACCGCCACGAGGATGCCAAAGAACCAAGCGAGCCTCGGTGAACGGGAGGACACGGCGGTTGCGGTGGTCTGCTGGTTGGGTGGCGACATAATAAATGTGTCAATTCTCGTTCTTTCCGATCCGGCAAGTTGCCAACGCAAAGTGATGTGATCGGCGTCACTACCTTCTTTACGGTAATTGAGCCACCACATCATTGGCAAGCGTCAACTGTGAGAACCCGAGGGGCCGCCACGCGCCATTGGGGTTACGTTTGTGATTGGTGAACCACGCGCTGTTAGATTCAATCCAAATGTTTGGAGGGCCACGCGCCGTCGTGGCCGCGAACCACAATGGATCATCAACCGGCACTCCAACGGACGCGACGGCGCGCGTCCCTCCATTTTTGATTTTGGACCAGCGTGGATCCTGGAGGGCCACGCGCCGTCGTGGCCGCACGCAACCCGTAGGGGCAGGTCTTGTGCCTGCCCGTACCTGAAATCCAAACCAGGCAACTATCCCGTTGATCCAACGCCAGGTACAAAAAACCGGGCAACCACAAGGGTTGCCCCTACCAATCGACAACACTCATCCTCGAGGGCCATGCGCCGTCCTCAACGCGAAGGGGAACGCGACGCCAATCGGTGACGGAGGGTCACACAAGGTTGTGAGCAAATCTCATCCCTTGGAGGGCCACGCGCCGTCGTGGCCGTGAATGGGAATGGGTCATCAATCGGCACGTCGGTGGAGGCCACGGCGCGTGTCCCTTCAAACGTGACGGTACGCTTCTTATGGCAGGATTAATCGTTGTCCCCGTCATCTGGGATAACATGTCGGCGAAAACGTGACCGCTGCTGGGATTTCCAGCGAGATGTGCCTACGACGTCCTTTGACTTGCGTAGGCAACACATGAAGAAACCTTGCATATCCTGCGTCGGCAAGATGCGGCACGCAAGCTCCAACGATTCGTCGTACTCACGTCCCTGCCAGGCCGTTATCCCCGGCATGACGTTTGGCAAGGAGGGCCGACACGGCTCCACCGCCACGGCGTCTTTCCACTGTTGAAGCGCATGATCGACGACACCTTCATTCTCCTCCGGGGCAAAGGAACACGTGCAATAGAGGACAAGCCCGCCCGGCCGAACGGCCTCCAGGGCCGAAAGGAGTAGTCCCTTCTGCTTACGCGCACACTCGGCAATCTTGCGGAGGCTCCAGTGGTTCCAACTGGCCGGATCGCGGACATCAAAGCGGGCTTCGGAGGAACACGGTGCGTCGAGTAAGACCCTGTCAAAGCGGTTAGTCGTCTTCTTGCCGATGGTACGTCCATCCGCCAAATAGGTCTTGACAATCGTGACTCCAGACCGTTCCAGGTTCGCCACCAGTTTGTAGAGCCGTTGAGGGATAACTTCCACAGCCGCGATTCGACCTTGATTTTTCATTCGGGCAGCCATGTGACACGTTTTCCCTCCGGGTGCCGCCGCCAAGTCGAGGATTTCTTCGCCGGGTTGTGGGTCCAAAACATGGACCGCCAACATGCTCGATAAATCCTGGATGTAGAGCCGACCCTCGAGAAAGGCACGACTGTTGACCAGTATCTCGCGGGACTGCGGTGGGGACAAATAGGCCTCCGGCAGCCAGGGGACACGCTGAAACATGACGCCCAACGCCGCAAGTTCCTCTTCAAGTTCCTGCGCAGTGATCTTCAGCGTGTTCACGCGAAAGGATACCCGGCGTTCAACCCAGAAACTCTCCAAACATTTCTCAAAGTGGTGCGGTGGGATGAGATCTCGCAAGCGTGCCAAAAACTCAGGGGGAAAGGGTAATTCGCGGTGGGGAGGCTCTGACATGCCCATCCTCATCCATCTCATGCAACGTCAAGAGCGTCTTCGACCACAGAGACAACCACAGCCTTATCATACGACAGTCGCACTCGTCGGTGACCTTTGTTGGCGTACGCTAATCGACGAGCTCGTAGAAGACATTTCGGCGGCGGGGCACATAACCGGCCTGGGTGATCAATTGGCGGAGCTCGACCTCGGACGTGCGAAAGCGAGTCCCTGCTGCGGCCACGACGTTTTCCTCAATCATTAGGCTACCCATATCATTGGCCCCGAAGCGAAGCGACAACTGTCCCACGGCGGACCCTTGTGTGACCCAACTGGCCTGGATATTGGCAAAGTTATCGAGATAAAGCCGACTGATGGCCAACGTCCGGAGGTAATCGTAGGCCCCGTGCTTCCGCAGATGGCTGAGGGCCGTATGCTTGGGCTGAAACGTCCAGCAGATAAAAGCGGTGAACCCACCCGTCTCATCCTGGAGGTCCCGGAGGCGTCGGAGATGTTCCACACGATCGGCGAATGTCTCCACATGTCCGAACATCATCGTGGCGGACCCCCGTCCCCCCAGGCGATGCCACGTGCGACAAACTTCCAACCAACCTTCCGTATCGACTTTGTGGCTTTTCAGTTCCTTGCGGACACGATCCACCAGGATTTCAGCCCCCCCACCGGGTAGGCTTCCCAACCCCGCGTTCTTCAGCCGACGCAGGACCTCCTCAACGGTGACGCCCTCGCGTTTGGCCAGGAAATGAATCTCGGGAGGGCTAAACCCGTGGATATTGATTTGCGGAAAGCGCTGTTTCACGGCTTGGAGCAAATCTTCGTACCAACTTAAGGACAACGAAGGATTAAGTCCTCCCTGCAAAAGGATTTGGTTTCCACCTAGTTCGATCGTCTCCTCGATTTTTTGAAAGATCGTCGGTAGGTCGATCACGTAGCCTTCGGGATGGCCGGGAGGACGGTAGAATGCGCAGAACTTGCATCCGGAAACGCAGACGTTCGTGTAGTTGATATTCCGATCGATGTTGTACGTTCGATAGTCCTCGGGATGCAACCGGCGTGTCACGGCGTCGGCCGCTTCCCCTAAGAGGGCCAGGCCGGCATGTTCAAACAGAAAAAGGGCCTCTTCGTCGGCGATTCTTTGTCCTGAGGTTGCTTTGTCCAGGATATTAACCACCATGGAATGTGAGTCCGGCTGTAGGTGCGAGGATCCCATGTTTGACGGCCAACGATCGGAAGACGGCCAAGGATTCACGTTCGTCTTTTCCAAGCCTGTAATGCATGTTCTTTGATAAGTATTGGTAGCACTCCTCAAACGACAAGCCCAGGTCACGCGATGCTGCTTGGGCGATGTTGACCAAGTCATCCAGGCCACGGTCTCGGGCAAGACTGAAGACTCTATGCCATGAATCAAGCTCAGTCACCCCGGGCCGTGCCACCCACAGGGCAAAGACAAAGGGCCGATTGGTCCGTTTCCGCCATTCGGACCCCAGGTCGAACCGTAGCGGATAACCCGGCGGCTGCTTTGTCACCATGGCACGATCGCCGATCAACAGGATGGCGTCGGTCGTAGCACCTTCGGGTTTTTCCTCTAGTCCAAAATCACGGATTTCCGGCGTCACGCCATACCATTCGGCAAGCAGAACTCGCGTCAGGGCGGCACTCATGCGGGAACCGGTATCGAGGGCAACCGACCGAATCCGGTCCAAGGGGACCCGAGAGAACAAAATGACGCTTTTGGCAGCGTCTTTTGCCGAAATGCAAGCGTCCGAGACCACGACGTATCCGTCACCCCGCAGGGCCTCCACGGCCGGAATAATGGCGATGTCGAGTTCTCCGGCCGCCAGTTTCGCCGCAAGACGGCTAGGGACGTCATAGTCAATCGCAACGTGCGGACAAAGATCGGCCAAATGCCGGAGAAGTGGCCGGGCATTCAAGTAACACACCCCCCCGACTTTGATGGCACATCTCGCACCACACGATGCGGAATCGAGGACTTTGCTTGTGGTATCTCCGATCAAATCCATCTCCTAGAGTCTTGTGTTTCATCCTTGAGGCCAAAAGACATTCGCCGACTATGATCAACACAGACCGGTCTTAGCAATGGAAACGCCAACAAACCTACAGAGCGACTTTCAGGCATCTCCAGACCTTGCGGGTTATATGCATTTTAATGATTGTGATGACCTCAGGCGCAGGAGTGTCGGCCTATCGCCCCAATCCATCAGGCCCCATGGAGCGCCCACATAGACGCAAAAAACCTAGTATTTAATACGGGACACCCCTGCATATGGGTCGTTGCCAAGGGGCAGCCCCATCCTACCCATCCGGTTGGTTCAGGGATTCATGTCGTCCCCAAAAGATCGTGTATCGCAAGTCGAGGCGACCACTCCCAAGGAGCGTGACATGGATCAGACATCCCGATCTGTCACAGAAAACGAATCCAGCCCAAGTACTGATCGCTTGGATGAGCTTGTGGAGCGGTTGAACCGCCTAGTCGGTAGCTCCAAATCCCGAAGTGAAACTCCTGCCTCCTCACCACGCACCACAAGATCGGCCGTATGCTCAGCTTCGTCGCTGGAAGAGTGGGCTGAAACGGACTTTGTCCCTGTGGAACCAACTACCCTGGAAGAAGCACAACTGACGGAAAGCGAGGTTGAAGCGCTCATCCTCAAGTACTTGCTGGCGCGGGGGGATGCCAGCGGCCGAAACATCGCCGACCAAATCAAGCTCCCCTTCATTATTGTGGATGGCATCTTGCGTCGGTTAAAGACGGACAGGCTGGTTGCCCACCGCTCCGATGCACCGATGAATGACTACGTCTATGAATTGAGCGAGTTAGGCCGGGAACGGGCACGCCGTTATAGTCAAATCTGTTCCTATTTCGGTTCGGCGCCCGTGTCGCTGAGTGATTACGTCACGAGCGTGGCCATTCAATCTTTGACAAAACAGCGGCCCACGCGGCAGGACTTGGAGCGCGCCTTGGAAGGCCTTGTCCTTAGTGAAGAGATGCTCAACCGGTTGGGACCAGCGGTTAACTCCGGGCGTGGTCTGTTCTTGTTCGGTGCACCCGGTAATGGAAAAACGAGCATTGCCGAGCGGGTCACGGCGGCCTTTGGACCTTATATCTGGATTCCACGGGCAATTGGGGTTGATGGCGAGATCATTCGGCTCTTCGACCCGGTGAACCACTTTGAAGCCCCCTTACCCGAACCTGAGGGACTCCTCGATACTCGGCACATCGACAAACGCTGGGTCCGAATTCGCCGGCCAACCATCGTCGCCGGTGGTGAGCTTACCATGTCGGCCTTGGAGGTCACGGTCAATCGGGCATCCGGGATTTGCGAAGCCCCTCTGCAGCTTAAAAGTAACTGTGGGACGTTGGTCATCGACGATTTCGGCCGACAACGTATGCCAATCCAGGAACTCCTCAATCGGTGGATCGTCCCCTTGGAGCGACGCTACGACTTTCTCAACTTGCCCAACGGAAAGAAGATTACCGTCCCCTTTGACCAATTGATTATCTTTTCCACCAACTTGGAACCTCGTGAGCTTGTTGATGAGGCCTTCTTGCGGCGTATTCCGTACAAGATTGAAGTCGTCGATCCCACCGAGGAGCAATTCCGCCAACTCTTCAAGATTCTCGCGCCGCAACTCGGCATTCGTTACTGTGAAGAGGCCGTGGATTACCTGATCGAGCGCTACTACAAGGCCGTCGGCCGTCCCTTCCGCTTCGGTCAACCGAGGGACCTTATGCTCCAGATTCTGCACTACTGCAATTACCAGGAGATCGAACCGGAGATGAGAAAAGAATTCTTTGACATCGCGGTGGCCAACTACTTTTCCGTCATGTGAGTGCGGCACGCAAATGGGGGAGCTCTCTGACATGAACCATCGACAAAAAGCAACCTGGCAAAAGGTTAGGAGCTTCCTAAGTAACTCCTCTGGTGCGAGCGCGGCTCAATATGCTTTGCTCTTAACCCTAGTCATTGTCGTGGGGGCAGCGGGGTTCTTTGGTTTATCCGCTTTTACCCATCGCGTATTCCAACACAATGCGCAGATTGCTTCCTCAACGGAGCTTGAGCACGATCCTGCGGCAAGCTTCTCCACCAAACCGTCTGAAACAAGTAGCTATTTCCCGTACCACACTATCGAAAATGCGATCCGTGCCCTTGACAAGGCCGAATTGGCCATCCAGTTTGCAGCGGGGTTGTCGGGCTTGGCGATGGGCTCCGGTCTCGTGATCGTCTGCTGGCAAGTTATCCACAGTAAACGTCGGCCACGTCCCGCGGAAGAACCCGCTCCCACATTTCACGCATCGCACCCATCAAGACAGGAGTTTCTCTACGCCAAACGTGCCGTGCTTCGGCGAGTGCTAAGATATGCCATCGACATGCGTCAAGCCGCCGAATTATCCGTAGCCAAACTGATGACAGAGAATGCCGTCACAGTCCACCCAAAGACCCCTATTCACAAAGTAGTCCAAACGATTAAGGAAAAATGCGTGAGCCATGTCCTTGTTATTGATCGAAGGGGAGTACTCTTAGGTATCATCAGCCATCGTGATCTTTCCCGACGAACCGGCCGCCACGCAGAAGACATCATGACGCGGTCACCTATCACCGTGCACGTCTCGACCCCAGTAACTCAGGCTGTGTCGCTGATGTTGGAAAAAAACATTTCCTGTTTACCCGTCGTGGAAGATGGACGGGTCCGCGGTATCCTTACCAAGACCGATGTCATGATTGGATTTCAGGCCCTCATCCAAGCCTTGGAGCTTGTTCTCACGGAACCCGCCGAAGACGAGGAGTTCGACGATTTCACAGAAAGCGAGGTTACGGCGAATGAACCACCCGACGATTCCCACGCGGTGGTTCCGATGGAAACCTGGACGATCACACCCAATCCAAACCCGTCTCTTGCTTGATGCGGGCTTCAAAGTCACCGATCAGCCCACCAATCACGTCCCACCGATCGGGACGACGCAATTCAATATCGCCCTGCCGATTCACCCGCACGATGCTGTCCTCTCTCAGCCCAACCTTCGCCAGCTCTGCCGGTGTGGGACCGCCCTCCGTCACCACACGGAGAAGCTGTCGTCCCAACATTTCGATGAATTGGGTCTTAGGGTGAGAACTGTCCTCGTACATAGTTTGCCTATTTGAATAGGATGACCTGATCGACACGCCACATCTATCTTGAAACAGGATAACCTACCCTTCCCTCGCCGGTCAATCTTCGCCCTCCCCTTGATCTTCTTCCACGCCTTCTGACAACACGGCGCTCTCATCGGTCTCCGCGCTCCCCCCACGGATTGAGTCAACCAACGCGGGAAATCGTTTTCGAACCGCTTCCGCCAACTCAATGATTTGGGCAATGGTCAATTGCTCTGCCCGCAATTGCGAATTGAGCCCAAGTTCCCGGAGCATCGCATCCACATCCGGCTTGCTTGCGTCCCGGCCGAGGGCACTCAAGACCTGGCTTCGCAGGAATTTTCGGCGATGGAGAAATAGCCTGCGCACCCACCCATGAAAAAAGGCAAGGTCTTCGATGCGGCTCCGACGTTGGGCGTCACTCTCGATGTGGATGATGGCCGAAAATACCTTCGGCCGGGGCCAAAAGGCCTGGGGCGGGATCGTTCGTTCCAAGCGCACGCGGCATTGGCTTTGAACCCAGACACTCAACGCCCCGTAGTCTTTTGAGCCCGGCTGGGCGATGATCCGTTCAGCTAATTCCCGCTGGATCGTCGCCGTCATGGAGACAGGGGGATTTCGCAAGGTAAGCAAGTTGCTGATCACCGGTGTGGCCACACAATAGGGGAGATTGGCCACCAACTTCAGCCGGCGCTGAGGGTCCACATCGAGAGCTTGCCGGAGCCGCTCAATAATCCCGGGGTGAATCGCGTTCTTATTCTTTAAAGCGTCTTGGCACAAAAGACAGACATTCGGCTTTTCTCCCACCAACTGGCAGGCCAAGGCGTGGAGTCTGGGATCGATTTCGACCGACACGACATAAGCCGCTCGCTCCGCCAGCATGTTGGTCAGACTGCCGGTTCCGGCCCCAACCTCCAGGACGACATCCCGTGAGGACACCCCGGCCACCTCAACCAGGACCCGCAGGAGATTGTAGTCGATCAAGAAATTCTGGCCGAGGTCGGTCTTCGGCCGAATGCCGGCCGCTGCAAACCGCTCCCGCAGAAACGTCAGCGTCTGTCGGGGGGAACCACCGGTCATCATTCCGTCACCGCGTCTTTCGCCATCCATACCGCTTCGGAATCCATCCATTGCTTCGGATTTTGCAACTTGTTGGCAAAGGGCAGGAAACTGCGTGAAAGCCCTTGTTCGTGGCTCCGACCCAGCTTGAAAAAGTCCCCCTGATGGCTTATTTCTAGCTTACCCAATGTTGGGCCTCCAGTTGACGCTCCACATATTTGGCGAGGATATCGGTCTCAAGATTGACTTTATCACCAACCTTCATGGGCCCGAGCGTTGTGACGGCCAACGTGTAAGGAATCAGGGCCACACTAAAGCGGTCCGGTTCGCTGTCCACAATCGTGAGACTGACACCGTCAACCGCAATCGAGCCCTTAGGGGCCATCTGTTTGGCAAGACGCCTTGGGATGCGGAACCAGAACCGCGACCATTCGCCGAAGTCCTGCCGCTCCGCCAAGAAACCGACGTCGTCAATGTGGCCTGTCACAAAATGTCCGCCCAAACGATCTCCCACTTTGAGGGACCGTTCCAAATTGACCCTACTCCCGGGTTTAAGATCGCCAAGATTCGTTCGAGAAAGCGTCTCCGGACCCGCCTGAAAGGCGAAGGTCTCCCCCTGCACGTCGATAACCGTCAGGCAACAACCGTTGACGGCGATGCTGTCGGCCACACGGGCCTCCGCAGCAATCTTCGGCTCTTTCACAATGAGTCGCACGCCCGGAGGTTCCGAAATCACGTCAACAACCGTCCCCAAGGCCTCGACGATACCAGAAAACATGGTTCGCTCTCCTCTCAGGCCAGCTTGAAAACTTCTATGATGCTATTTTCCGGGGGTATGATCCCCCACTACTATCGTTCCGGCCCATACTCTCAGACTATCATTGATGCTAAGGTTTGCTTACGGTATTGACCAGCCGCACCGGCCGACACGTGGTGACAGGCCGGCAGAAGCGTTCGGGATGGCCCGGCCTCACCCACGCCGTCCGCTTGGGTTTTGGGACTTCAACGGGGCGAACTGGGCTGGGTGTCGAGGGCCGCCAAGCCTTCGTGAATGGCCGTGATAAGATCCCACTCGCGACAAGGCTTCGTCAAAAAGCGAAAGACATGGCCCTCATTGATGGCCTTCATGGCAGTCGGCAAATCCGGCTGCCCGGTCAAGACGATCCTCACCGTATTCGGAAAATGCTTCGCCACCCAAGCGAGAAGGCTCGTCCCCGACATCCCGGGCATCCGCTGGTCGCAAACGACCACGTGAATCGGCCAGCGCTTGAGAAGTTCCTGGGCTTCCTCGGCACTTCGCGCGGTGATGATGCGAAAAGGCTGGTTCCGCAGGACCCGCGATAAGCCTCGCAGGAATAACACATCATCATCAACAATTAGCACCAAGGCTTCGTTCTTTACCGTCTCTTGAGACACCATGGTCACGGTACCTCAACTGTATCGTTGAAGGGTTACTATTCGTCGATACTATTCCTGCGAATCCACATAGCTATGTGCCAACACCGAGGACTAATCCCGCCTCTTTGTTACGCACGGCGGTCCTCGCATGAACAGGCAACCGAATGATCAACGCCGCCCCGTCTTGCCCGCTTGGTTCTAAATCGATTGTCCCGTGATGTGTCTGGACAATGACGCGATGCACAAATGCGAGACAGTTCTGAGCAGACTCAGCGGGTGATCGCTGACTGTAGAACGGATCGAATATCTTTTTTCGCATCTCTTCGGTAAAACGATAGCTATTATGGCAAAACCGAACCTCCACCCAGTCGTTATCGGCCCACTTTGTGGTAATCGTGATCTTGCCCGGAGCACTTTGTGATATTCCCTTTCGCTCCATTGCCAGGACAATGTCATGGAGAATTTGAACGACGGCCTGTCCAAACTCGCCCTGGGCCAGTGGAACCAAAGGCAAATTGGGATCGAAATGGGTGACAATGGTTGCGACCTGACTCCAGTGGTGGCGTGAGACGGCCATGGCCGCCTCGATGACATGATGGAGATGGCACATTCGGAGTTCCGTATCACCGATTTGAGCCAAGTCACGTAACATACGTACAACCTCAGCCATTCGCGAGACGCCTTCCCTGGTTTCCGCGATGGCGCGAGCAACCTCCCCGATGGTGCCATCCTGGACGAGACCAATGAGCCACTGCATCAATTGGCGCGAAGATGTGCTCGGTACTTCGTTATTCCCGCCACAATCACACTCCCGGTCGAGAAGTCCTTTCAATTCGTTCCACATTTCAGACAAGAAACAGAGATTAGACTCTATGTATTGCAAGGGTGTGTTCAACTCGTGGGCAAGCCCCTCGGCTAGATGATTGACGGCCTCCAGCCTTTGCATATGGGCAAGCCGATCTTCCCATCGTTTACGTTCCGTCAAGTCGATGGTGATTTCGGTCACATACCATCGGCCATCAGCTTCACAGAAGGGGATAGCCGTTGTCAGGACAGGGCGATTCCCCTCTCGGACAAGTGTCATCTCTCGCGAGACGCGCTGTCTGGTTTCAAGGGCCTGATAGACGGGGTGAACGGAAGAAGATGCACTTCCGTCACCAAAGTAATCAGCCGCGGTTTTTCCATGAGGATCGCCGTAGATTTTTCGCCGCCAGGGATCCACATAGATCACCTGGCCTGTCTCGGCGATAACACTTAGTCCTGTTTGGGTGAGTTCCAGAATCAATTCGATCTGCCGGCGATAGGCCACCAGGTCCTCGTACATCTTGGCCCGGGTCAGAATCGAGCTGAGGCGCTCCGCCAGTTCCCCGATGAACAAGCGTTGGGCATTCAAACCATCGCTTTCGAGAAGCTCCGGCGGACCACAAAGCTCCACTCCTCCGGCATACTCGTCGCCAACAAAGATGGCTGCTGCCACCTTGGCCTCGGTTTCCTCAAAGACACCAGCGTCATAGATTTTTCCGCGAAAAATGATCCGCCCACATACTCCGGGGATATCCGCAAACACACCGACTAACATTCTCGCGGTGGTTTGCAGGATGTCCTCGACGGAAGCCCCTTTTTCGCCCAATTGTGTGACACTGGCAAGGCATTCCAGTTGACGGTTTCGGTGCCCAAGCG
>FWWL01006582.1_pt1 | contig 16666 bp, 14 predicted proteins | sample 2228331 | NCBI WGS metagenome assembly FWWL01 (sample SAMEA103939775, study PRJEB20133) | metagenome
GTGGACGCTGCCATCGATTTTGTACCGGTACAGAATCCCTCTGAATTTTCCGAACTCAGTAGGCAGATCAACCTCAACGACTCTTTCAACGAGTATTTCTCTCTGAAGTCGGTACTTAATCAGGTCAGCAATGGAAATGATTTTAAGACCCCATTTTTCAGCAAATTTTTCGAGTTCTGGAAGTCTTGCCATCGTCCCATCTTCAGCCATGATCTCGCAGATCACACCTGCTGGATAGAGTCCGGCGAGACGGGCAAGATCAACTGCAGCCTCAGTATGCCCGGCTCTCTCAAGAACTCCACCGGGTCGTGCTCTTAAAGGGAAAACATGGCCGGGCATCACAATATCGTCTGCTTTTACTTCGGGGTCTATAAGAGCTTTCATAACATTTGCGCGGTCATATGCAGAAATTCCAGTTGTCATCCTGCCTTTCACACCAACTGACACTGTAAAAGCAGTTTCAAAAGTTGAGGTGTTTTCCTGAACCATCGGCGGAATCTTAAGTTCATCAATTCTCTGCGGGTTCAACGGCATACAAACAAGACCGCGCCCGTATTTTGTCATAAAGTTGATAGCCTCAGGCGTAACTTTTTCCGCAGCCATAACAAGATCGCCTTCATTCTCTCTGTCCTCATCATCAACCACTATGACCATCTTTCCGTTTCGTATATCTTCTAAAGCCTCTTCAATCGTTGCAAATGGCATCATTTATCACCTCCCTTCCAGAAAATCTTTGAGGGTTTTTTCTGATTTTTCAGAGTCGAGAAAATTTGCAACGTAGCGCGCAATTATATCGACCTCCACATTTACTCTTGAACCGGGTTTCTTAAACGAAAGTGTGGTGTTTCTAAAAGTATGCGGGATTACAGAAATCCTGATAATCGAGCCTTCGCGCGAAGCAACAGTAAGGCTTATACCGTCAATGGCAATTGAACCTTTCGTTGCCACGAACGGAATGAGATCTTCAGGCAATCGAATGAAAATCTCAGCGGCTCTTCCTGTGCTTTTAATTGAGGTCACAGTACCTACTCCGTCAACATGGCCGGTAACGATATGACCATCGAGTCTTGAGCTTGCCCTAAGCGCTCTTTCAAGATTCACGTAATCACCTATTTTTAAATCAAGAAAGGATGTTCTGGCAACAGTTTCAGCGCTCAGCTCCACAGTAAAAGTGCTCTCTGTTTTTTCCACAACAGTAAGACAGGCTCCATTTACAGACACTGAATCCCCGATAGAAAGTTCATCCGCAAATCTGGACTTTATTTCAAGCTCATATACATCAAGCCTCGGCCTGATTTTAAGAACTTCACCGATATCTTCAATTATTCCTGTGAACATAAGAAATTCATCTCCCTGTTAAGCAATCTTATAAAAACATCACTGCCGATTTTGTAAACCTCATCCACACAGAAATCGCTGTTTGCTTCATCCAGAGCAAGCTGGTTCGCGAATTTAAATAACTTTATTCCACTACCAAGGATTTTTGGAGAAACAAACAAAACAAGCTCATCAACAAGTTTTTCTTCAATCAGGCTTCCAGCAAGCCCTGACCCGCCTTCAACGAGAACGCTCCTTATATTGAGAGAATTCAGGTACTCAAAAACTGATTTCAGATAGCCGTTTTGATTTCCAGCAGGAATAATCCTTTCGTCATCAAAAGGGCTTTTATCTGCCGGGATAAAAATACAAAAATCTTCGTAACCGGCAACTTCAAGAACCTTTTGAACCGTCTCTGTTTTCGAGCAGACAACAAACCTTTTTAAAGGCGGAATTTTCTTTTTTTCTCCTCTATAAGTGAGTCGAGGTCTATCGGTTATAAATGTGCCAGCACCAACCATAACCGCGTCGTGAATTCTTCTCAGCTCCTGAACCTCCTCCCTCGCTTCCTCACCTGAAATCCACTTTGATTTTCCCTCTTTATCAGCTATAAAACCATCGAGAGTCATGGCCATCTTGACTGTTATATACGGGAGACCTTTCTCAATCGATCTGTGATAGTAACGTGCATTGTAATATGCTTCTTTAAAAAGAATCCCTGTTTCAACTTCAATTCCTGCTTTCTTGAGCTTTTTAATTCCATTTCCGCTGACAACGGGATTTGGATCTATACAAGCGATATATACTCTTTTTACGCCGGCTTCTATGAGAGCATCCGCACACGGGGGTGTTTTTCCGTAGTGAGAGCATGGCTCTAAAGTAACATAAACTTCGGCACCTCTAGCAAATTTGCCGGCTTCTTTGAGCGCTACTACCTCAGCATGAGGACCGCCGGCAAAAGCGTGATACCCTCTGCCTACGACGCGATCGTCACGGACGATGATGCAGCCTACATTTGGATTAGGCGAGGTAGTGCCCAGTCCATACATGCTTAATTCAATCGCCTGCCTCATATAATTTTCCTTTTCGACCATGAAAAAAACAAACACCCCTTTTCTTGAGGCAGGTTGGATGGGGAGGAAGGCTCGATGAAAAAATATAAATGTTTGAACATTGCCTTCTCCCATCCGGACTTTACCGTCGGCTCCGGAATTTCACCGGATCAACCCTTTTTTAAAAAAGGGCTCGCGGGCTGATGCAGAATCTCTGCAATCACCGCCGGTCGGGAATTTCACCCTGCCCCGAAGGCTATTTAAAAATAATTATAACATCACTAAAAAGAAGATGTTAACCAAAGACATCTCCCGGCTGAATTCTGTAGCCGTTTGCAAAGGAAACAGCAGGCATTTCTTTTGAATTTTCCGGTTGAACCCTCTTAACCAACAGCAATCCACCACCTGATGCTGTAACAATACCTTCTTTTTCAACTCTTACTATCTTTCCTGGAACATCACATCTCTCTTCATTGAGAGGCTGAGACTCAAGTATCTTTATCATCTTCCCTTTGTAGCTTGTTCTTGCAGCAGGCTTAGGTGAAAAAGCTCGAATCTGATTGTGAATTGTAATTGCATCTTTTCTCCAGTCTATTACAAGCTCATCTTTGGAAATTTTTGGCGCATAGATCACTTCACCACTCTGCGGCGCCTTTCGAGCATTGCCACTCTCGATGTCTCTTATTACCTGCGCAAGTAAGGGCACGCCTGCCTCAATCAGCTTTTTAGAGAGACTCTCATAGTTGTCATACAGGTCTACAGGAATTTCAATCCGGGCATACACATCTCCGGCATCCATTTCGGGCGCCACCTCGATAATGCTTACACCTGTGACATCATCGCCGTTTAGAATAGCTCTCTGAATTGGCGCTGCTCCCCTGTATTTAGGGACGAGACTCGGATGAAAATTTACCGTTCCTTTTTCAAACCAGCTTACGAACCATTCAGGAATATAAAGCCCGAAAGAGCAGACAACGAGAAGTTCCGCATGCTTTAAGTTTTCATACCCACATTTGAGATCGCCAAAGCTTTCAACTTCGACTACTGAAATACCGAGCTCTTTTGCGCAAAGGGAAACAGGGACGGGTTTTATGGTAAGCCCTCTCCCGCTCTTTTTAGCTTTCTGGGTTAGAACCGCAGATGGTTTCAGATCTTGATCCAGTACCAGACTTCTGAGAACACTTGCTGAAAAATCATCTGTTCCAGCATAAACAAACTTCATCAGTTTTCTGGAGTTACCCTGCCTTCTTCTATAGCTTTAAGAGTCTCAGAGAGCCTTTCAAGAGCCTCGAGTTTCTGTTCTTTTGTTGCTCGATCGATAATCAAAACACCATTTAAATGGTCGATTTCATGTTGAATCACTCTGGCAAGCAGGCTGTCAGCTTCAAGAATATTTTTATTTCCTTTCTCATCGAGATACTGAAGTTTAATTCTTTCTGGTCTTGTTATTGTGACTGTAACACCCGGAAAGCTCAGGCAACCTTCATCAAAATCGCTCTTTTCTTCAGACTCCCAAATTATTTCAGGGTTAATAAGCGCAAACGGTCCTTCGCCAATGTCAATGACTATCACTCTGCTCGCAATCCCGATCTGTGGAGCCGCAAGACCAACCCCATCTGCTTCTTTCATAGCCGCAATCATTCTCCTTATAAGCTTTTGAAGAGAAGAATCAAACTTTTCCACCGGGCGAGCCTTTTCTCTCAGCACAGGTTCTCCAAAAACATAGATGTTTCTGTAAATCAACCGAATCTACCTCCAGACTAAAGAAGACTCACGGGAGCAATTTCAATCTTTAATTTAACAGCTTTTGTCTTAATTATCAGACCTTTTCTTAATTTTTCAAGTGCATCATTTGAAGGCTCCGATGGAAATTTTATCAGTGCATGGAGCCTGTATTTCCCGTGGAGTCGATAAAGGGGTGCAGGAAAAGGACCTGAATACTCAAAGCCTATCCTGTGAGAAAGGTTCTCAAGCTTCTTCTCAATCTCCTTAGCAGCTTCAAGAAGCCGGCTTTCGTCTGAGGCATGAAGCAGGACTCTGATAAGGAAGCTGAAAGGAGGAAGATTGTTTGTCCTTCGGAGCTCAATTTCGTGACGGTAAAAACTCTTGTAATCTCCTGAAACCACATATCTGATGACATCTCTATCAGGTTGCCAGCTCTGAATTATTACTTTGCCTCGTTTTTCTCCTCTTCCTGCCCTACCGATCACCTGAACAAGGGTTTGGAATGTTCTTTCCTCAGATCTGAAGTCAGGAAGTTGAAGACCGACATCTGCATTAACCACACCAACAAACGTTATTTCGGGAAGATGCAGGCCCTTAGTAATCATCTGCGTGCCAACAAGCACAGCAGACTCCTCTGAAAAGAAATCGACCATGTTTTTTCGTGCTTTTCCTTCTCTGGCAACGTCAGAATCGACTCTTAAAACCTTAGCTTTTCCTTTCACAAGTTCGTTCAGTTCTGCCTCGACCTTTTGAATCCCTCTGCCTTTCATTTCAATTTTTTCTGACCCGCATTCCGGACATACCCTGTCAGGATTTCGGGAATAACCACAGTAATGGCAGGTGAGAGAGTCGACATCTCTATGGTATCTTAGATAAATTGTGCATCTGGGGCAGGTGGCAAGGTATCCACAGTCCGAACACACCTCCACAACCGCATATCCTCTTCTATTAAGGAATATCAATGCCTTCTCCCTGTTTTCTATACACCTGATTATTTCCTGGTTCATTACTTCACTGATAAGCGCCTTTTCCTTCTTCAGATCAATAACTTCGATTTCTGGATATTCTCCGCTCACTCTTTCTGGCAGCTCAAGAAGTTTTATTATTCCTCTGCGAGCTTCCCATATTTTTTCCACTGAAGGTGTGGCTGAACCGTATATCACGACGGCACCCGTAGTTGCAGCTATCTTACGGGCTACACGCCTTGCGTCGTATACCGGGGAACTGCTTTGATAGTAGCTCCCGTCGTGTTCCTCATCAATTATGATTAAGCCCGGATTTTCCATCGGCACAAACAGTGCTGATCGTGCACCAACCACGACTCTTTTCAGTCCTCTCTGGATATGCACCCACTCATCCAGGCGCTCGCCGCTTTTCAAGCCCGAATGAAAAACAGCAGTAAGGTTGCCAAATCTCTTCTCAACTCTTGAATAAGTCTGAGGAGTAAGAGAAATCTCCGGAACAAGGTAAATAACCCCAAAACCCTGAGCAAGTGCAAACTCAGCAGCTTTTAGATAAACTTCAGTCTTTCCTGATCCCGTCGGGCCGAAGAGCAAAAACTCCTCACCTGAATTGTGTAAAATTGCCTGCTTTATCTCTCTCAGGGCATTTTTCTGGAATTCGTTTAATACTACGTCTTCTTCTGCTGCAGAAATCGAAGGCTGGTTGAGTCTCGAGCTGAGAACCTCATTCAACGCTATAGCACCTGTAAGAGCGAGCTTTTTCAGTTCGTTCAAGCCGGTATTAAATTCTGCTTTTGCTAACTCATAATTTAAGGAACCCTCTTGAATTAAAGCCCGAAGAAAGGCACGAATTCTTCTGGATTTTGAAACTCTGATCAGTTCATTAAGAGCATCTCTATCGGCAATTGCTATCTCATATGAAACATGCGGTTTTGTTCTCCCGGTAACTGTTGTCCAGTAAACACTGAGAGAAGATCTTTTTATGGCATCGTTAGTAAGTTTTTTTGCTTTTTCCCTGCCAAAATGATGTTCGATTTCCTGATAATATGCTGAACCCCCTTTTCCCAGAAGAAAAAGGTACAGATCGGGATGCATATCAGAAGATATGAGTGATACGGTTTTTTTGAGGGAAGTTAAATATCCTGGTGGGAAAAAAAGCGAAATGACACTCCCGGGACTTTCCAGATAAAAAGAAGACATCCATTGAAAAAGCTCAACCTGATAATTCATGAGCGCAGGCGTTTTTGTCATAAGCTCAGTGATTTTTTTGAGGTTTCTGTACTCGGAAGAATCTTTAAGGCGGGTAACCACTCCAATTGCCTCAGAGTTGCCCAGAGGTATTCTAACAAGAGAACCCGGTTTTATCTGTCCGGATAGATCTTCAGGAATTTCATAATCAAAAGGCTCCGCCAGTTGCCTTGCTCTTCTCAGGACCAGTACTTCGGCAACTGGCGGAGCCTTTTCTTTCATCATAGCTTAACTCCGCTTAAAAAAAATTACTCAAGGCCTGCTTCTTTTCTTAGAAGCTCTGCTTTATCTGTCCTTTCCCATGTAAAATCAGCATCTTCGCGCCCGAAGTGACCATAGGCAGCTGTCTTTTTGAATATAGGCCTTCTTAAATCAAGATCTCTGATGATTGCTCCAGGTCTTAAATCGAAGTACTCATGTATCAATTCCTGAATAGTCTCAACAGGAACTTTTTCAGTTCCGAATGTCTCAACCATGATAGAAATAGGCTTTGATATGCCTATCGCGTAAGCTATCTGAACTTCGCACCTGTCGGCAAGGCCTGCTGCAACGATATTTTTTGCAACGTAGCGAGCCATATAAGCTCCCGACCTGTCTACCTTTGTTGCATCTTTTCCGCTGAAACAACCTCCACCATGTCTGGCTGCGCCGCCGTAAGTATCCACAATTATCTTTCTACCAGTCAGGCCGGTATCAGCTTTCGGCCCTCCTTCTACAAATCTTCCGGTAGGATTAACAAAAAACTCTAATTCTTTGTAATCAATAATATCTTCAGGAATGACGGGTTTTACAACGTGCTCAAGAAGATCAGGCTTAAGAATAACATCTATATCCACGTCAGGCTTGTGCTGAGCCGATATGACAAGCTTTCTCACTGCCACCGGCTTACCATCAACATACTCAACCGTAACTTCTGTCTTCCCATCAGGTCTTAAATAAGGAAGTATCCCTGCTTTTCTGACATATGCGAGCCTTTTTGCCAGTTTGTGAGCCAGAGAAATCGGGAGAGGCATAAGTTCCGGTGTTTCATTACAAGCGTATCCAAACATCATTCCCTGGTCGCCAGCACCAATTTTGTCAATTTCGTCATCGCTGAGCTCATCATGGATTACTCCTCTTGCGATATCGGCTGACTGGTCATCTATAGAAACAAGAACGCCGCAGGTATCGCCATCAAACCCATATTTAGCCCTCGTGTATCCGATTTCTTTTACGGTGTCTCTGATGATCTTTGGAATTTCTACGTAGGTCTCTGTTGCAATCTCACCCGAGACCACAACCAGTCCTGTGGTTACAAGAGTTTCGACGGCAACCCTGGCGTCCGGATCATTTGCAATAATTGCATCAAGAATAGCATCAGAAATCTGATCTGCTACTTTATCAGGGTGACCTTCGGTTACAGACTCAGAAGTAAAAAGGTATTTTCTGGCCATCTTTCACCTCCAAAAAAGAAAAATAAAGCAAACGATAAGAATATCAAAGTTGCTCATGCTTTTCAACAGATTTCTCAACAAATATTTTTCCAATCTCTTCAATGATAATTCCAGCAGCCTGACGTTTCGGTATATTTTTTTCGATATCTACAGTTTTACCAGAAGAAAAGATTATTCTGGCGTTTACAAAATCGGAGTCGAAAGTCTCAGGCGTATTTGCAACAATCGCATCGAGCTTCTTCTCTTCAAGTTTTTTTCGAGCATTCTCAATTAAATTTTCAGTTTCAAGAGCAAATCCCACGATTAACTGGTCTTTTTTAATCTTTGACAGCTCAAGGAGGATATCGGGATTTCTCTTAAGTATAAGATGCAGTTCATCTCTATCGTCTTTTTTGATTTTTCCAGCCGTCTTTTCAACGGTAAAGTCAGAGACTGCAGCAGCCATTATTAATGCATCGCACTCTAAAAATTCATTCTTCAAAGCTTCGAGCATCTCAGCTGCAGTTTCAACTTTAATAAGTTTATCAGCTGCCTTGTACATGTAATTCGCCGGACCTGTTACGTAGGTAACTTCGGCTCCCGAAGACTTTGCCTCTGCAGCAAGCGCAAGCCCCATTTTCCCGCTTGATGCATTGCTTATAAATCTGACATCATCTATCCATTCTCTTGTCGGACCGCTTGCAATGAGAATCCTTTTTCCTTTCAGAATAGTAGAAAATCGGATCTGGCTCTCAATTGCTTCCAGAATAGCTTTTGTATCTGCAAGTCTTCCTTCGCCTGTATCACCGCAGGCAAGTTCGCCTGACTCAGGATAAACAACAATCCAGCCCTGCTCTTCAAGTTTCTTTACCGACTCCTGCACGATATCGGACTGCCACATCCTAAAATTCATCGCAGGACAGATTATTTTTCTACACTGAGCAGTAAGTGTGACTGTTGTAAGAAGGTTATCGGCAACACCATTAGCTATTTTATTCAGAGTATTTGCTGTTGCCGGCACTATTACAAGAAGATCAGTTCTTTTAGGTATTTCCAGATGAGCAAATGGTATTGCATGCTCGGATTCAGGGAGAAAAACATCGCCGTTTACAAGTCCTGAAAAAGCAAAAGGACCGAGGAAACCGAGCGCTCCCTGAGTCAGGATCACATCAACAGTATAACCTTTCCTGACAATCTCCCTCGAGATTTCAATAGCCTTATAAGCTGATATGCTTCCGGTTATACCTATAAGTATTCTTCTGTTGTGCAATCTTATATTTCCCTACTCTTCTGGCTCTATTTCCTCAGGAAATTCTGCTTCAAGCTCTCTTTCCTGAGCTTCCTCCAGGCTGGGTTCCTTTTCTTTTTCTAAGAATTCTACCTGTGCTCCCTTCTGTTCTTCACGAGAAGAAAATTCAGCTCCGATTTCTTCGAGTAACTTATCGAGATTTTCTATTGCTAAGTTCATGTCATAATCAGTTTCGAAAGTTAACTCACCAAAAGGAACTTCTCTTTTTTCTGCCTTAAGCTCTTCCTTCTCTTCAGAGACAACAGGATAGATAAGACCTTCTTCTATTTCTCTTAAAGCTATGTACAGAGGTGACTTTCCAATCTCATCCACAAGCTCACTTTCATAAACAGGTGATTTGCCGCGACGCAGACGGGCCATGTTATCAACAAGCTGTTCGGCTCTTTTTGCTGCAAGGATGCAGAGTTTGTACTTGCTGCCGACTGTATTTACAAGCTTTGAATAATCAACTCTTGCTACCATATTTCTGTTCCTCCCTGATAATCTCTAAAACTTTTTTTACTGTGCTTTTAAGGTCTGAATTAACAACTCTGTAATTATAAAATTTTGATAGTGCCATTTCATACCTGGCGTTTTCAAGTCTTTTTTTAATCGTTTCTTCATCATCCAGATTTCTTTCTCTCAATCTTTTTTCGAGCTCTTCAAAGTCGGGTGGTTCAATAAATATCAAAACAGAATCTGGAAATTTCTCTTTTACTTTTACAGCTCCCTGCACGTCGATTTCTAAAATGACCGATCGGCCTTTAATGATATTGTCTACAACAAACTCGGCAGGAGTTCCATAAAGGTTGCCGTGTACTTCGGCCCATTCAAGAAAGTAGTCTGTGGATATTTTCTCCTCGAAATCCTTCCTGTCGAGAAAAAAATAGTCTTTTTTGTCGACCTCGCCGGCTCGCGGTTTTCTTGAGGTGGCAGAGATTGAAAGAACCAGGTCCGGAGCCAGCTTAAGCAATTCCTTTACAACTGTGCTTTTGCCAGCTCCGGACGGTCCAGATATTACAAATAATCTGCCCTTATCAGGCATTAATTTTTAGCTGAGCTCCTTAAGAAGAGCTTCTTTCTGATTTTTGCCAAGACCTTTAACTCTTCTGTTCTCTGAAATGCCAACTTTCTCCATAATCTTCTGAGCTCTTACTTTTCCGATGCCTGGAAGTGACTGGAGCAAAGTGGCAACTTTCATACGTCCGACGACCGGATCATTTTCCATCTTGAGAGCATCTGCGAGGCTCATTTTTCCGGATTTGAGTTTCTCGCGGACTTCTGCTCTTTTACGACGGACCTCAAGTGCTTTTTCGAGAGCTTTCTTCCTGTCTGCCTCTGATAGTTTTGGAAGAGCCATACCAACCTCCCCTTTCATTTTCGGCTCCTTTTAGGAGCGTTTTTTAAATCAAATAGCATTATAAATATACAGTTTAAAGCATGCAATACTTTTTAAGCAATCTTATCACTATTTTTTCTATATTCATGCAGATAAAACAGACTGCGCTATGTTCTCGAAAGAAGCAACCGGGTTTGAAGACCGGGTAATTTCTCTGCCTACAACTATATAATCTGCTCCTTTGCTGAAAGCTTGAGCTGGTGTGACCACGCGTTTTTGATCTGAGGCCTCAATCTCAAGCCTGATCCCGGGCACGACAGCCAGCCTGTCTGGAAATCTCGCTTTCACTTTTTCTACTTCCAGACCAGAGCAAACAACCCCATCAGCACCGGCAGATATTGCCTGCTCGCTGAGTTCAAGAACTATTCCTGAAATATCGTTTGCATCAGATTCAGCTATTGAAGTAAGAACGGTCACTGCAATTATCTTTGTGGAAGAAGATGCACCCTCTCTGGCAGCTTTCACCGACTCTGCTCCAGCCAGACTGTGCACTGTAAGCAATTCGGGTTGATAACGGCTGACTGCTGCTGCTGCTCTCTTAAGCTGAAAAGGTATATCAAAAAGCTTGAGATCAAGAAAAATCTTTTTTTCTCTCTCCTTTAAAAAATCTATTATTTCATCGCCTGCTTCGTAAAAAAGTGACAATCCAACCTTGTAGAAAACGGCTGTATCTTTAAGCTCTTCTACAAGTCTCTTTGCTTGAGAAAGATCTAAATCAAGCGCAACTATTATCCTCTCAGAAATACTTTTCAGGTTCATCTTGCACCCTTTGCTTTGATTTTATTTAAGAATTCATTCAGCGACGCGGCTCCTGCATTCTTGATGGCTTTTACCATATCATCATAAATTTCGGAGGTAATCAGCGGATTTCTGAATAATGCGGTTCCGACTCCAAATGCTCTGGCGCCGGCACAGAGATACTGTAGACCAGCATCAAAGGAATCAACGCCGCCCGATGCAATTATGCATTTTTCTTGCGAAGCAACACTTAAAACATTCAGCAGATTTATAGGATGAAGCGCTCTGCCTGATAAACCTCCTGATCCTGCACCAAGTACAGCGCTTCCATCGCTTCTTAATGCAGTTGCCGGATACGTATTTGCAACCACAACGGCTGTTGCGCCTCCTGCAATTGCCGCTTCAACCTGCGTTCTCACATCAAAAGCCGGAGAGATTTTTACCCAGATTTCCCTGCTGAAGTTTTCAGCGGCTAAACCTGTAAGCTCTTTGATTGTATCAGGTTGAGAGGCAAATGCTATCCCTCCCTTTTTCACATTTGGGCACGAAAAGTTAAGCTCGACGGCTTTTACGGCTTCAATTTCGTTTAAGCTTGCTGCTGCCTTTTTAATTAAACTGTGAAAAGATTCTTGAGTGAACTCGGCAAGGCTTACTCCAAATTCAAAACCGGTTTTGAGATACTCTGGAAGTTCTTTTTCAAAGAAATATTCCCATCCTCTGTTGTAAAGGCCTATCGAATTCAGGACACCTACCTGAAGATCCCACATTCTCGGCTCGGGATTGGGCTCTTTAGGCTCTGCGGTAACTGTTTTTAACACTACAAGCCCGATTTTTTCTGGATCCTGAAACTCGAGAATTTTCATGCTGACAGTTCCAGAGAGCAGCACAATCGGTGATTTTAGCGTTATTTTTTTAAGGCTGACTTTTGTGTCCATTTATTCTCCGATTTCTAAACTCTCAATGTTGAATACCGGCCCTTCCTCACAGACCTTTACATAATCTCCAGTAACAGTTTTAACAAGGCAGGAGCCACAGGCACCGAGAGCACAGCCCAAGTAATTTTCCAGCGATACAAACACATCTAACTCAAGCTGCAAAGAAACTGTCTTCAGGGACTTAAGCATCCCCTCTGGACCTACAGCAATAATGCAGTCGGGTTTAAAATACGAAGTTACGCTGAAGATATAATCAACGGGATAGCCTTCATAACCTGAGGAACCGTCTTCTGTCACAAGAAGAAAGCCCTTAAGATCAGTGTAGATTTCCTCATACCAGGCGCTGTCTACTGTCTTTACGCCATAAATCAGTGAAAAATTCATCTCTGTGGCTTTCATTTGAAAAAGATATAGAAATGGGGCAATTCCGACACCACCGGCAACACAAAGAATTCGCTCGTATTTAGAGTAATCAAAACAGGTTCCAAGCGGTCCGAGAATACTTATACGCTCTCCAGAAGCCTTGCCGGAAAGTTCTCTGGTCATCCTGCCGGCATTCTTAATAACAAATCTGAGCTCATTCTTTTCTTTTTCAAATCCGGCTATTGAAAAGGGTCTTCTCAGCTCAAAGCCGGGTATATGGAGGGTTGCGAACTGAAAAGGCTCAGGGGTTGGAAACTCAACTTCAGGAACGACTTTAAGCTCGAATATCTCGTCTGTAAGTTTCTGGTTGTCAGTTATAATCGCTTCAGTAATAACAGGTTTATTCAAGACAAAGTCCTCCTGTGAATTTCTTGAAGGCTGTAAACTTCGACCTCTCTTTCTTTGAGTGCCCTGATTGCTTCGAGAACAGCATAAGCTCCGGAAAGGGTTGTGATGCAGGGAATCATATAATTAACCGCAGTCGTTCGAATATAATATCCGTCGCTTCGTGTCTCTCTTCCAAAAGGTGTGTTTATAACGAGGTCAATCTCACCGGATTTCATCAGATCAATTATGTTTGGACGCCCTTCTCTGACTTTATTAACTTTTTCAACATTAATTCCGTTATCTTGCAGGAATTTCGCCGTTCCTGAGGTAGCAAGTATTCTGAATCCGAGAGCAGCCAGACCCCTTGCAAGGTCGATTACTTTCGATTTATCTTTATCTGCGACGCTGATGAATATATTCCCTGAGAGAGGAAGCTTTTGACCGGCAGCTTCCTGTGCCTTTGCAAAAGCAAGGGCAAAGCTTGTATCAATACCCATAACTTCACCCGTTGATCTCATCTCCGGTCCGAGAATTATGTCAACGCCTGGAAACTTCTTAAATGGAAGCACAACCTCTTTGACTGACATCATTTCAGGCTTAATTTCTTGAGGAAGTCCATAATCTTTGAGCTTTTTCCCTAATAGAATGCCTGTTGCAACTTTTGCAAGAGGAATTCCAATCGCTTTGGAAACAAAAGGTACCGTTCTTGATGCTCTCGGATTGGCTTCAAGAATGTAAATTTCACCATCTTTGACAGCAAGCTGAACATTTAAGAACCCGATGACCCCGATCTCAAAAGCAAGCTTTCGGACAATTTCCTTAATCTCCTCAATTGTTTCTTTGCTTAAAGTCACAGGCGGAAGCACACAGGCGCTATCTCCCGAGTGAATTCCTGCCTCTTCTATGTGTTCCATGATTCCGGCTATAAAAACTTCTTCACCATCTGATATACAATCAACATCGACTTCCAGAGCATCTTCAAGGAATCTATCGATAAGAACAGGGTGTTCTTCGGAAGCTTCAACGGCTCTTTCGAAATAGTCCTTCAGCATTTCTGAATCATAGACTATCTCCATTGCCCTTCCGCCAAGCACATACGATGGTCTTACTAAAACGGGATAGCCTATTTTTTCAGCAAAAATAAGGGCTTCCTCAAGTGATGTTGTTGTGGCAAAAGGAGCCTGTTTCAACCCGAGCTTGTTTATGACTTCGGTAAATCTCTGTCTGTCCTCAGCCAGATCTATTGATCTCGGACTTGTACCTAGAATTTTTGCTCCGGTTTCTTCAAGTTTTCTTGCAAGCTTGAGAGGTGTCTGGCCCCCGAATTGTACAATCACTCCATCAGGTTTTTCAAAGTCTATGATTTCATAAACATCCTCAAAGCTTAAGGGCTCGAAGTAAAGCCGCGTGGATATATCATAATCTGTGGATACTGTCTCAGGATTGCAGTTTATCATAATCGAATCCACGCCCATTTCTCTCAGAGCCAGAGATGCGTGAACACATATGTAATCGAACTCAATCCCCTGTCCAATCCGGTTTGGACCGCTTCCAAGAATGATAACTTTTCTGTTATTCAAAGGCTTTGAATCGTGATGGCGCTCATAGCTTGAGTAAAAGTAGGGTGTTTTTGCCTCAAACTCGGCAGCGCAGGTATCAACCATTTTGAATCTGGGCTTAATTCCTGCTTTATCGCGAACTTTCCTCACTTCATCTTCCGTTTTCCCGGTCAGATTTGCAATTTCTTTATCTGAAAAACCGTTTCTCTTCAGTTCATGCAGTATTTCAACCTCATCTAAATCCGGGTTTTTTAGAAGAAATTTCTGATAATCGTAAATCTGTTTGAGCTGATCAATAAACCACGGATCAATGCCGCTCAATGAAGATATCTCGTCAACAGTCATTCCGCTTTCAAAAGCTGACTTTATATAGTAAATTCGGTCAGGATTTGGAACTCTCAGCTTTTCCACAATCGTTTCTTTGTCTTTCTTTAATTTGGAATCATCCCAGCCGTATGTGCCTGTCTCAAGCGATCTGAGTGCTTTCATAATCGATTCCCTGAACGTGCGGCCGATTGCCATTACCTCGCCGACTGATTTCATCTGAGTGCCAAGCACGGCTTCCGAGCCGGGGAATTTTTCGAATGCAAACCTCGGAACTTTTGTGACCACGTAGTCAATGGTTGGTTCAAATGAAGCAGGTGTTTTTCCCGTGATATCGTTGGCAATTTCATCGAGCGTGTAGCCCATTGCAAGCTTTGCTGCAAATTTTGCTATCGGAAAGCCCGTTGCCTTGCTTGCCAACGCTGAGGATCTTGATACTCGAGGATTCATCTCAATTACATAAACTTTGCCGCTTTCAGGATCAACAGCAAACTGAATGTTAGAACCTCCTGTTTCCACACCAATTTCGCGCATAATAGCAATCGAGTAGTTTCTCAAAATCTGATATTCATAGTCGGATAGCGTTTGCGCTGGAGCAACAGTAATAGAATCTCCTGTATGAACTCCCATCGGATCGAAGTTTTCAATCGAACAAATAATTACAACGTTGTCGTTTTTATCCCTCATTACTTCAAGCTCGTATTCTTTCCAGCCGAGCACGGATTTTTCGATAAGCACCTCGCCTATAGGTGATTCCATTATTCCTCGGGTGACGATTTGCTCGAATTCCTCACTGTTAAAGGCAATTCCTCCACCTGATCCACCCAGCGTAAAGCTCGGGCGAATGATGGCAGGAAAGCCAACTTTTTCCAGTATTTCAAATGCTTCAGAAAGTGATTTCGCATAACCGCTTGGTGGAGTCTCAAGCCCGATGTTTCTCATTGCCTGCTTGAAGAGCAATCTGTCCTCAGCTTTTTTGATCGTCTCAAGCTTTGCCCCAATCATTTCAACGCCATACTGATGAAGGACACCGCTTTCTGCAAGCATGACACCCAGATTCAGAGCTGTTTGACCGCCAAGCGTGGGAAGAAGAGCATCCGGTCTTTCCTTTCTGATTATTTTTGTTACGTATTCGGGCGTTAAAGGCTCGATGTACGTTCTGTCGACAAGATCAGGATCTGTCATTATAGTTGCAGGATTGGAATTTACGAGAACAACCTGATAGCCTTCCTCTTTCAAGGCTTTGCATGCCTGCGTTCCTGAATAATCAAACTCGCATGCCTGACCTATAACTATCGGCCCTGAGCCGATAAGCATTATCTTTTTAATATCTTTTCTCTTAGGCACCTTTCGACTCCTCAATAAGTTTTCTGAATTCTTTAAAAAGGTATCTTGTATCATGAGGTCCGGGTGATGCCTCGGGATGAAACTGAACACAGAAGCAGGGCACTTCGAGGAATCTGAATCCTTCAATGGTCCCATCGTTAAGATTCATGAAAGTTAATTCGACTTCGCCAAAATCTGTCATTCCGATCTCAGGCTTCAGATAACCTGCTCTGCCCGGCACATACTCAAATGGTTTGAGCTTAAGAGATTCTCGAGTAACCGCAAAACCGTGATTTTCCGATGCTATTTCGATTCTGCCCGTTCTTAAATTCTTAACAGGCTGATTTGCGCCGTGATGACCGAACTTCATCTTTGCGGTTTTGAGTCCTGAGGCAATTGAGATTATCTGATGCCCGAGGCAGATGCCGAATGTCGGAAGCTTTCCAATTAATTTTTTTGTCGTCTCTATCATGTAATTCAGGACCGCAGGATCTCCCGGTCCATTTGATATGAAAAGCCCATCATAACCGCCGCTTATTATTTCTTCTGCAGGCCAATCAGCAGGAAGTACGTGAATTCTTAAGTTCTGACCGGCAAGCAACTTAAGAATACTGAGTTTTATCCCTCCATC
>FWWL01006584.1_pt1 | contig 16665 bp, 11 predicted proteins | sample 2228331 | NCBI WGS metagenome assembly FWWL01 (sample SAMEA103939775, study PRJEB20133) | metagenome
GGTCGTGGACGTCCCCGACCACCCCGAGCCGGGGGTGGTCTTCAAGGACATCACCCCGGTGCTCGCCGACCCGGCAGGCCTGGCGGCGGTGGTGGCCGGACTGGCCACGGCCGGCGCCGGGGCCGACGGGGCGTCGCGGGTCGACGTGGTGGTCGGCATGGAGGCGCGAGGCTTCATCCTCGCCGCACCGGTGGCACTGGCCCTCGGTGCCGGGTTCGTCCCCGTGCGCAAGGCCGGCAAGCTGCCGCGCGAGGTGCACGCGGTCTCCTACGACCTGGAGTACGGCTCGGCCACCCTGGAGCTGCACCGCGACGCGGTCGCGCCCGGTGACCGGGTGCTGCTCGTCGACGACGTGCTGGCCACGGGTGGCACTGCCCGCGCTACGGCGGACCTCGTGGAGGCGTGCGGCGCGAGCGTCGTGGGGGTCGCGGTGCTGATGGACCTGGCGTTCCTGCCGTGGCGCGAGGCTCTCGGTGACGTCGAGGTCACCAGCCTGCTCACCGTCGGCTGACCCGCGGCGTGCCCGGCCGCCGCCGGCCGCGCCGCCCTGCTCCTAGACTGACCCCATGTCGGAGGAGCGCACGGCCACGTCCGGACCCCGGGTCCCGCCACGACGCCCCGACCGGGCAGCCTCGGCCGAGCGGAGCGGTGAGTCCACGACGTCCTCGGCCCGCAGCGTGCGAGCACGTCTCGCGCGGATGGGCACCCGCACCCAGACCCACAACCCGGTCCTCGAGCCGCTCTTCCGCGCGGTGCGGGCCAACCACCCCAAGGCCGACCTGGCCCTGCTGGAGCGCGCCTACGCGACGGCGGAGGAGCTGCACGCCACGCAGATGCGCAAGAGCGGCGACCCCTACATCACCCACCCCCTGGCGGTGACGACGATCCTGGCGGGGATCGGCATGACCGAGCCGGTCCTGGTCGCCGCCCTGCTCCACGACACGGTCGAGGACACGCCGTACACCCTCGAGCAGCTCACCGAGGACTTCGGCGAGGAGGTCGGCCGCCTGGTCGACGGGGTGACCAAGCTCGACAAGGTCGTCTACGGCGACTCCGCGCAGGCCGAGACGATCCGCAAGATGATCGTGGCGATGTCGCGCGACATCCGGGTGCTGGTCATCAAGCTCGCCGACCGCCTGCACAACATGCGCACGCTGCGCTTCGTCCCGCAGAAGAGCCAGGAGCGCACGGCGCGCGAGACCCTGGACATCTACGCCCCGTTGGCGCACCGGCTGGGCATGAACACCATCAAGTGGGAGCTGGAGGACCTGGCGTTCGCCACCCTGCACCCCAAGATCTACGACGAGATCGTGCGGATGGTCGCCGACCGGGCGCCGTCGCGCGACCAGTTCATGGCCGAGGTGATCAGCCAGGTCGAGAGCGACCTGCGCGAGTCCCGGATCAAGGCCAAGGTGACCGGCCGACCCAAGCACTACTACTCGATCTACCAGAAGATGATCCTCGGCGGTCGGGAGTTCTCCGACATCTACGACCTGGTCGGCATCCGGGTCCTCGTCGACGACGACCGCGACTGCTACGCCGTGCTCGGCGTGCTGCACTCGCGCTGGAACCCGGTGCTGGGCCGGTTCAAGGACTACGTCGCGATGCCGAAGTTCAACATGTACCAGTCGCTGCACACCACGGTCATCGGCCCGCAGGGCAAGGCCGTGGAGATGCAGATCCGCACCTTCGCGATGCACCGCCGCGCGGAGTACGGCGTCGCGGCGCACTGGAAGTACAAGGAGGACGGCCGCAACGGGGTCGACACCGAGAAGCGTGCCGAGGACTCCCAGGACATGACCTGGGTCCGGCAGCTGCTGGACTGGCAGAACGAGGTCGAGGACCCGGGGGAGTTCCTGGAGTCGCTGCGCTTCGAGATCAACCGCGCCGAGACCTACGTCTTCACCCCGCGCGGCGACGTGATCGCCCTGCCCTCGGGCTCGACGCCGGTCGACTTCGCCTACGCCGTCCACACCGAGGTCGGCCACCGCACGATCGGGGCCCGGGTCAACGGCCGGCTGGTGCCGCTGGAGTCGACCCTCGACAACGGCGACGTGGTCGAGGTGTTCACCTCCAAGTCGCCCACGGCCGCGCCGTCGCGGGACTGGCTGGGCTTCGTGAAGTCCAACCGGGCCCGCTCCAAGATCCGCCAGTGGTTCACCAAGGAGCGCCGCGAGGAGTCGATCGAGCAGGGCAAGGAGCAGATCGCCAAGCTCATGCGCAAGGAGGGGTTGCCGCTCAAGCGGCTGCTCACCCACGACTCCCTCACCCTGGTCGCCGAGCACTTCAAGCTCGGTGACGTCTCGTCCCTCTACGCCGCGGTGGGGGAGAGCAACCTCTCCGCGCAGGCGGTCGTCAAGCACGTCATCGACCTGCACGGCGGCACCGGAGGTGCCGAGGAGGACCTCGCCGAGGCCGTCACGATCACCGGGCGCCGTTCACGCCGCAGCCCCGCGCACGGCGACGCCGGCGTCGTGGTCAAGGGCGCCACGGACCTGTGGGTGAAGCTGGCCAAGTGCTGCACCCCGGTGCCACCGGACCCGATCCTCGGGTTCGTCACCAAGGGCGGTGGGGTCTCGGTGCACCGGCGCGACTGCACCAACGCCTCCGACCTCGAGAACCGACCGGAGAAGCTGCTCGAGGTCGAGTGGGCGCCCACGGAGTCCTCGACGTTCCTGGTCAACATCCAGGTCGAGGCGCTGGACCGGGCGCGGCTGCTCTCCGACATCACGATGGCGCTCTCCGACGCCCACGTGAACATCCTGTCGGCGAACCTCTCGACCACGCGCGACCGCGTGGCCAAGAGCCGGTTCACCTTCGAGATGGCCGAGACCAAGCACCTCGACAACGTCCTGCGCGCGGTGCGCCAGGTGCCGGGCGTCTTCGACGCCTACCGCGTGACCGGCTGAGCTGCTTCTCGCTGGTCGAGGTGCCAGCGCAGCGAGCCACGAGACCTCATGGGGTCTCCTGGCTCGTCGCCGGCGCCCCTCGCACCTCGACGGGCGAGGGCGCTCAGGAGTACTCGGCGCTGGCGCGCTGCGCGGTCTCGAGGAAGGCCCGGCGGGAGGCGAGGTTCTCCTCGAGCTCGGCGACCTTGCGCTCGTTGCCGGCGGCGCGGGCCTTCTCCAGGTCGGCCTCGACCTTCTCGATGGCGGCCTGGAGCTGGGCCACCATGCCGTCGGCACGCGCTGACTTCTCCGGGTCCGAGCGACGCCACTGCTCCTGCTCGAGGTCGCGGATGGCGTTCTCGACCGTGCGGATCCGCCCGTCGAGCTCCTTGATCCGGCCGCGCGGGACCTTGCCGGCGGCGTCCCAGCGCTCGGAGATGTCGCGGAAGGCCTTCTTGGCGGCGTCGAGGTCGGTGATCGGCAGCAGTGCCTCGGCCTCGACCAGCAGCGCCTCCTTGACCTCGGCGTTGGCCGCGAACTCCTCGTCGAGCTTGGCGTTCTCGGCGTCGCGGGCCCCGAAGAAGGCGTCCTGGGCGCCCCGGAAGCGCTTCCACAGCGCGTCGTCGACGTCCTTGGGTGCCGGTCCGGCGGCCTTCCACTGCTGCATCAGGTCGCGGTAGCGCCCCGCGGTGGGGCCCCACTCGGTGGAGGAGGCCAGCTCCTCGGCCTCCTTGACGAGGCGCTCCTTGACCGCCCGGGCACCCTCGCGCTTCTCGTTGACCTCCGCGAAGTGCGCCTTGCGGCGGCGGGTGTAGGTGGTGCGGGCGGAGGAGAAGCGGCGCCACAGCGCGTCGTCACCGGCGCGGTCGATGCGCGGGATCTTCTTCCACTGCTCCAGCAGGTCGCGCAGCCGGTTGGCCCCACCGCGCCAGTCCGAGCCCTCGGCGATCTTCTCCGCCTCGGCGACGACCTTCTCCTTGGCCTCGCGGGCCTCGGCCTGCTTCTGCGCCTTCTCCGCGCGCTTGGCCTCGCGCTGGGTCTCGATGACCGGGGCGAGGGCCTCGAGGCGGGCCAGCAGGCCGGCGAGGTCGCCCACGGCGTTGGCGCCCTCGACCTGGGCGGAGACGGTCTTGACGGACTCGGCCGCCTCCTCCGGGGACATCACCCCGGAGCGGATGCGCTTGTCGAGCAGGTCGACCTCGAAGGCGAGGGCGGCAAAGCGCTCGGTGTAGAAGGCGAGGGCCTCCTCGGGCGTGCCCTCGGGGTACTGCCCCACGGACCGCTCGCCGTCGGCGGTCCTCACGAAGACCGTGCCGTCGTCGGCGACTCGGCCCCACTCATGGCTCGTCACTGGGAGTTCCTCATTCGGTGTCGGGTGCGGCAGCGCCGTCATGCTACCGAGCGGTCCCCACCTGGCCGGGCCGGGCTCTCGACCCTGCCACGGGGGCACGGCGGCCGGCCCATCGCCCTCCCTCGGCGCCACCCCGGATCTCGGTTCGGCCCCGCCCCTCCTCGTCGCTAGGGTGGGCCGGTGCTGATCGCAGGCTTCCCCGCAGGTCCCTGGGGCACCAACTGCTACGTCGTGGCCACCGGACCGGGCCAGGAGTGCGTCGTGGTCGACCCCGGCAAGGACGCCGCCGCCGGCGTGGCCGACGTGGTGCGCGAGCACCGGCTCAAGCCGGTGTCCGTCCTGGTGACCCACGGCCACGTCGACCACATGTGGTGCGTGGCCCCCGTGGCCGGCACGTACGACGCCACCGCCTGGATCCACCCCGCGGACCGCCACCTGCTGACCGACCCGATGGCCGGGATGTCACGGGAGACGACCCAGATGCTCCTCGGCGGTTCCTACGACTGGGCCGAGCCCGACGACGTGCGCGAGCTGGCCGACCTCCAGGAGCTGGAGCTGGCCGGGGTGCGCTTCACCGTCGACCACGCCCCGGGCCACACCGAGGGCTCGGTGACGTTCCGGACGCCGTACCTCCCCGGCGGGCAGCCCTCGACCGACGTGTCCGAGGTGATGTTCTCCGGCGACCTGCTCTTCGCGGGCTCCATCGGCCGCACCGACCTGCCCGGCGGCGACCACCCGACCATGCTGCGCAGCCTCGCCACCAAGGTCCTGCCGCTGGCCGACGACGTGGTCGTCCTCCCGGGCCACGGCGAGCAGACCTCGATCGGCCGCGAGCGGGCGACCAACCCCTACCTGCTCGACCTCCAGGACGGCGCCGGCGAGACCAGCCCCGTGACGCGAGGGCTGTGATGGCCAAGCCGACCCCGCTCAGCGGGTTCCCCGAGCTGCTGCCCGAGCAGCGCCTGGTCGAGCAGCAGGTCATCGACGTGCTGCGCTCCACCTTCGAGCTGCACGGCTTCGTCGGCATCGAGACCCGCGCCGTCGAGCCGGTCGACCAGCTGCTGCGCAAGGGCGACACCTCCAAGGAGGTCTACCTCCTGCGCCGGCTGCACGAGGAGTCCGCCGAGGGCCACGCCGGCATCGGCCTGCACTTCGACCTCACCGTGCCGTTCGCCCGCTACGTGCTGGAGAACGCCGGGAAGCTGGAGTTCCCCTTCCGGCGCTACCAGGTGCAGAAGGTCTGGCGCGGCGAGCGCCCCCAGGACGGCCGCTACCGCGAGTTCACGCAGGCCGACATCGACGTGGTCGGCCGCGACGAGCTGCCCTTCCACCACGACGTGGAGGTCACCCGGGTCATGGTCGACGCGCTGCGCCGCCTGAGTGACCCCACGACCCTCGGCCTGCCGGGCTTCCGCCTCCAGGTCAACAACCGCAAGCTGATCCAGGGCTTCTACGCCGGGCTCGGTGTCGCGGAAGGGCACCAGATCGACGAGGTCATGCGGATCGTCGACAAGCTCGACAAGCTCCCCGTGGAGAAGGTGCACGCCCTGCTGCTCCAGGAGTGCGGGCTGGAGCCCTCGACCGCGGACCGGGTCCTGGCCCTGGCCGCGATCTCCTCCGACGACGACTCCTTCGTCGAGCGCGTGCGCGCCCTCGGCGTCGAGCACCCCCTGCTCGACGAGGGCCTGGCAGAGCTCGCCGAGCTGGTGCGCTCGGTCGCCGACCTCACCTCCGAGCAGGTGCGCGTGGTCGCCGACCTCTCGATCGCGCGGGGCCTGGACTACTACACCGGCACGGTCTTCGAGACCCGCCTCGACGGCTACGAGTCGCTGGGCTCCATCTGCTCCGGTGGCCGCTACGACTCCCTGGCCAGCGACGGGCGCACGACCTACCCCGGGGTCGGCATCTCCCTCGGCGTGAGCCGGGTGCTCGTGCCGCTCTTCGCGCGCACCGGGCTGGCGGCCGACCGCAAGGTCCCGAGCGCCGTGCTCGTGGCCCTGGCCGACGAGGAGTCACGTCGGGCCAGCGAGGCCGTCGCCGCCGCGCTGCGCGAGCGCGGCATCGCGTGCGAGGTCTCGCCCAGCGCCGCGAAGTTCGGCAAGCAGATCCGGTACGCCGAGCGCCGCGGCATCCCCTTCACGTGGTTCCCGCAGGCCGACGGCACGCACCAGGTCAAGGACATCCGCACCGGTGAGCAGGTGGAGGCCGATCCCTCCGCCTGGGCACCCCCGACCGAGGACCTGCGACCGCAGGTGGCCTCGACGAGCTCGACCAACGACGCCAAGGAGAAGCAGTGATCCGCACCCATGACGCCGGGGCCCTCCGCCCCGAGCACGTCGGCCAGACCGTCACCCTCGCCGGGTGGGTGGCCAACCGGCGCGACCACGGCGGGGTGGCGTTCCTGGACCTGCGCGAGGCCTCCGGGGTCGTGCAGGTCGTGGTCCGTGACGAGGAGGTCGCCCACCAGCTGCGATCGGAGTACTGCCTCAAGGTCGTCGGCGAGGTCGTGGCCCGCAAGGAGGGCAACGAGAACCCCAACCTGGCGACCGGCGCCGTCGAGGTCGTGGCCACCGAGGTGGAGGTGCTCAGTGCCTCCGCGCCGCTGCCGTTCCCGATCAGCGACCACGTCGACGTGGGGGAGGAGGTGCGGCTCAAGCACCGCTACCTCGACCTGCGCCGCAGCGAGCCGGCCCGGCTCATCCGGCTGCGCAGCCGGATCAACAAGGCCGCCCGCGACGTGCTCGACCGGCACGCCTTCGTCGAGGTCGAGACCCCCACGCTGACGCGCTCCACCCCCGAGGGCGCCCGCGACTTCCTGGTGCCGGCGCGCCTGCACCCCGGCAGCTGGTACGCCCTGCCGCAGAGCCCCCAGCTGTTCAAGCAGCTGCTCATGGTCGGTGGCCTCGAGCGGTACTACCAGATCGCGCGCTGCTACCGCGACGAGGACTTCCGTGCCGACCGCCAGCCGGAGTTCACCCAGCTCGACATCGAGATGAGCTTCGTGGACCAGGACGACGTCATCGCCCTGATGGAGGAGGTCCTCGCCGAGATGTGGGCCCTCGAGGGCCACGAGATCCCGCGCCCGATCCCGCGGATGACCTACGCCGAGGCCATGCGCCGCTTCGGCTCCGACAAGCCCGACCTGCGCATGGGCCTGGAGCTGGTCGAGTGCACCGACTACTTCAAGGACACCCCCTTCCGGGTCTTCCAGGCGGAGTACGTCGGTGCCGTGGTGATGCCCGGCGGCGCCTCGCAGCCGCGCAAGCAGCTCGACGCGTGGCAGGAGTGGGCCAAGCAGCGCGGCGCCAAGGGCCTGGCCTACGTGCTGGTGCAGGAGGACGGCGAGCTCGGGGGACCGGTCGCGAAGAACATCACCGTTGAGGAGAAGGCCGGCCTGGCCGCCCACGTGGGTGCCGCGCCCGGCGACTGCATCTTCTTCGCCGCCGGCCCGACCCGCTCCAGCCGCGCGCTCCTCGGCGCCGCGCGCCTGGAGATCGGTCGCCGCGGCGGCCTCATCGACGAGTCGGCGTACGCCTTCACGTGGGTCGTGGACGCGCCCCTGTTCGAGCCGGCCTCCGAGGCGGTGGCGAGCGGTGACGTCGCCGTGGGCGGCGGTGCCTGGACGGCAGTGCACCACGCGTTCACCAGCCCGAAGGCGGAGTTCCTCGACACCTTCGACACCGACCCCGGACCGGCGCTGGCCTACGCCTACGACATCGTCTGCAACGGCAGCGAGCTCGGTGGCGGGTCGATCCGTATCCACCGCGAGGACGTGCAGAAGCGGGTCTTCGAGGTGATGGGGATCGGTGCGGAGGAGGCGCAGGAGAAGTTCGGCTTCCTCCTCGACGCGTTCAAGCACGGTGCGCCCCCGCACGGCGGCATCGCGGTGGGCATGGACCGCATCTGCGCGATCCTCGGCCGGGCCGAGTCCATCCGCGACGTGATCGCCTTCCCGAAGTCCGGCGGCGGGTTCGACCCACTGACGGCTGCCCCTGCCCCCATCAGCGCCGAGCAGCGCAAGGAAGCCGGTGTCGACGCCCGTCCGACGGAGGACGTCGCGTCGCAGGCCTGATCCACGCGCCGATCGACGGCGGCGTCCCGACCGGTGGAACTCGGTTGCGGCGCCGCCGTCCCCGTGTCCGGATCGTTACCGCTGAGTGATCGTCCTGCCCGACACCAGCACATAGAGTCCACGACGGCGCACAGCGCACGGCCGGGAGACCCTCGGCTGCTCGGAACGATGGGGAGAGCATGTCGGCAGAGACCGCCGGCCCCGAGACCCTGGGGCACCTGAGCGAGGAGCCGAAGGGCGAGGACCCTGGCAGCGGCAAGGCCAGGACGATCACGGGCAAGTCCCCGCTGCGGATCGCAATGGGTCGCCTGCTGCGCGACAAGATCGCGGTCGTCTGCCTGGCCGTCGTCCTGTTCTTCGTCATCGTCGCGGTGTTCGCCGGCCCGATCCAGAAGCTGTTCGGCGTCAGCACCGAGACGGTGCTGCCGGCGCAGTTCCTCAACCCCGACCTCACGCCGAAGGCGGAGTACGGCCCGCCGTACGGCGGCTTCACGATGGATCACCCCTTCGGCATCGCGCCGCAGACCGCGACCGACAACCTCGCCTTCTGGCTCGAGGGAGCGCAGAACTCGCTGCAGATCGCCTCGATCGCCACGGTGGTCGCCATGGTCGTCGGCGTCACGCTGGGTATGCTCGGCGGCTTCCTGGGCGGAGTGGCGGACCGGGTCGTCAGCTTCGTCACCGACTTCTTCCTCACGTTGCCCTTCATCCTCGCCGCGCTGACGATCGCGCCGATCATCAACGAGCGCTTCCGTGACTCCGGCAACTACGAGACGGCCCAGGTCATCGCGCTGATCGGCGTGCTGGCCGGCTTCGGCTGGATGTCGGTGGCCCGCCTGATCCGTGGCGAGGTGCTCTCGCTGCGCGAGCGCGAGTTCGTGCAGGCCGCCCGGGTCATGGGGATGCCGACCAGTCGGCTGCTGCTCAAGGAGCTGCTGCCCAACCTCGTGGCTCCGATCGTCGTGGCGGCCTCCCTCATGCTGCCGGCCTTCGTGGCCGCCGAGGCGGGCCTGGCCTACCTCGGCATCGGCGTCACCACGCGGCCTTCCTGGGGCCAGACGCTCAACCAGGGCACCGCCTACTTCGACAACTACGCGCTCTACCTCTACCAGCCGCTGCTCGGGATCGTGGCCATCGTGCTGGCACTCAACCTCCTCGGGGACGCGCTGCGCGACGCGCTGGACCCGAAGACCCGCCGCTGAGCGGGACCCACTCGTCATCCGGGCCCCTTCCCGGGTGCGCATCAGAAAGGAAACGCCAGACATGAGACGGACCAAGCCGCTGGCAGCGCTCGCCGTTGCCTCGCTCCTGGCCCTGGCCGCCTGTGGCTCCGGCGACGGACCCTCCGAGGGTGCGTCCGGTGAGTTCGAGGAGACCGACGCCGGCGAGGACAAGGACCCGGAGGCCGAGGGCCCCGCTCCCGAGATCGAGGGCGCGGAGGCCGGTGGCACCATCACCGTGTTCCTGCCCGGTGACTACGGGCCGGACGACCTCGACCCCAGCAACGGGTGGTCCGTCACGGGCAACTCGATCCAGCAGGCGCTCACCAGCCGCTCGCTGACCCAGTACCGCGTCGACGAGGAGGGCAACGCCACCCTCGTCCCCGACCTCGCGGTCGACCTGGGCACCCCCAACGAGGACTACACGCAGTGGACCTTCCAGCTGCGCGACAACGCCACGTGGGAGGACGGCTCGCCGATCACGGCCGAGGAGGTCGCCTTCGGCATCGCCCGCTCGATGGACTCCACCGCCTTCCCGGGCGGCCCCGGCACCGAGTACTCCACGCAGTACTTCGCCGGTGCGGACGAGTTCGCGGGTCCCTACACCGACGAGGACACCGACTGGACCGAGTGGGAGGGCGTGGACTTCGACAACGAGGCCAACACCGTCACCATCAACATGTCCAAGCCGTTCCCGGACATGGACTACTGGGGCGCCTTCATGGCGATGGGCCCGGCCCCGCTCGGCAAGGCCTCCCAGCCGCCGGCCTACGGCCAGAACATCATGTCCAACGGCCCCTACAAGGTCGAGTCCTTCCGCGCCCAGGACGAGCTCGTCCTGGTCAAGAACGACCAGTGGGACCCCGCCTCGGACCCGGCGCGCCACCAGTACGCCGACAAGTTCATCTTCAAGTTCAACGCCGACCCGGACCAGACCGACCAGATCATGCTGTCGGACAACACCGAGTCGCAGACCGCCATCTCGACCGACCTGTCGGCCTCGAGCTACCAGGACGCGCTCGACACCCTCGGTGACCGCCTGGTCCAGCAGTCGACCCAGTGCACCGGCTTCCTCTACCCGAACTACGAGGAGACCGACCTGGCGTTCCGCAAGGCCATCGCCTACGGCTACCCCTACGAGGACGTGTGGGCCGCCAGCGGCCAGGTCCCGGGCGTGACCCGGGTCCAGGCGAACTCGATCATGCCCCCGGGCATGGCCGGCAAGCCGGAGTACTTCGTCGACGGTGAGCAGTTCATCTACGACCCGGAGAAGGCCAAGGAGCTCCTCGCGGAGTCCGAGACCGAGCCCTACTACTCGGCCATCTACTACGAGCCGGACCCGCTGGCCGTCGCCGCGTCGAAGGTCGCCCAGAAGGGTCTCGAGGAGGCCGGCTTCGAGGTCAAGATGACCCCGGTGCAGGACTCGCCCTACTCCACCTGGACCAACCCCGACGACAAGCTCAACAAGAGCCTGACCGTGCGTGGCGTCAACTGGTGCTCCGACTGGCCCTCGGGCTCGACCTTCATCCCGGCGCTCTTCCGCGGTGGGGCGACCTACAACACCGGTAACTTCCAGGAGGACGTGATCGACGAGGCCATCGCCGGCGTCGCCGACCTGCCGATCGAGGAGCAGCCCGAGGCCTGGGGTGACATCGACGAGCAGATCATGACCGAGTTCTTCCCGGCCATCCCGGTGAACTACTACAACAACCTCTTCACCTTCGGGTCGAAGATCGGCAACCCCTCGGGCGACGAGGCCCTGGGTGCGCCGAACTACAAGAACGTGTTCGTGATGCCCTGAGTGCCACCGCACTCACGGGACCTCACACAGGTTCCGGAGGCCGACTGACCTGAGGGTCTGACGCCTCCGCCCCACTGCGGGGGGACCCCCGGGGACTCGTCCCCGGGGGTCCTTCCCCGCACGGATCCGTCCGCCTCCACTCCCACAAGGGGAAGAGATGTTCGCCTACATCGTCAAGCGCCTGCTGGCCGGCCTCGTCGTGATGCTGCTGGTGTCGCTGTCGATCTTCCTGCTGTTCTGGTACGGCCCCAACGAGCCGGCTCGCGCGATCTGCGACTCCAAGACCAGCCAGCGCTGCACCGTCGAGAAGCTCGAGGTCTTCACCGAGGAGCTGGGCTACAACAACGCCTGGCCCGGCGAGTTCGGCAAGTACGTCGGCGGCATCTTCACGGGCCGCGAGATCACCGTGGCCGGGCAGACCACCGACTGCGCGGCGCCCTGCCTGGGCCTGTCCTACCGCAACGGCAAGCCGGTGTGGAACGAGATGCAGGACCGCATCCCGGCGACCGTCTCGGTCGCCGTCGGCGGGGCGGGCCTCTACCTGCTCCTCGGTGTGCCGCTGGGCGTGGCCGCCGCACGACGCCGCGGCACCGCTGCCGACAAGGGACTGGTCTCCACGTTCCTGGTCATCAGCTCGGTGCCCTACTACCTCTTCGCCCTGCTGACCTTCCTCTACTTCTCGGTCCTCTTCGAGCTGCCCTTCATCGGCCAACCCGGCTACGTGCCCTTCAGCGAGAGTCCGTCGGAGTGGGTCGGTGGGTTGGCGCTCGCCTGGATCTGCCTGGGCGTCTTCGGCTGCACCGCCTACACCCGCTACTCGCGCGGGGCGATGGTCGAGGCGCTCAGCGAGGACTACGTGCGCACGGCCAAGGCCAAGGGCCTGCCGCAGCGCACGGTGGTCTACAAGCACGCCCTGCGCGCCGCCCTGGTGCCGGTCGTCACGATCTTCGGCATCGACTTCGGCACCCTGCTGGCCGGCACCATCTTCACCGAGACGATCTTCGACATCGACGGGATCGGCCTGTGGGCCCTGCTGGCCGTGGGCCAACGCGACCTGCCGATCGTCCAGGCCACGGCACTGTTCGCCGCGACCGCCCTGATCCTGTCCAACCTCGTCGTGGACCTGCTCTACAGCGTCCTCGACCCGAGAGTGAGGCTGTCGTGAGCGACCCGTTCCTCGTCGTCGAGGACCTGACCGTCAAGTTCCCCACCGAGGACGGCCTGGTCAACGCCGTCACCGACCTCAGCTACACGGTCTCCCAGGGCCGCACGCTCGGCATCGTGGGCGAGTCCGGCTCGGGCAAGTCGGTGTCGTCGATGGCGGTCCTCGGCCTGCACGACGCCCGGACCGCGCGGATCACCGGCTCGATCAAGGTCGGTGGCCAGGAGGTCGTCGGGCTGCCGGAGTCCAAGCTGCGCAAGCTGCGTGGCCGGGAGGTCGCGATGATCTTCCAGGACGCCCTGGCGGCACTGCACCCCTTCTACAAGGTCGGCTCGCAGCTCGCCGAGGCCTACCTGGTCCACCACCCGAAGGCCAGCAAGCGCGACGCGCGACGCAAGGCCATCGAGATGCTCGACCGCGTCGGCATCCCGCAGCCGGACCGCCGCGTCGACGACTTCCCGCACCAGTTCTCCGGGGGCATGCGCCAGCGGGCGATGATCGCCATGGGGCTGATCAACGACCCCAAGCTGCTCATCGCCGACGAGCCGACCACGGCGCTCGACGTCACGGTGCAGGCGCAGATCCTGGACCTGCTCCAGGACCTGCAGCGCGAGTTCGACTCCGCGGTCATCATCATCACCCACGACCTCGGCGTCATCGCCGAGATGGCCGACGACATCCTGGTGATGTACGGCGGTCGTGGCGTGGAGCACGGGCCGGCCAAGGAGGTCCTGACCCGTCCGCTGATGCCCTACACCTGGGGGCTGCTGTCCAGCGTGCCGGACGTCGCCGGCGACACCGCCGCCAAGCTGATCCCGATCCCGGGGAACCCGCCCAGCCTGCTGGACCCGCCCTCGGGCTGTGCCTTCCACCCGCGCTGCGTGCACCTGGGCAAGGTGCCGGGCGACCGGTGCCTGACCGAGCTGCCGCGCCTGGAGCCGGGCCCCGCGGGCCCGGGGCACCTGACCCGCTGCCACCTGCCCGACCCGGCGACGGTCTTCGAGACCGAGGTGCTGCCCGTGATCGCCCCCGAGCTGCTCGAGGAGAGCTGACCTGATGACGGACGTCAACCACCCTCCCCAGGACCCGGAGAACCCGGCCGTGGCCGAGGGGGAGGAGCTGAGCGCCGACAACCGCGAGCAGCCGCTCTCGTTCGCCCAGCTCGCGAGCTCCGGGCACGCGGCCACGGCGCTGAAGGCCGACGCGGAGCCGGTGCTCACGGTCGAGGACCTGAAGATGTGGTTCCCCGTGAAGTCCTCCGGCCTTGTGCGGCGCACCATCGGCCACGTGCAGGCCGTGGACGGCATCTCCTTCCAGGTGCCCCGCGGCGGTTCGCTCGGCCTGGTGGGGGAGTCGGGCTGCGGGAAGTCGACCACCGGTCGGCTGATCACCCGGCTCTACACCCCGACCGCCGGGTCGATGCGCTTCGGTGAGAAGCAGGTCGACATCGCGCACATGTCCAACCGCGAGCTCAAGCCGCTGCGGCGCGACGTGCAGATGATCTTCCAGGACCCCTACACCTCGCTGAACCCCCGGCACACGGTCGGCACGATCGTCGGTGCGCCGCTGGAGGTCCACAAGGTCGTCCCGAAGGACAAGGTGCTCCCGCGCGTGCAGGAGCTGCTGGAGATCGTGGGCCTCAACCCCGAGCACTACAACCGCTACCCCAACGAGTTCTCCGGCGGCCAGCGTCAGCGCATCGGCATCGCCCGTGCCTTGACCCTGAACCCCAAGCTGCTGGTGGCCGACGAGCCGGTCTCGGCCCTCGACGTCTCGATCCAGGCGCAGGTCGTCAACCTGCTCCAGGAGCTGCAGGCCGAGTTCGACATCGCCTTCCTCTTCATCGCCCACGACCTCGCCGTCGTACGGCACTTCTGCCCCGAGGTGGCGGTGATGTACCTCGGCAAGATCGTGGAGATCGCCGACCGCGAGAGCCTCTACGCCCACGCCCACCACCCCTACACCCAGGCGCTGCTCTCGGCCGTCCCGGACATCAAGTCCGCCGGGCACGGGCGGCGCGAGCGGATCCGGCTCGAGGGCGACGTGCCCAGCCCGATCAACCCGCCCTCGGGCTGCCGCTTCCGCACCCGTTGCCCGCTGGCCCAGGAGATCTGCGCCAAGGTCGAGCCGCCGCTGCTGCAGATCGGCCCCCGGCACAAGGTGGCCTGCCACTTCGCCGGTGAGCTCGGGCAGCACCCGGCCACGCCCGTCACCGCCGGCCTGCTCGGTGTGGACCGGCAGGGCAGCCCTGACCCGGGCACCAAGCCGCAGCCGGTGGGGACCAACCCCGGCTACGACAAGGAGTGGTTCGACCTCGGCTCGCAGCAGATGGTGTCGGCCTGAGCGACGACGCGCTCTTCGCCGCCCCCGGCCACGTGGCCGGGGGCGGCTCTGCGCACCCCGGATCGTCGGGGAGCCTGTCCGCCAACACCACCGCCTCGGCACCGCTCGCGGTGCGGATGCGGCCCCGCACGCTCGACGAGCTGGTGGGCCAGCCGCAGCTGCGCGAACCGGGCTCCCCGCTGCGGCAGCTGATCGAGGACCAGCGCTCGTTGTCCCTGCTCCTGTGGGGCCCGCCTGGGACCGGCAAGACCACCATCGCCTCGATCGTGAGCGGCCAGACCGACCGCCGCTTCGTCGAGGTCTCCGCGGTCTCGGCGGGGGTGAAGGAGGTGCGGGCGGCCATCGAGTCCGCCCGCAGCGAGCTGGTGCGCGGTGGCCGCGAGACGGTGCTCTTCGTCGACGAGGTGCACCGCTTCTCCAAGGCCCAGCAGGACGCCCTGCTGCCCGGTGTCGAGAACCGCTGGGTGACGCTGGTGGCCGCGACCACCGAGAACCCCTTCTTCTCGGTCATCTCCCCGCTGCTCTCACGCAGCCTGCTCCTGCGCCTGGAGTCACTGACCGACGAGGACGTGCGCCGGGTGCTGGACCAGGCCCTGGTGGACGAGCGCGGCCTGGCAGGTCGCTACACCCTCGCCGAGGACGCGGCGGACCACCTGGTGCGCCTCGCCGGCGGCGACGCCCGTCGCTCCCTGACCTACCTCGAGGCGGCTGCCGGCGCCGCCCTGGGCCGGGGGAGCGAGGTCATCGACCTGGCGACCGCGGAGACGGCCGTGGACCAGGCCGCCGTGCGCTACGACCGGCAGGGCGACCAGCACTACGACGTCACCAGCGCCTTCATCAAGTCCGTGCGGGGCTCGGACGCCGATGCCGCCCTGCACTACCTCGCCCGGATGGTCGAGGCCGGCGAGGACCCGCGCTTCATCGCCCGCCGGCTGGTCGTCCTGGCCAGCGAGGACATCGGGCTGGCCGACCCGGCGGCCCTGCCGCTGGCGGTGGCCGCGGCCCAGGCGGTGCAGCTCATCGGCATGCCGGAGGCGGGGCTCAACCTCGCGCACGCGACCATCGCCCTGGCGGTGGCGCCGAAGTCCAACGCCGTGACCACCGCCCTCGCCGCGGCGACTGCCGACGTGCGCGCGGGCAAGATCGGGCCGGTGCCCGCGCACCTGCGCGACGCCCACTACGGAGGGGCCAAGAAGCTGGGCCACGGGGCGAGCTACACCTACAGCCACGACGAGCCGTTCGGCATCGCCGCCCAGCAGTACGCCCCCGACGTGGTGGCCGAGGCCAGCTACTACCAGCCCAAGGACATCGGTGCCGAGAGCGCCATCCGGGAGCGCTGGGAGCGGGTCCGCCGGCGGATCCGCGGCAGGTAGGGTCAGGCCCCATGAACCAGCAGTGGACCGCGCCCGCTTGGGCCGTCGTCGCGCTGGTCGCCGGTGTGCTGGTCACCCTGGTCGCCCTAATGCTGCTGGTCCGCGCGACCCGACGAGCCCTGGTCCTCGCCCGGGGCGAGTCCCGCGCGCTGGCCGGACGTCTCGACGAGCTGGAGGAGCGGCTGGCCGCCCCGGCGCAGCCGGCGGCCCCGACCGTGGCCACGGACCGCGAGTTCGTCATCACCCACGTCGGCGAGGAGCAGGAGCGAGGCCAGGACGCGCCCGTCGTGCCCGCCCCGGTCTTCGCCGACCTGGTGCTCCGCGAGAGCGTCGTGCAGGCCGCCATGCTCGCCGCGGGCCTGCGGCGTGCGCTGAGCCCGGAGACCCGGCACCGCATCCGGTTCGAGATGCGGCGCGAGGTCAAGCGGGCGCGCAAGCAGCGCCGCGCCGACCTG
>FWWL01006587.1_pt1 | contig 16664 bp, 18 predicted proteins | sample 2228331 | NCBI WGS metagenome assembly FWWL01 (sample SAMEA103939775, study PRJEB20133) | metagenome
GATTTATAACAAAAGTTTTAAAAGATCTTGGATACATAAACTTCGATGAACCTTTCACAAATCTATTTACTCAAGGTATGATATATAAAGATGGTGCAAAGATGAGTAAATCGAAAGGTAATGTTGTTTCTCCCGATGAAATGATCGAAAAATACGGTACCGATACTTTGAGAACATACATTCTTTTTATGGCTCCACCAGAGAAAGATGCAGAATGGAACGATGCAGGAATTGAAGGAGTTCACAGATTCTTGAAAAGACTTTGGAACAATTTCTATACTATGTTAGACATTGTAAACGATGGTCAAAAACTCGAAGAAAGAGACTTAACAAAAGAAGAAAAAGACGTTAGAAGATTTTTGCATAAAATGATCAAAAAGATAAAAAGTGATATTGAAGGTGGATTTAAATTCAACACTGCTATTGCTGGTTTAATGGAATTCAATAATGCCTTGAGTGATTATCTTGCTCAAGCGAAAAACTACAATAAAGAATTACTATTAGAGATTTTGGAAAAGATAGCTTTGATTCTTTCTCCGTTTGCACCTCATATGGCAGAAGAGATGTGGAAAGACCTTGGAAAGGAAGGACTTATAATTGATCAACGCTGGCCAGAGGTTGATGAAAAGGCTCTAATAGAAGAAGAAAAAACTATAGTAATACAAATTAGTGGTAAAGTTAGAGGAAAAATAAATGTAAAAGCTGATGAAAGTGAAGAAAACATCAAAAAAGTTGCGTTAGAAAATGTTGCTAAACTGATTGAAGGAAAACAGGTTTTAAATGTAATATACGTTCCAAATAAACTTGTCAACATTGTGGTAAAATAATAGAAAAAAACTGCGAAAAGGAGGTGTAAAACACGAGAAACATTTTTGTTTCTCGCGTTGGGTTTTATGGAAAAAGCAAAGAAAGTTTATATACTTTTAGTCCTTTTACTACTATCAACGTCTTTGCTTGCACAAAGTGATATTGTTGCTTTCATCAACGGTGAACCTATAACTAAACAAGAATGGGATAGAGAAGCGAATGTGATAAAATTACTTATTGATATCAAGAACTCTAACGAAACTTTATACAACATTCTCACTAACAGTGAAGAAGGATTGAAACTTATCGACAAATACCGTTTAGAAATATTGAATGGGTACATAAAAAAGGTTTTGTTCATTCAATTTGCTAAAAGTTTAGGGATCAGATTCGATGAAACTCAGATTCGTAAATTTGTTGACGAACAGATCCAACAAGTTTTGAAAAGTTCAAATGTTACTTTAGAACAGTTTGAAAAGTTCCTGATAGATTCTGGAAATGGGACGCTTCAAGAATACAAAGACAAATTGTATTTCCAAAGATATTATTCAGTTGCAATATCAGAAGTTTACGCTCTTTACAGTTCAAGAATACAAATAAGCGAAGATGAACTCAAGAAATACTATGAAAGTGTAAAGACAACCTTAACAATGCCGACTCAGTATGAACTATATGTCTTCAAAACACAGAACAAAAACATAGCCCAGAAGATATTTTTGGATCTATCAAATAACGAGTCTGAAGATAAAGTTGAAAAAACATACGGATTGAAAGAAACCTATTTGGGGTATGTGAATGAAAAAGACGTTACAAAAATACCTTTAAATGTTTGGGTTTACGTTGTAGGAGCTTCAAAAAACAAAGTTATTCAACCAATTCAAGTGAGCACTGATTTTTACATAGTTAAAGTAAAAAATGTGGTGATAGGTGCTACACCATCCTATGAATCAGTTAGAGATAAGCTATTAACAGATTTGTATAATAAGAAAGCAAACGAAGTTAAAGATAAAGTTGTTCAAGATTTCGATGAGTTTGTCAAAAAAAGTAAAATTGAGATAGTATATAAACAATCTAAATAAACATAAAGAAAGGAGGGGCAGACACCTATATTCTCCTAAAAATGTAGACATAGGTGTTTTGTGATATCTATGAAACTCAAAGCTTTGACGTTAGAATGGACAGGTGAACTTCTTATTCTTATTGACCAAAGAAGACTTCCATTTGAAGAGGTTTACGTAACCTGTGGAACTTATAAATCTGTTGGACTTGCTATAAAAGATATGATAGTAAGAGGTGCACCAGCTATAGGTGCTACAGCGGCTTTTGGTTACGTGTTGGGAGCTAAAGAGATAATAAAAAAAGTTTCAAGTTTTGATCAATTCAGTGCTCAGATGAAATCAGTAAAAGAGTATTTAGCAAAGACTAGACCAACAGCAGTGAATTTATTCTGGGCTCTTGAAAGAATGGATAAGGCTTTGAAAGAACATGGAAAACTCGAAGGAGTTTTGAAACTTCTTGAAGATGAGGCACTTAAGATAGCTTTTGAGGATATTGAAATAAACAAGAAGATTGGATATCACGGTGCACAACTGTTGAAAGACGGAGACACCGTTCTTACGCACTGCAACGCGGGTGCTCTTGCAACGGTGGATTACGGAACAGCACTTGGGGTTATGAGAGCGGCTAAAGAACAAGGAAAAAAGATAAAAGTTTATGCAGATGAAACGAGACCTTATTTACAAGGTGCCAGATTAACCGCTTGGGAATTGCTCAGAGATGGTTTTGATGTTACTTTGATAAGTGACAATATGTCCGGATGGGTTATGAAACTTGGAAGAATTAATGCGGTAATCGTTGGTGCAGATAGAATCGCTGCAAACGGAGATGTTGCAAATAAAATAGGGACCTATATGGTAGCAGTTTTAGCGAAAAGACACGGAATCCCGTTCTACGTTGCTGCACCAACAAGTACAATCGATCTTTCAACACCAACGGGTAAAGATATACCTATAGAAGAAAGATCACACGAAGAAGTTTTGACGTGCGACGGTAAGAGAATCGCACCAACTTCTGTACAGGTATTTAATCCGGCTTTTGATGTTACAGACGCAGAACTTGTTACGGCTATCATAACCGAAAAAGGTGTTGTGTATCCACCTTACGAGGAGAATCTCAAAAAAACTTTTGAGGAGGAGGGCAAATGATAGACCTTAAAAGACTTAGAAGAGAACCTGAGGTTTTTTACGATGCTTTAAAGAAAAGAAATCAAGATACAGAAATTGTCGATAAGATATTAGAGCTTGACAAAGAATGGAGAAAGTATCTTCAAATCGTTAACGAGCTCAAAGCAAAAAGAAACGAGCTTTCCAAACTCGTTGCAAAAGCGAAAACAAGTAAGAATGATGAAGAAGCTCAAAAAATAATTGAAGAAAGCAAAGCTATAGGAGAAGAAATTGAAAAGTATGAGAAACTCGAAAAAGAGTTAGAAGATCAAATGTACAATCTTGCATTATACATCCCTAATTTGCCAAGTGAAACTACACCGATTGGAAAAGATGAAACGGAAAATGCTGAAATTAGAAGATGGGGAAAACCAAGAAAATTTGATTTTGAACCGAAAGCTCACTGGGATTGGGGAACTGAAAATGGACTTCTTGATTTTGAAAGAGGAGCAAAACTTGGCGGTTCAAGGTTTACTGTAATGTTCAGCTGGATGGCTAAACTTGAAAGAGCGATAGCGAGTTTTATGTTAGACTTTCACAGCAAAAACGGATATACCGAAGTTAATGTTCCTCACTTAGTGAAAAGGGAAACGATAACAGCAACAGGACAGCTTCCAAAATTTGAGGAAGATTTATACCGTTGTGAAGAAGATGATTTATTCTTGATACCGACAGCTGAGGTTTCTTTGGTCGCATTGCATATAAACGATACACTTGAAGAAGCACAGTTGCCTTTAAAGTATACTGCGTATACCCCTTGTTACAGAAGAGAAGCAGGAAGCTATGGAAAAGATGTCAGGGGTCTTATAAGACAACATCAATTTGAGAAAGTTGAACTTGTATGGTTCACGACACCAGAAAAATCATGGGAAGCACATGAACAGCTTACAAAAGATGCTGAATCGATTCTTCAAGCTCTTGGACTTCCATACAGGGTTGTAGCTCTTTGCACAGGTGATATAGGGTTTGGTGCTGCAAAGACATACGATTTGGAGGTATGGCTACCGTCTTACAACGCGTACAAAGAAATCTCGTCTTGCAGTAACGTAACCGATTTTCAAGCAAGAAGAGGAAATATTAGATACAGAAAAAAGGATGGAAAATTAGAATATGTCCACACTTTAAACGGCTCTGGCTTAGCTATAGGTAGAACTTTGGTTGCTATCGTTGAAAATTACCAAAATAAAGATGGTTCAATTACAGTTCCCGAAGTCTTAAGACCGTACCTTGGAATTGATGTAATCCCGGCTAAATGATTTGTTATTTTTGAGAGGAGGAAAAACGCAAGAAAGTGCGTTTGAACTGAGTGAATATGTACAAAATCACTATCGAGAAACTTAAAGAAATGAGTTATGGTGAACTTGACAGTCTTGCAAAAGAAATAAGAGAATATATGATATCAGTTATTTCAAAGAATGGAGGTCACTTAGCTTCCAATCTTGGTGTAGTTGAATTAACGTTAGCTCTTTACAGGGTATTTAATCCTTATGAAGACTACATTATTTGGGATACGGGACACCAAACGTACGTTCACAAGTTATTGACGGATCGTTGGGAACAATTTCCAACGATCCGTACCTTTGGTGGATTGAGTGGATTTACCAATCTTTCAGAGCATTTTGTTGACAGATTTGGAACGGGGCACGTTGGAACTTCAATAGCAGCAGCTTTGGGGATAGAAAAAGCTTTAAAACTTTCCGGAAAGAGAGCAAACGTCGTTGTAATTATAGGGGACGGCGCTCTTACAAGTGGACAAGCACTTGAGAGTTTAAATCAGATACATAGTCAAAATTCAAAGATAAAGATAATTCTTAACTCTAACGGAATGAGTATTGCTCCAAACGTTGGAGGGATATCAAACATTTTGAATGCACTCAGAACGAGTAAAATTTACTTGAAGCTAAAAGAAACTGTTAAGGTCGGATTAGACCAATATGCCGAGCTTGAGTTAAGAAAGTTTAGAGAATCGATAAAAGGAGCTCTAATAGGCGAAGATATTTTTGAAGCTTTAGGACTGAAACATTTTGGACCTGTTGATGGACATGATATACCATTTTTGGAAAAAGCCTTAAAGATGATAAAAGATTATCCGTATCCTGCAGTATTTACAGTATTTACTATAAAAGGTAAAGGATTTTCTTATTCGGAAGACAATCCAGTAAGCTTCCACAGTGCAGAAAAATTTGACCCTGATACGGGAATTTTCGATAAACCAAAAAATTCTATTAACTATAGTGAGATTGTTGGTAAGACACTTGTTGAGATTGGAAAAAATAACGACAAAGTTATAGTCTTAACAGCTGCAATGCCTGATGGAACCGGAACGAATTACTTTCAAAAAGAGTTTCCGAATAGATTTGTTGATCTTGGTATAACTGAACAATCTGTTGTAACTTATGCAGGTGGTCTTGCAACGTTGGGATACAAACCTGTTGTTGCAATTTACTCAACTTTTCTGCAAAGAGCTTATGACCAGATAATTCACGATATTGCACTTCAAAATCTTGATGTTTTCTTTGTAATAGACCGTGCTGGTATAGTTGGTACCGACGGACCAACTCATCACGGAGTCTTTGATATAGCATATTTGAGAAGTATACCAAATATGAAAATTTTAACTCCGATCGATGCACATGATTTGGCTAATATCCTTTACAGTTGTATAGGACAACTTAAAGGTCCTACAGCTTGTAGGTATCCGCGAGGATATGAATTTGGTAATTTTGAAGAAATTTATGGTAAAATAGAGAAAGTAGATCCTTTCAAATGGGTTGTTTTGAATAAAGGAGAAAAAATAGCTTTATTTGCCGTAGGTACACTCGCAAAAAAGTATCTTGAAATTTGTAAAAAGAACAACTGGACATTGGTTGCAGTTAGGTCTGTAAAACCCTTAGATTTAGAAACCCTCTTTGATTCAATACAAAACGTTGAAATTGTTGCAACTGCTGAAGATGGCGTTATATATGGCGGTTTCGGTGAATCGATTTATAGGTATTTGGCTGGGAAAAAAATTATAAACTTTGGAATAGAGGACATTTTTGTAGCTCACGGCAAACGAGAAGAACTTATGAAAAGTGTAAAACTCGATCCTGATAGTATCGAAAAGCATTTGAAAGAATTCCTATCTAAGGAGGTTGAGAATTTATGAAATTTCAAAACGAATTTGGTGAGATTGAAGTAAGCGTAAATGCCATAAGAAAATTAGTATACTTATCAGTAGTGGAAACTTATGGACCGATTAGTATTGGTTCTGATAATTGGTTTGCAAGATGGTTTTCTTCTAACGAAGGTAAAATCAAGGTAGAGGAGGATGAATACGGTCATTTAAATATCGATGTTTTCGTTGAAGTTGAATATGGTACGAAGGTTACTGAGGTTGCTAGAAATATAATAGAAAATATTCAGCACAAACTGAAAGCTTTCTTGGATTTTGAAAATGCAGATATAAATGTAAATATCATTAACGTAAAATGAAAAGTGAAATGTTGAATTGAGGTGATACTGTTGAGAACAACAATTGGTGCTCAAGAACTAAAGGGTATGTTTATGAAAGGTGCCGAGAATTTACTTTTCCATAGAGATGAAATAAATGCTTTGAACGTCTTTCCTGTCCCGGACGGAGATACTGGTTCAAATATGTCTGCAACAATGCTTGAAGCGTGCAAGTATTTAGAAAAGTTAGAAAGCGATAAACTTAAAGATGTTCTTGAAAACATAAAAAAAGGTACTTTAATGGGAGCACGAGGAAATTCAGGAGTTATTTCATCTCAGATATTTAGGGGATTTTGCGAAGCTTTAGAAAAAAAGAATAAAATCACTATTCAAGATTTTGTAAGAGCCATTAAAAAGTCAAAAGAAGTTTCATATAAAGCGGTTTTAAGACCTGTTGAAGGTACTATATTAACTGTGGTACGCTTCTTAGATGAACGTTCCAACGAGCTTATGACTTCTGATTCTTTTGAAACATTACTTGAAAAGATGGAAGCTATTGCTTTAGAAGCCGTAAAAGAGACTCCGAAACTTCTCAAGAAACTTAAAGAAGCTGGTGTTGTTGATGCCGGTGCAAAGGGACTTTATTATATTATTCAAGGATTCAAAATGTACTTACTTGGAGACACACAAATCAATTTAGAGGGTGTTGAGGGTAGATCTGCTGAAGAGATAACTATAGCACTTGAAGAACTGAAATTTCAATACTGTACTGAAATGATAGTAAGAGCCTCTAAGAAAATTAGTAAGAAAGAAAATGGAGAAATAGTTGATTTTCTCAATGAAATAGGAGATTCTGTTGTATTTTTAATCCAAGATGAAATGATTAAACTTCACGTTCATACCAATAACCCAGGCGCTGTTATCGAAAAATTATTGACCTATGGTGAGTTAATGAAAGTCAAAATTGACAATATGAAAGAACAGCATGAACACGTTGTTAGTGAAGAATACCAGGAACCTAAAGAAAAGAAAGAACTTGCTTTCGTAGCAGTATCACCTGGAGAAGGTATATCACAGGTTTTGAGAGATTTAGGAGTTGATCAAATTATTTCCGGTGGTCAATCTATGAATCCAAGTACTGCCGATATCACAAGTGCAATAAAAAGAGCTAATTCGAAAAAAGTAATAGTATTTCCAAACAATTCAAATATTATTCTTGCAGCAGAGCAAGCAGCAAAGAGTTTTAAAGACGTTGAAGTTTATGTAGTGAAGACCTCATCTGTTCAAGAATGTATAGTATCACTATTATATAGACAAGGAGAAGGATTTGAGGGAATCCTCAAATCAATAGAAGAAAATGCGAAAAAAACTATTGGAATTTCAATAACTCATGCGGTAAGAGATGCGACATACGCCGGTGAAAAAATTAAAAAAGGTGAATATTTAGCGTTTGTAGGTAAAAAACTTTCAGCACATAGCAAGAACCTTTCAAGTCTTTTTGAAAAAGTATTTAAAGCGGTTGAACTTGAGAAATGTGAAATTTTAACTGTTTTTAAAGGTAAAGAAGCTACAGACAAAGAGATCGAGACGCTCAAAAAAGTAGTGGAAAAGAAATTTGAAAATATTCAAATGGAATTATTAGATGGCGGACAACAACATTATCAGTTTTTGATGATAGTCGAGTAATTTTACTCGAGATATGGAGGTAAGAATGAAAGAATTACTGGTTGTAAAAAGAGTTGAGAAGAACTATTTATACGCTGGTCTTGCAGTCGGAAAAGAAGGATGTGCGTCGTGTGCAATTTCTGGCTCTTGCAGTTTGAAAGGAAGCCAAAAGGAAATAAGACTTGAAAAAAATTCCGAAATGTTAAAAGATGTAGTACCCGGAGATATTATAATAGTTGATTTTAAAAGCAACGAAGCTGTTCTGTCACTTATAGTTTATGGAGTACCATTAGCATTTTTTATCGCTGGAATTCTTTCGGGTTATTTACTAAAGTTTGATGATATATATTCGTTTTTGATTGGAATCGCTTTTGCTGGAGTATCTTATATTTTATTGAGATTAGTTGACAAAAAATACAAGATTGAAGTCGTTGATGTTAAAAAAGGTGGGTTTAGTTTTCCAAAGGGGGAGTAATATGAAAATTAACTTTGTGGCCAAAAATTCCGAAAATAGCAAAGGTAAAACTGTTGTTATAGTTCACGGTCTCGGAGAGCACATTGCAAGATACGAAAAATTTATGAACTTACTTACTAACAAAGGATACAATGTTATCGGTTTTGATTTGCCAGGTCACGGTAAGAGTTCTGGAATAAGAGGATACACAAGCGTTGAACAAGCGATGGATGTAATCAACTCAATTACAAAAAGTGTTCAAAAATTCATCCTTTTTGGACATAGTTTAGGAGGACTAATATCTGTTAGGTACGCAGAAGAACATCCGCAGAGAATAGAAAAGTTGGTTCTTTCAGCTCCAGCACTTTTTGTTAATCCAAGTCCATCACAAAAGTTCTTGTTAAACTCTTTGGGAGCAATCCTTCCGTTTCTGACGGTTTCAAATGGAATTAAAACTGAACAACTTTCAACTAATCCAGAAGCTGTAAGAAGATATGTTGAAGATCCGTTAGTTCATGATCGAATATCAGTTAAACTTGGTAAGAGTATATTAAAAAATGTTGAGTTAGCTTTTGAACGAAGTAAATTAATCGATTTTCCAACTCTGATATTATATGGTACAAAGGATTCTGTAGTTCCGCCTTCTGGTGCAAAGAAACTCCATAACTTAGTTAAGACTGAAATAAAAGAAATTGAAGAATTTGAAGGTGGGTATCACGAATTATTTGAAGACCTTACCCACAGTGAAAAGTTTTACAATAGAATCATTTCTTGGATAGGTGAAGATTATGATTTATGAAACAAGGTTGGGTACATTAGAGATTCAAGACAATGAAGTTATTGAGTTTCCTGAAGGAATACCAGGATTTGAAGAACTAAAAAAGTTTGCTATAATTTCACTTCAAGAAACTTTACCATTTGTATGGTTAACATCACTTGAAGATAAAGAGGTTGCACTTCCACTTATAGATCCGTGGCTAATAAAGAAGGACTATACTTTTATCTTAACCGAAGAAGAACAAAAAAATTTAAAAGTCAAAGAGCAAAGCGGACTTGTGGTTTGGAGTGTTGTTACTATTCCATTAGATTCACCACAATCTGCAACCGTCAATCTTAAAGCACCTATAGTAGTAAACTTAAAAGAAGGTATAGGTAAGCAGATTATTCTTGAAGAATATGATATAAAATGGCCTTTGCGTGGTGAGAATGATGTTAGTTCTAACTAGAAAGATAGGCGAAAGTATAATGATAGGTAACGACATCGAAGTAAAGGTCTTGAAAATAGAAGGAAATTCTGTAAAACTTGGAATTACAGCACCTTCTTCAGTTCGTGTATACAGAATGGAAATATACGAGGAGATAGCAAAACAGAATAAGCAGTCGTTAACTGGTGTTGATTTAGTCAAGAGTATGAAAGGAGTGCTTAACGATGATAATAAATGACGAACTTATAAAGAAGATTTCAGTTTTAGCAAGATTAGAAGTCCACGAAAGTGAAAATGAAAGTCTAAAGAATGATATGCAAAAGATTATAAATTACTTTGAAATTTTAGATGAAATCGATACATCTCAAACTCTTCCGATGTACACACCTATCGAATCGAATGCACAATTGAGAAGAACTGACAACAGTTATTCGGAATGTGCGGATAGAATTATTCAGAATTTCCCGGAAAAAGAAGGCAGGCTCTTTAAAGTCCCGAGCATATATGGAAAATTATTGGAAAGCCAGCGAAGAACTTGCAACAAAGTATCTTGAAAAAAATGGGTACAAGATATTAGAAAGAAATTACCGAACAAAGTTCGGTGAAATTGACATAATTGCAAAAAAACTTTCAACATACGTATTTGTTGAGGTGAAATCCGGTTCAAGCAACCGAATTAGACCGGTAGACAGAATAAATGTAGATAAGATTAGAAGAATATCGAAAGTTGCTGATTTTTACTTAAAAGACAAAAATTTTTCAAAAGCACGTATTGATGTGATTGAGATTTGGAAAGGTGAAATAAAACACTACGAAGATGTTGGGTGGGATTATCTGTGAAACTCATAGCAACTAATAAGAAAGCTTACACTGATTACATATTACTTGAGAAATACGAAGCTGGCATTGAGCTCAAAGGAACAGAAGTTAAGTCTTTAAGAGAAAATGGGACAAGTTTCAAAGATTCATTTTGTAAGATAAACGACGGCGAAGTGTTTCTTTTGAATCTTCATATACCACAGTACAGATTTGGAAATTTATTTAACCATGACCCAGAACGTCCAAGAAAATTACTTTTGCACAGAAAAGAAATAGATCGACTCTGGGGAAAAATTAAGGAAGAAGGAGTAACCATAATACCTACGAGAATATACATAAATGAAAAAGGGAAAGTCAAAGTTGAAATTGCTGTAGCTAAAGGGAAAAAGATGTATGATAAACGCGAAGATATTAAAAAGAAAGAAGTTGAAAAACGAGTTCAACAATATCTTAATAGAAGAGGATAAATCAAAAGGAGGTGAAAGGTGTCCGAAATTTTAAAGGACATCAACAATTATGATGGATGTTAAAACAATTGTAGAAAAAAAGGTTTCCGAATTTCAGAGTTCTTATCAACCAAAATTTGTTGATATTGAGGGCTCTATTAAAGTTAACAAGTACATAGAACACACTTTATTAAAGCCTACAGCAACAACCGAAGATGTAGAAAAACTATGCAAAGAAGCGATAGAACACAACTTTTTAGGAGTTTGTGTAAACCCGTTTTTTGTCCCATTTGCTAAAAAAATACTTGACGGTTCTGGGGTGAAACTTGTCACAGTAGTTGGATTCCCTTTGGGAGCAACGAATATAGAAACGAAAGTTTTTGAAACAAAATGGGTTGTAGATAATGGCGCCGATGAAGTTGATATGGTTATTAATATAGGCAAACTTAAAGAAAGAGACTACCAATTCGTCTATGAAGATATAAAAGCAGTTGTTGAAGCTGCGAAAGTTCCAGTTAAAGTCATAATTGAGACTTGTTATCTTACAGATGAAGAAAAAGTAGCTGCAAGCGTTTTGACAAAGCTTGCTGGAGCAAAATTCGTGAAAACATCAACGGGATTTGGAACAGGTGGTGCGACATTTGAAGATGTTGCGCTGATGAAATGGTCTGTTGATTATGAAATCGGTGTGAAGGCATCTGGCGGAGTTAGAACTTACGAAGACACAATAAAGATGATAAGAGCTGGGGCAGAAAGAATCGGAACGAGCTCAGGTATTACTATCGTAAAAGGTAAATAAATGCACACAGTTTGGGGGGAACCTTATGAAAACATTGGGAATCATACTTGCAGGGGGTAAGAGCGAAGATTTAGGGAAACTTGTTTATAAAAGAGCAAGTGCAGCTCTTCCAATATTTGGAAAATACAGAGCAATAGACTTCACTTTGAGTAATATGATCAATTCTGGGATTTACAAAATAGGTGTTATGACACAATATAATCCAAGAAGTCTAATGGACCATATGGGCTCTGGAAAAGAGTGGGATTTGGACAGAAAAAACGGTGGACTTTTTATTCTTCAGCCATATCTTGGTCTTAGTAGTGAGTATTGGTATAAAGGTACTGCTGATGCTTTATTCCAAAATGCAACTATGCTCCGTAGAGGAGATGAAGACTTCGTACTAATAGGTTCTGGTGATCATATCTACAAAACGTTGTATAACGATATGTTCAACTTTCATTTCTCTAAAGGTGCGGACATAACTCTCGTTGTTAAAGAACTTGACGATTCATATGATATTACAAAGTACGGAAGTGTTGTTGTTGACGAAGATGGAAGAATTACTGAAATACACGAAAAAAGTTCTAATCCTCCATCTATGCGTGCTTTTATTGGAATATACTACATTAATAAATATTTGCTGTTAGATCTACTATACGATGCTGTTCCACAAGGCAAGTATGACTTATTACTTGATATAATAATTCCAAATCTATCAAAACTGAGAGTGTACGCTTACGAATTTAAAGGGTATTGGAGAAATGTCAAAAAGGGTGTACAAGAATACTATAGAATCAATATGGAGATACTCAATAATCGTTCAATAAGACAAGAACTTTTCTACAAAAACGGAAAAGTGTATACAAAACTAAAAGATTATCCACCAGCTAAGTTTACTGGAACATCGAAAATTGTGAATTCTATAATATCGGATGGTTGTATAGTATCTGGCAGTGTTAAGAATTCCGTTGTTTTTCGTGGTGCAGTTATAAAAGCTGGTGCGAGGGTTGAAGACTCTATAGTAATGCAAGACGTTGTTATTGAAGAAGGAGCATATGTGAAGAACGCAATAATTGATAAAAATTGTGTTGTTCGTGCAGAGAGAGTTTTAACTGGTGATTTTGAACCAGTTGTCTTAGAAAAATGGATGGTAATATAATTGGGGGGAGAGCTGTGAAAAACGTTATCGCACTTATACTTGCCGGTGGGCAAGGAACGCGGCTGGGAGTTCTAACTGAAAGGATACCAAAACCTGCAGTTCAATTTGGTGGAAAATATAGAATTATAGATTTTACACTTAGTAACTGTGTTAATTCGGGAATATTTACAATAGGAGTGTTAACTCAATACAGGCCACACACTCTTAACAAACACATAGGTATAGGAAAGCCTTGGGATTTGGATAGAAAAGATGGCGGGGTTACAATACTACAGCCTTATTCCACTCTTACAGAGAGTGTTTGGTTCAAAGGAACCGCTGATGCGGTTTATCAAAACATCGAGTACGTTGACGAATATGACCCAGAATATATTGTTGTACTATCGGGAGACCATATATATGGTATGGATTATAGCGAATTTGTGTACTATCACATTTCAAAAGATGCTTTAGCTACAATTGCTTGTATGGAAGTACCTTGGAATGAGGCAAGCAGGTTCGGTGTAATGGTTGCGGACATAAATGGAAGAATCACCGAATTCCAGGAGAAACCTAAGGAACCAAAATCCAATCTTGCATCTTTAGGTATATACGTTTTCAATTGGAAATTTATTAGAGAAATTTTAATTGAAGATGCTAAAAATCTTGACAGTGAACACGATTTCGGTAAAAATGTGATACCACATATTCTCGAAACTGGTAGAGTATACGCATACTTTTTCGAAGGATATTGGAAAGACGTCGGTACTATACAATCTTATTGGGAAGCTAATCTCGAACTTACAAGGCCACTTCCTTCCTTTAATCTACATGATTCAAACTGGCGATTTTATACTAAATCTGAAGAAATGCCACCAGCGTGTGTATCTTCAAATGCTGAAGTAAGAAACTCGATAATAAGTGAAGGATGTGAGATTTACGGTTCTGTGGAAAAAAGCGTTATTTCTCAAGGTGTTTACATAGGCAACGGAAGCGTTGTAAAAAATAGTGTTATAATGACAAAAACATACATAGGTGATAATGTCTACATTGAAAATGCTGTGATTGGTGAGGAAGTTATCATTGAAGATAACGTTAAAATTGGCGTTGGAGATTTTTCAGAAAGTAAGTATGATAAAAAGGTGTACAATTTCATAACACCTGTTATTGGTTCTCAAGCTACAATTCGAAAAAATTGTACTATTGGGAAAAATGTTGTTATTGGTATTGACAAAGAAGTTCCAGAAGGTACGATAATAGAGAGCGGAGGATATTTGGTCTAAAAAACGAGGTGATAGAGTTTGGATCTATACTTTATTAAATTTAAAGCAACAAGCAAAGCAACAGCTGAAATAATCATAGGTTATTTCTTTGGTAAGGTTAATAACGTGCCTGATTTTGACTTCGTTGTCGTACCTATAAGATTTTCAGAACTAATAGATGAAATAAATATTGACAGTAATTTATTCGAATTCAAAGAACAAGTTGAAAAAGTCAAAACTGAATTGAAAAAGAATTCCGGTGTTTACGATGTGACACTCGCTTTTTTATCGTACATAAATAATATGTTGAACAGAAGAGGAAAAATAGCTATAGGTATTGAATTCTCAACTGCAGTAAAGAATGAAGAACTTGATGTTCTATCGATTTTGATATCTAACTTACTCGAAGAGTGGAGCCCAAAGATGGATGTTATTGTAAAAGCTGAAAAGATGCTTTTAGAAGAGTACTCAGCTATGAGCTTTCTCGAGATAAAAGAAGACTTTTCTGATGAAGAGGTTGCAAAAATCTATTCGAGAGCTGATATAGTCGATCTTCCTGAAGTATTTCCAGTTATTGATCCAATAAATGGAACAAGTATCACAAGGTTTGATGTTGGTGATAGAATATATACTGTTCTTCTAAACCCAGGAAAATATGAAAGTAAGTTGAAAGAATTCCTCGAATCGAAAGAAGCATCGAAAGGTTCTTTTGAAGCCATAGAAGGTGTTATTTTAAGTAAGGAAATGGTTAGAACCAAAACGGGTACGTTGTATCTTATAAAAGTAGAAATTACAGAAGGAATTATAGCAAAAGCTCTTGTAAGTCCAGTTCTAAAAATCCTATACGACAGTGGCGAATTTGCATTGAAAAAACAGAGACAGGCAAAAGAAACAGTGAAGGAAGATCAAGGAAAAAAATACGGAACAATAAAAGTTGAAGTTCCTCCAACAACCGGAAGTGAATTGATTATTTCGTTCTTGACCACATTATTAATCGTTGCGGCTATAATAATTGTAATGTACATATTTATGAGGTGATAATGTGGAAATATCCACTCTTACTAGAGAACATATAAATACCGTTGTTGAAATGATTTATACTGAAAAAAAGGAATTCTTTGACAAGTACATAGGGAAAAGTGCGAAAAAACATCTCAAGAACGCTTTAGAACAGGATTTACCACCGTTTAAGAAAGATTTATGTTACATCTTACAGGAAGATGGTAAAGTCAAGAGTGTTCTTTGTTATGCAACTAAAGATTCATTTAGGCACGGTTATCAAAAGTGGTTTAAGTATATGAATTCTTTTGAGATGCTAAAAATAGGAGGTAAAATAATATACGTTTTTCAAAAAGTATTGATGAATTTTACGCCAGATGATATTTACATAATTACCCTTTACGGTGAATCTAAGAACATTCTGCTTCATAGATTAATGAAGGAAAACCGATACAAAAGACTTATATTAGACAGTATTCAGAATAACACTTACGAAGATTTAGGATTTTCAAAATCTGTACTTATCCCCAATGAACTTTTTAGATATAATAGATTAGCAGACTACGAAAACCTAACTGGTTTAGGTTGGGATACTCACAAATTGGTTGAAAATCGTAAATTAGTTATTGGAGGATTAGAAATACCATCTGATGTTGGATTGCTTGGTCATTCCGATGCGGATGTTCTTTGTCATTCAATTATAGACAGTTTAGTTGGTGTTGCGACAAAAACAGATATAGGTACTTTATTTCCTGAAAATGAAGAAAATTATGGGGCGTACAGTTTAGAACTTTTAAACAGAAGTGTTAAGAAAGTTGTTTCGATTAACTATATTCCAGTATCAATTGATTGTGTAGTTATATCAAAAGTTAGACTTTCAAAATATCGACAAGATATAATTCAAAATTTAGAAAGTGTTTTAAACTGTCCAGTTTCAATAAAATTTAAATCGGGAAATGAAGTATACCCGGAATCATTTGGAGAAGGGATAACAGCTATTTGTGTAAGTAATATCGACAAAATATATTGATGGAGGTGGATTTTGTATGACAAACCAAGTTCTTAAACAGACTGAGGAAAAGATGAAAAAGTCAGTTGAAAAGATTTCTGAAGAGCTCAAACATGTAAGAACTGGTAGAGCGACTCCTGCAGTATTGGAGGAAATTAAGGTTGATTACTATGGAAGTCCTACACCGATTTTACAAGTTGCACAAGTCACAACTGAAGAGAGAACATTGACAATAAAACCCTGGGAAAGAAATTTACTATCAACTATCGAAAAAGCAATTCTTGCAAGCGATCTTGGATTAACCCCGGTAAACGATGGAAACGTTGTAAGAATTAGTTTCCCGACTCCAACAACTGAACAAAGAACTAAATGGGTAAAGAAATGTAAAGAAATAGTTGAAGAAGGTAAGATCGCTGTTAGAAATA
>FWWL01006595.1_pt1 | contig 16651 bp, 15 predicted proteins | sample 2228331 | NCBI WGS metagenome assembly FWWL01 (sample SAMEA103939775, study PRJEB20133) | metagenome
AGCCTGGCGTTAAGCTACCGAAGCACGGAGGCAAGGTCACCGCCGCAAGCGACGAAAAGCCATCAGCCGCAGGTTTCTCACCACTTGCTTCTACCCTCAGCTCCCTGCACACCTGCCCAGTGCCCCCGGCACTCGGAGCATCGGTCACGATGCTCCGAGGCCAACCCCAATCTGTCCACCTCCACCAAAAAATAGTTGACAAAATTTGTGAAATTTGCTATAGTAATATACCCCTTTACCAAGCGAGGAAGTACATGTCGCAAGTGGTCATGGAACTCTATGTCAACTCCCTTTACCCAGGCATGGTATTTAGCGGTGATGTCTACGACGATACCGATACCCTCGTTCTCCCCAAAGGTCACCCCCTCACCCAAGACATCATCGAAAACCTCAAGCTCAAGAAAGTCAAAAAAATACACTACACCCAGGAATCCATGCTCTTTAAACAACCAGTGAGTCAATCCATGATCAGCGAAGTTAACATCAGTAAAGCAGCCAACCTCATCATAGAAATCGAAAACATGCTCAAAAACAATAGCACCGGGCTACCCACCAAAGCTGCTCAGGAAGTTGTTGGAGATTTTATCAAGGACATCCAAAATAACCGGGACGCCTATCTCAACCTCCTCGAACTCCAATCCCACGACCAGTACATCTATACCCACGGGATTAATGTTACGACCATCTCCATCCTTATTGCCACCATGGTCAACCTCCCCGAAGAAAAAATCCACGACCTCGGCATTGCCGCCCTCTTTCACGATATCGGAAAAATCATGATCCCTACCACCATTGTCGACAAACCCTCTCCCCTTACCCCTGATGAATGGAAAATCATGAAACAGCATCCCGTCTATACCTACAAGATTCTCCAGTCCGAGGGTGCCTTTTCTGAGAATATTCTCAAGACCGCCCTCTGTCACCACGAACAACACCAGGGAGGAGGTTACCCCCTCGGTATCAACCACGAAAAACTCAACATCCTCTCCAACATTATCTCCATAGCCGATGTTTTTGACAGCATGACCAGTATGCGACCTTATCGAGAGGCCAAGACCATGGACGAAGCGTTTGCCTACATCATGGAACAATCAGGCAAAAAATTCCACCCCCAGCTCGCACAAACCTTCTTGAAACATCTCGTCCAGAAGCTACATGAATCCCCCTTGTATCCTCTGGACTGCTATGTTTTGTTAAACACTGGCGAGATAGGGTATGTTGTAGACTACCCCAACAACCAGAGATTTACTCTTCGTCCGATCGTAAACATATTCTTCAACCCCCACAAATCCCCAAACCTCCAAGAATGTTTCCTCCGCATTCCCATCCAAATCAACCTTGAAAAAGACTACTCCCGAATGATCGTGAAACGTATCATCGATCCCGCCTACATTGCCAAGTTTGACAAACTCCTTCAGCGAGCCTAACTTTTACACATACAACAGATCCATAGCAATATTCTCGATACCATACGAAAACGAGGCATTCAAACACTCTTCCCCTGGAATAGCCCGAAACCAGCGATGCGAATCAAAAGTTACCGCGGCATACGAAAAAATCATCTCCGTCTTTGCCACTATCTCACCCAGGGTATACCTTTCTCCCCCAAGATTTCCCCACCTTAGCGTATCAGACACCAACCACTCCGAAAGCCATGGCAAAACATCCATCTCATAAGCGACCACCACCTCGCTCTGGGCACTCCAGCGAATCCTCTCCTGGACTCCATGCTTCATCGCCGAAAGACATACCATGAGCGGATGTTTACTATTAACCAAACCTCTCCGAGAAACAATCGTAGGCAATCTCACCATTTTTGCCCCAAAGATCTCTTGCATCATCCTGACCATTCCCTCAACAACACGCACAATACGTTGAAGAAAGACATCATTGGTCTCAAGCATATATCCCAACAAGACAATCTTCTCCACATCAGGAAAAGAAAAATACTCATACAAACTCGCAAAAAGCTCCATGACCACCGCCGGTGTCATCATTGGCCGAAACCAATCCAGCGTCAGATCGATCACCAACCGATCACAACCAGGAATAGGATCCCCTACAGCTATCACACTCCCTTGAAGCGAAGGAAAAAGCACCAGCTTCTCTCGAATCTCCCCCAATTCTGTGTGAAGCGGTAAGACCACACACGTCCGCATAGGTCATCGCCTCGTAAGCAAACGTGTGAGAACCCGCCAGAGCTGAACAAAAGGAGTAAAAATCTCCCACACCGAACGTCTCTTCTGCTCAGGAATAGCCTCTTCAAAAACATAGCGAAACGTCCACACATGCACCACCGGACCAATCCCGTACACCGTTACCAGAGGGATCACCAGCGTGATAGGATTCGTTGCAGGCACCAGGAGAATCACATACACTACCCACGAGACCACCAACACCACAAAATACACCAGCGCATACTTCACCACCGTATACAACGCCAGCACAAGCATCTCCTGAGGTTTCATGCCACTTTTGTAGAGTAACACCACCAGCACCATTTGCATCATCATAAGCACGACAAAAAACCACACCGCAAAAAAGATCACAAGCGACCAAAAAACAGGAAACACCCTCACCTGCTCAATCGAAAACACGAACGAAAGCCCCAGAAGCCCCCCAGAAAGCGTTCCAGCCAACCACCAGCCCAGCGACGGGAGGAAAAACTCCTTCACCATCTTCCAGAGTGTCTTAAAATACTCAACCACAGGCCCATCCATCATCCTCTCATGCATAGCATGACTCACCACCGAAAATGGCCAGAGCCACATTCCCCCCATCGTCGTACAGATCATGACCGCCCAAAATCCCCAGTGCTGCCGCACAAAAGCCACATCCGTCGTCATCACAAACGCCACCGTTGGCACGAGAACAAGAAAAGAAGGGTTCATAGCCCCCACCAGAGAGGTGACAAGACTATAGGAAAGATTATCCCACCACGACCAGAAACTTCGTCCAAAAATTCGGCCTATCATAGATCCTCCTAAAAACGAATCGCCATAAATGTTCTATCATCATCCTGAATAGCCCCCTCATAGAAATCCTCAAGATGCATCAACATACCCCCGATAACATCCGAAGCCGAATGCACTCCTCTTGCCACTGAGCCAAAAATCTCTGTCAAACGCGCTAATCCCACCTGCTCCCCCGCCGGGTTCGTCCCCTCTATCACCCCATCGCTAAACATCAGGAGAATATCCCCAGGATGATACCTCAACACATCCTCCTGGAACCTGGCATTCTTAAAGGTTCCCACAATAGGGTTTCTGTTTTTCATGTGCTTTACTGCATCCTCCTGAGCACAATAGTAGAGCTGATCAATATGTCCAGCCGAGAGATAATGTATCTGCTGAGCCTTCCTATCCACCAAAATCGCAAAAAGCGTAATATACGAATACGTATTCTCCAGAATTCTTGTGATTCTTCGGTTTAGCACAGTAAACGCATCCGAGAGATGAGAAAACCTCTTTTCCTCTATCAATTCTTCCACCTCAACCTTGAGCATAGCCCATATCATCGCCGCATACACCCCATGCCCCGAAGCATCCCCCAACAAAAACAAAAGCTCATCATCCGAGAGTACAAACATATCATAATAATCCCCACCCACACTCTGCATAGGCATGTAGGAGATCTCCATATCGATAATCTTTTGGAGTGTCCGCTGTCTATCAATTGGCAACAGGGAAATCTGCAGAGATTGAGCCGTTCGGATCTCATCCATCACCTTTTTATTCACCTCTGCCAGACGCTTCCTCGACTCTGCCTCACGGACAAAGATCTCAATATACTCAAAAATAAGATAAAAAGACATCGCAAGGGACATCAAAACACAGCCAAAAGCCATCAAAAAGCCCGACCACTCCGACCACCACACCTTCCCTGCAAAACCCCCTATCCAGAGAAGAATCGCCCCCTCTCCCCCAAAAAGTAACGTCCGATACCGCAAAGCATTGATTGTAGAAACCTTCCCCTTTTCCCGTCGCATCAACGAAATAAATTCAAGCCCCTCAAGAATACCCGTCAGGAAAAGATATCCTCCCACACCCAATACCATCCACTCCCCAAAACGCTCCTCCCAGCGAGAGAAAAAAAACAAAAGAAATACAATCACAGCCCCCGTGACCACAAAATACCAAAAAACATACCAGCGAGTATATTCTCGATACCCATCAGTCTCCACAAACCCAAGATCCTTCACCCACACAAAAATATACCGCAAGAGAAGCACAAAACACCCTACAATCGCAAGTACCAAACTTATCTCAGCCCGTTTCAGGGAAAACAAACCCCTCCCATCCATCCAACCGAGAAGCCCCAGAAGCGAAATAAGAGCACCCGCCAAAATAATATACAACAGATCGGGTTTAACCTCTTTTGCCCCCCCTTTTCTCAACAGAAAAAGAAGAAACGCTATATACTGAACCATCAAAAATAATCCGAAACTCCCCCCAATCACATACCATACATTCATACAACCCCTCTTTCTCAAAGATTCAAAATTTTCTCAAAAAAAATTTCCCTTTTTCAGTATAGCAGACGTATTATTTATAGAAAGGGCTTTTTTACTTGATTTTTTCTCTCAGTGTATCTATAATTATTATAGAGAAAAATAAAAAAAAGAGCAAGCAGAAACTTGCAAAAAATTTTTTTGATACTAAAATTTTTTCAGACAAGGAGGCATATATGCGTTTCCCTATACATCCACTTACCAAACTCATGACAACCTTCGTTATAGGCTTTTCCCTGACAGCCTGTACCCTGATAGATAACGTTGATGAAAACGGTGTCCTGTGGGAATACTATACCCCCAGTGCTATTTCTCTCGGCATAGAAACCATGCCCTCGGCGAACCTTCTTCTCTTTGCTGATGAGGACAATACCCTGTATGCCCTGGATGCAGGGAGTGGTCTTCTCCGGTGGAAGATTACCCCTCCTCTCACCCTTACCACTATCCTTCCTGTTGGTTCGACCCTCTATATCATTGGATACTCCAATACCGGTCCGCAGACCAGTGTCCTCTACACAATTGACACCCTCAATGGTTCCCTAACGAGCCAGAGGAGTTTTCCTATCAAGCCACTTGCCAACCGTTACCTCACCACATCCGAGGGAGTTCTTCTCTATTCCTCCAGTCAGGCTGTCATCCTCTCCAACAACGGCAATCTCAGTGACACCTATTCCCTCCTCAATGGCATCCTCGCTTTCGAAAGGATCGGGATCGATTACTATGCCCTCATTCGAGAAACCGACAACACAACAAAACTCCAGAAATACAACCAGAACTTCAACGCTGGTGGTACAGCTACGCATAGCGCCAATCCCACAGGGGTGTTTTTTGTGTGGAACAATGCACTTTACATTGGCACCACCTCTTCTCTTCTCAAGGGGGACACCATACCTTCCCTTAGTGGTTTCAAAAACTTCCCTGTCAAAGCCTCACCTACCTGGAGTGCCCTCCTCCTCCATGTCCCCTCAGCTGAAACCTTCAACGGAGGAATCCGATCCTATGACACTCTCGGCAACCAGCAGTGGAGCGTTTCGACCTATGCCCCCATCAGTTATGCCCCCCTCGTCTACAATAGCACCTATCAGAGTATCTTCTCCCTCGATGACAATGGGAACCTTGGCGTGTACGATGCTTCAACAGGAAGACTTCTCTTCCAGCGCTATCTGGGAACCATCCAGAGAACAGGGATGAAACTCCCCATGGATATCTATCAGAACTACATCTTTATCCCGTTCTCCTCCCCATCGAAGGTGGTATGTTTCTCCCTGAGGCACGCAAGCACCGGCCAGTAGCGTATGCCAGCTTTCCGTGTCCATGCACCCTTTCAGCCAGCAGGCGATCAACCCAAGGCGATTGAAGCCCTCGTCAAAAACTTTGAAGAGGGAAAGAAGCGTCAGGTTCTCCTCGGCGTCACCGGGAGTGGTAAAACCTTTACCATGGCACATGTGATCCAAGCACTTCAGTACCCTACCCTCATCATGTCTCATAACAAAACCCTCGCCGCCCAACTCTATCGGGAGTTTAGGGATTTTTTCCCCGAGAATGCGGTAGAGTACTTTGTCTCGTACTATGACTATTACCAGCCTGAGGCATACGTTCCCCAGCGAGACCTCTACATCGAAAAAGATGCCAGTATCAACGATGAAATAGACAGAATGCGTGTTTCGGCTGTTGCCTCCCTCATGGATAGGTCAGATGTCATCGTCGTCGCCTCGGTATCCTGTATCTACGGACTGGGCGCCCCAACAGACTACAAGGAACTCATGCTCCTCCTCAAAAAAGGCATGACCATCGATAGGGATAGCATTCTCTCCCATCTTGTCCAGATCCAGTACGAAAAAGCAGATATCGAACTCAACCGAGCATCTTTTAGGGTCAAGGGGGATGTTATCGATATTCATACTGCCTACTCACGCGAGGTTATCCGTGTCGAAATGTTTGGCGACGAGATAGAGTCTATCAAACGTCTCCATCTCATCACAGGCAACCTCATCGAAGAACTCGACCGTATTGTCATCTATCCCGCCAAGCTCTTCCTCACCACCCAGGACAAACTCAAGCTCGCCATTGAATCCATCGAGGCAGAGCTTGCCGAGCGTATCGCAGAACTCAAAGCCGAAAACAAAACCATCGAGGCCTATCGCCTTGAAACCCGTACAAGGTACGATATCGAGATGCTCTCCGAACTCGGCTACTGCAACGGTATCGAAAACTATTCCCGTCATCTTTCGTTCCGTAAACCGGGAGAACGCCCTTTTGTGCTCCTCGACTACTTTCCGAGACCGTTTCTCACCATTCTCGATGAATCCCACCAAACCATACCCCAGATCAATGGTATGTTTCACGGTGACTACTCCCGCAAGAAAACCCTCGTTGACTTTGGTTTCCGTCTCCCCTCAGCCCTTGACAACCGTCCTCTCCGATTTGAGGAGTTTGATACGATCCTGGATCACGTCCTGTACGTTTCCGCAACCCCCGCTGAGTACGAACTCACCCATAGTGAGGCTATTGTCGAACAGATCATTCGCCCTACAGGGCTTGTTGATCCTGAGGTGGAGGTTCGTCCAATCAACGGACAGATCGAAGACATCATACGAGAGGTTCAGCTCCGAATCCAGCAAAAAGAGAGAGCCATCATTACCACCCTGACCAAAAAGATGGCAGAGGATCTCACCCAGTACCTTCTTGACCAGAACATCAAGGTAGCCTATATCCACTCCGAAGTGGAAACCATTGAACGGGTTGAGATCCTGAAAAAACTCCGTATGGGCATATACGATGTGATCGTTGGTATCAACCTCCTCCGTGAAGGTATCGACCTCCCCGAGGTCTCACTGGTCGTCATCTTGGACGCCGACAAGATGGGCTTCCTCCGATCCACCCGTTCCCTGATCCAGATTATCGGAAGAAGTGCCCGCCATGTCAACGGCAAGGTAATCATGTACGCTGACAACATCACCGAAAGTATGGCTGAGGCTATCCGGGAAACCTATCGCCGCCGTGAACTCCAGATAGAATACAACCGTATCCACAACATCACCCCAACCAGTGTCAAAAAAGAAATTGCCGACATCCTCGAAAGAAAACTCAAAGAAACCGAAGAAAAAGCCGACGAACTCGAAAGGCTCAAACGATCCATTCCCGACAAAAAACACCTCATTCAAGAGATGGAAAAACTCATGTTCCATTACGCTGAATCCCTCGAGTTTGAAAAGGCCGCTTTTGTTCGAGATCAAATACAGGAGCTCAAACACACTGATAGCAGTGAAAAAACCGAAGAAACCCCCTTCTAAATTGCAAAATAGCCAGCTACTCTTTCCGAAGTACTTCAACAACCTCTTCCATTTTCATACCGTGAGAGGCCTTCACCAGAATCGTATCCCCAGGTCGGAGAAGCGACCGAATACTTCGGATAAGCTCGTTTTTCGAAGGAAACCAGAAAGCGAGAGCCTGGTTTTCCTTGAGTTTTTCAAAGGCATAGCGAGATTCCTCCCCGTGGAGGATAACCAGATCAGCTACCTGATTTGTGATGATCATCTCCCCTATCATCTCATGAAGCGACCGAGAGAGTTTACCGAGCTCAAGCATATCTCCCAGAATCGCTACCCGCCGCCCAGGAAGCTCTTTCAACATAAAGAGAGCCGCTCTCATCGAAGAGGGATTGGCATTGTAGGCATCATTGATAATCGTCCAGTGATCTGTTTTGATAATCTCACTTCTCCCGGAAACAGGCTGAAAGTCCTCTATCGCTTTCAATGCCTGCGCAACATCCACCCCAAAATACTCCGCTACCTTGAGAGCTATCGCCAGATTGGTGATATTATGTCGCCCAGGCAAGCGAAAACGAAAACTCATCCCCTGATAGTAGAGCAAATACCCCTCAAGTCCACGATTTTCCATGATTGTGACCTCTTCGGGAATGACATCCACCACCTCGACAGGTGAAAGCTTTTTGTGATAGCTGTAAAATTCATCGTTACGATTGAGAAAAGCCACCCCATACCTTGGCATCATACCCCGAAAGATCTCTCCCTTTGCCCTGGCAATCTTGTACAAAGAGCCGAGGTTTCCGATATGAGCATATCCCACATTGGTAATCACCGAAGCATACGGATGAGCAATCGAGGAAAGGTACCCTATCTCCCCGAGATGATTCATCCCCATCTCCAGCACCATGAAATGCGCACCCTCTTTTGCCTCGAGGACTGTCAGAGGAAGCCCGATGTCATTGTTGAGATTCTTTTTCGTAGAATGCACCTGATACTTCAAGGACAGAAGATACGCTATCAGCTCCCGCGTTGTTGTCTTCCCGGAGCTTCCTGTAACCGCTATCACCTTGCTAAAAAGGTACTTGCGATATTCACGAGCAAGGACCCCCAGTGCCTCCCGGCTACTCTTCACCACAAAGAAAACACCAGGCAAAAGTGATTTCTTGTGTTTCTTGTAGTAGGCCTGTTCCACGATGAAAACCTTGACCCCAAGCCTCACACAATCCGGGATAAAGTCATGCCCATCAAAACGCTCGCCCGGCAGGGCAACAAAACACTCCGAGGGCTGAATCGACCTCGAATCAATGGAAAACGCTGTTACCCCCAGAGGCGTTTCGTCAAGGTTTTCCACATAGAGTGCAAACTTGTTGAGCGTAAGAACATCCTTCAACCATACAAGGCTAAACATCTCTTTATCCTTACCGGTAGGTTACAGCCTTTTTTGTCTCTCCCCCAACAAAGGTATTTACCTGAAGGTGAAATCGACGGATATCCTTCACGCCAAAGGTGGACAAAAGCATCTGCAAAATATCTTGCTGGAGCTTCTCTGCATACTCACGACATGACTTCTCATGAGCGAGATTCACTCTCACATCTAGATTGACAAACCTTCGCTTCACAATGGCAACATACACATCACAGGAAACTACCTCAGGGAGAAGAGAAAGCTGCTGTTCCAGATACAACTGAAGCGCCAACTTGTGGATCTCCAGCTCCCCATACGGTGTTCGAACGTAAAGGGTATGACTCAAGAAAAACTCATAGTACCACCAGCCACCCGCCACCAGTCCCACGAGAAACAACAACCAACCAAAGACCGCAAGAAAAACTGATGGCACCATACCCGTGGTAAAATGAATAGCGTTTTCAAGTGGCACCTCAGGAAGCTTGGCCCCTACCAGGAGAAATACCACCCCAACGAATGCCACTACCAACCAGACTACCTGAAACAGAATAACAATCCATTTAGTTTTCGACCGACTCATCATACAAACCTCTCACAATTATTGTACTCTCTCGAACGGTAAGACCGGCCAGTTTCTCAAGAGAAACGGCCAATTTCGCACGAAATTTCTCCACCGTTTCTGGAATATTCTGACCATTTTTTACCAAAATCTCCATCCGCAGATCAACCTGCCGAAAACCACCAACAGAAATCCAGAGAGATTTCTTTCGATCAGGGAATTTGACGCTCCCAAACTCCCTTACAACCCAGGCAACAAGGTCAGCTACCGCCTGTTTGGTAATGACATACTTTTCCATACTTGCCTCTTATTTCATCTTAAAGTTTTCCATAAACTTGGTAGAATACGCTCCACGGATAAAATCAGGGTTATCCATCATTTGGCGATGGAAAGGAGCGGTTGTTTTAATTCCCTCAATACGCATCTCATCCAGCAAACGACGCATGCGAGCTATAGCCTCCTCCCGGTTTCTTCCCCAGGCGAGAACCTTGGCTACCAGAGAATCGTAAAACTTTGGTATCTCGTAGCCAGCATAGATATGACTATCGATCCGTATTCCAGGCCCACCAGGGAAATGTAGATTCGTAATCTTACCCGGCACCGGCATAAAGTTCATGTACGGATCCTCAGCATTGATACGGCATTCTATAGCGTGCCCGTTGATCCTCAGGTCTTCCTGAGTAAAGGAGAGTTTTTCTCCCATAGCAACCCGGATCTGTTCCTTCACCAGATCAACACCCGTGATAAGCTCAGTAACAGGATGCTCCACCTGTATACGAGCGTTCACTTCCATAAAGTAAAACTGCCCCGCCTCTTCGTCATAGAGAAACTCCATCGTACCAGCACCAAAATATCCGGCATGGGCTGCCCCTCGACGAACTGCCTCGATCATTTTCTCTCGAATCTTGTCCGGAAGAGCTGGACTTGGTGCCTCTTCGATGAGTTTCTGATGTCTTCTCTGGATAGAACAATCTCTCTCAAAGAGAGCCGCCACATTTCCATGTTTATCGGCAATAAACTGAATCTCAATATGCCTTGGGTTCTGGAGATACTTCTCCACATACACATCAGGGTTACCAAAGGCTGTCTGAGCCTCAGCCTGAGCGATGGGCAAAATACTCGAAAGCTCATCGTCTGACCAGGCTACACGCATACCCTTTCCTCCACCACCGGCCGTAGCCTTAACAATCACAGGATATCCCACCTCATGGGCAAACTTCAGCGCTTCAGAAACATCCTTGATAATCCCTGTCCCAGGCGTAATAGGAACCCCTACCTCACTCATGGTCTTTCGGGCTGTTGCCTTATCTCCGAGCATATCCATCACATCACCCGATGGACCAATAAAAATCAGATTATGATCAGCACAGATTCGGGCAAACTTGGAGTTTTCCGAGAGAAATCCATACCCGGGATGAACCGCATCCGCCCCGGTAATCTCCGCCGCACTGATAATCGCGGGAATATTCAGATACGAATCCTTTGAAAGAGCTGGTCCTATACACACATCCTGATCGGCTAACTTCGTATGAAGGGAGTCCTTGTCCGCTTCGGAGTGAATTGCCACCGTCTTCAAACCAAGCTCTTTGGCAGCACGGATCACCCGTACAGCTATCTCGCCACGATTGGTCACCAGAATCTTTTTTATCATACCCACCTCCCTTATGCCTCAACCCGGAAAAGAGGCTGCCCATACTCCACCGGCTGTCCCTCTTCTACCAGAATCTCTTTTATCTTGCCATCAAACTCACATACCACATCCTGAAGATGCCCCAACACACGAACATGCGCTATGACATCTCCTTTCTTTACCACATCGCGCAGTTTTACATAGGCCTCTTTGGTCTTTGGATTAAGCCGTGTAAAGATCCCAACCCATTTTGAGGTCACATCCTTGATGGGGAACTCTACCTCTGGTTGTGTGATAGCTGGCTGGGGAGATGCAGGAGCAGCAGCCTGAACGGTAACGGCTGATTCTGTTTTCTGTTTGGAACCACCACTTACCATACGCACCTTGAGATCGCCATGCTGAAACTCTATCTCACCAATATCCACATCCTCAAAGAGGGTATACAGTTCTTTCAACTCTTTCATAGAAAGCATACTCACACCTCCACTATATTCATCTTACTTCACCCTTTCAATGTAGCGGTCATCACGGGTATCTACACGAATCTTCTCACCAACCTGAACAAACAGAGGTACCTGCACCACAGCCCCTGTTTCCAGTGTGGCGGGCTTGGAACCACCACTCACCGTATCACCACGCAAGCCGGGATCGGTCTCAACGATCTCAAGCTCCACAAACATCGGGGGTTCTACCGAGATTACCTGCCCATCGTAAAAAGAGAGATCACAAATCATCTCGTTTTTCAAGTACCTGGATGCCTCATCAACCACATCTTCAGGCACATGAAACTGTTCGTAGGTTTCCGTATCCATGAAGACATACTCCTCCCCTTCTTTGTAGAGGAGCTGGGCCGGTCTTGTTTCAATCATCACATCTTCGAGATCTTCACCAGCACGGAAAGTCTTTTCCACCACAGCGTCTCTTAAGAGATTTTTGAGCTTGGTTCTCACCACGGCTCCACCTTTTCCAGGCTTATGATGCTGAAACCAGATCACTTTGTAGAGTTCTCCATCCAGTTTGATTACCGTTCCTTTACGAAGGTCGTTTGAAGAAATCATATCTATACCTCCATAGGCTACAATTCATAGTCTGTTTGTGTCAAAACCTCGGCGCCGTTCTTGCAAACCAGCACCATATCCTCAAGCCGGATCCCAAAACCCTCATCAGGGAGATATATGCCCGGCTCAACGGTAAAAATCATCCCCTCCTGAAGGATCTGGGTGTTACCAAACCTCAGGTAAGGATCCTCGTGGATCTCTACCCCGACGCCATGCCCTGTCGAATGCCAGAAGTTCTCAGCATAACCCGCATCGGCTATCACCCGGTAGGCGGCCTGGTGAACAGTCTCTGCCGTCACCCCAGGTCTCACGACTGCCTCTGCTGCCCGCAGCGCCTCCTCAACAATCCGGCGAACTTCGAGGATTTTTGGGTTCTTTATTTTAACGGGAGAAAAACATCTTGTAAAGTCAGAACAGTACCCATCCTTCAAAATTCCAAAATCAAACATCACAATATCGTTTTTTTCGATGACTCTCCTGGAAGCTGTCCCATGGGGAAGTGTGGTACGATACCCAGAAGCCACAATCGGCTCAAACGAAAAAGCCCTGGCACCCTTTTTTTTCAGAAAATACTCCAGTTCGGCGGCCAGTTCGTCTTCTTTTTTCCCTCTCCTGGTCTGTCGAATGATGTAGGCATACCCCCACTCCGTGATCATCAGGTTCTGCTTCATCACCTCAATCTCAAGGGCATCCTTCACCATCCGCATGTCCTTGACCACACGTGTCTCTCCAAACTCGAGAGAAGGCTCCTCTTTCACAAGATACTCATACAACGCCAGGGGAAACCCTGCCTTATCCACCAAAAGCCGACCAATACGATGTTCCTTGATCAGTTGCAAGAGACACTCTCTCCGTCCCCTCCCACTCTCCACCAGCAAAAGCTCATAGGGAAGTTTTACCTCATAGCGAAGTTGTTCGGTATAACGTTTGTCGGTGATGAAAAAGATCCCATCCGTGGTAACTACCAGAACGGTATCATCCCCGGTAAACCCGGAAAGATAGAAAACCTCTTCTTTCTGAGATATCCAGAGGGCATCACGAGAGTCCAGGGTCTTTTGAACCCTTTGAATCCTTCCCGCAAAATCAAACATATTTACTCCTTGAAAAGTAGTATATTATAGCGGAAAAGGAGCTTTTCGTCAATTTATGGGAAGTAATTTCTATAGAACCTTTGCACGAATGGCTATTTCCTTGTTTCAGCCAAAAATCAGTAAAATGGTCGATGAAAAACTGCAACAAAATCATAGCGTATTTCCAGAACTTCCCAATGAGTTACCCTTGGATAAGGTTAGCCACCTATACCATTTACTTTGTTACAGCCCCCTTTCACTCCAAAAACTGCAAAAAAGGAATAGCTCTCTCTTCCTCAAATCATTTGGAAGAGATTCTCCTTGTTTACGTGCAAAGGTCTCAAAAGGGGATAGAATATCCAAAATGACAAAAACCCTAAACCATCAAGAGTGTTCCACAGATGGGGTATTTCCCTTTTACAGCCTTATAGCAGAGGAAAAGCCTTTTTTTATCCTGTTCAGCTGAAAAAAGTTATAGCCAGCTGCTCTTTTCTGACACAAAGCGATGGTATTTCGCTAAAACAAAAAGAGAGCGAATGTGTGTGACCGGGCTCTTTCCATTTCACATCCTCCCTTTCACTCCAAAAAACTGCAACAAAGTAATAGCAAATTTCCAGTGAATAAGGTTAACCACTTATGCTGTCGCTTTCAGTTTTCCTTTTGCTCAAAAAACTGCAAAAACGCAAGAACGTTCTCTTCTTCACAGTTTTAGAAGAGATCCCTTTTTTCTGTGATTCATGCAAAGCTCTCGCATTATTTTTCAAAAAATACCCTCTTTATTTTCCTTTCCCCCTCGCTTGTTGAAAAAAAAATGCCTTCTCAGTATAATAAATTTATCCTTTACCGTAACCATCAAGGAGGTCTAAAATGGCTTGGCAGCCATTCCGTATTCTCATCTTGTTACTTGTATTAAGCTCTTTCGGCTATAGCAAAAACGCCCCCTTCAAACACCTTGGATTGGGCTTTTTCTTCGGAGAACCAACGGGTATTTCCATTGGGTATTACGCGAGTGATACACATGTGATTAATGGTATTGTTGGCTGGTCCTTTGGCAAAAACTCTGCACTGCTTCTTACTGCTGACTATACTTACCGCTGGAACCTTGGTATCTCAACCGGTCAACTCTTTTTCTACGCAGGTATCGGAGGTCATGTAAAGTTCTCAAGCGATATCGATGTCGGTGCGAGAATACCCTTGGGACTCTCCTACTTCACTCCTCAGATTCCGTTTGAGATCTTTTTTGAACTCTGTCCTGGTATGAGACTTATCCCTGCTACGGATCCCTTCCTCGATGGAGGACTTGGGATACGCTGGCGATTCTAAAAGAAAAATACCGCATAAGGAGTGATATATGGTAAGTTACAAAGACCTCGGTTTTGTGAATACGCGGAAGATGTTTGAGGTTGCTATGAAGGAAGGCTTTGCTGTTCCTGCGTACAACTTCAACAACATGGAGCAGCTTCAGGCAATCGTGTCTGCATGTCTGGAGTCACAGTCTCCTGTGATCCTCCAGGTATCAAAGGGTGCCCGTGATTATGCTGACCAGACCCTCCTCCAGTACATGGGCAAGGGTGCTGTGGAAATGATGCGTCGTATGGCCAAGGAAAAGGGACTGGGTGAGATTCCCATCGCTCTTCACCTTGACCATGGTGATAGCTATGAGCTCTGTGTTTCCTGTATTGAGAGTGGATTTTCCTCGGTGATGATCGATGGTTCTCACCTCTCCTATGAGGAAAACGTAGAACTCACAAGAAAGGTAGTGGAATACGCTCACAAATACGATGTCACCGTCGAGGGTGAGCTTGGCGTGCTCGCTGGTGTAGAAGACGAAGTCTCTGCCGAACATCATGTCTACACCGATCCTGACCAGGTGGAGGATTTTGTAAAGAAAACCGGCGTGGATTCTCTCGCTATTGCTATCGGAACCTCACACGGAGCTTACAAGTTCAAACCTGGTCAAAAACCAGAGATTCGCCTCGACATCCTCAAGGAAATCGAAAGAAGAATCCCTGGTTTCCCAATTGTGCTGCATGGCTCTTCTTCGGTACCTCAGGATGCTGTTGAAACCATCAACAAATACGGTGGTCAGCTCAAGGATTCTATCGGTATTCCCGAAGAACAGTTGAGAGCTGCTGCACGTTCGGCTGTGTGTAAGATCAACATCGATTCAGATGGTCGTCTCGTAATGACGGCAAAGATCCGCGAGATCTTCGCTACCAAGCCTGCTGAGTTTGACCCTCGTAAGTACCTCGGACCAGCTCGTGAAGCCCTCAAAAAGATGTACATGGAGAAAAACGAGAAGGTTCTCGGTTCTGCAGGGAAGGCTCCCCTCATCATGGCTGAACTCAAGAAGTAACCCAAAAACGACTCTAAAAAAGGCTGTCCTTTCGGACAGCCTTTTTTCTTATCCATACACTACCCATTCATCACGATCAGAGATGAAAAACTGTACCTGAGGAAAACGCTTCTGAAGAGGATGGATGATCGTTTCCTCAACACAATCTTTGGTATTATTGTTTTCACTCAAATGGAGAAGAATCACCTTTTCGGTATGAGAAGATATCACCCGTGAAAGAAAATCCCTCGTTTGAAGATTGGAAAGATGCCCCCGTCCTCCCCGAATTCTCGCTTTGAGCGAAGAAGGGTACCAGGAGTTTCGGAGCATCTCCTCATCATAGTTTGCTTCAATAGCGATAATCTGGGCTTTTTGAGCATAATAGAGCAAATGATTGTCAATCTGTCCGACATCACTCGCGTAGAGGAGAACCCCTCCCGGGGTTTTGATCAGATATCCGAGATGAAACACCGCGTCATGCTGGAGGGGAAAGGGAAAAAAAGAAAAATGGTTAAAATGATAGGTTTTATACGGTGCAATAGGGATGGAACGATGTCCCAGATGAAGATAACGTCCTGTATCAGGGTAAGCATAGATAGGAACCTCTGTCTGTTTGGCAAGCTGTTCAATACCCCGTATATGATCATCGTGATCGTGGGTGATCCAGACCCCGCTTAACGCTGCCACATCCATTCGAAAATGCTCGAGATACCTTTTGAGTCGTCTATACGGTATCCCCAAATCAATAATCCAGAACTCATCCTCATGGGATAGATAAAAACAATTCTGCTTGCTACCACTCCCAAACGATCCAA
>FWWL01000778.1_pt1 | contig 16630 bp, 18 predicted proteins | sample 2228331 | NCBI WGS metagenome assembly FWWL01 (sample SAMEA103939775, study PRJEB20133) | metagenome
AGAAAAACCAAATTACACTGATGAAGACGCAGAGTTGCTCTCAAAAACGCTGGAAAGGATCATCAGTAGCAGGGAAGAAAAAGAACAGAATCCGGAGTCGTAAAAACGTTGTCCAGCAAATAATATCTTCCCTCTATACCAACGACTGTTCCAATGAACCCATACCCAAGGTTTCTCAAGATCGTACCACATGTGAAAGCATCGGAAATGTACACTTCAAAACCAGTCACGTCTATATCCTCATAGGTTCTGAGCCTGTTCCCGCACAACAGCTCTCCGTCCACTGAAACCTCATTTGATCGAACTACGACAGGTATAGAAATGTTTGGTGAGAAGACACTCTCAACCCAACTTATTTTCCCGTGTGACTGTCTGCTGATACCAACTATCCTTTTCGACTTTGGGTCCACGGCTACGTCGCCTGGTTTTGATGGCGCTGCTACAATTATGTACTCATCTCTGATACCAAGGACTATTCCACCTGATACTGTGAACTCCTCGCCTATACTGATCGAGTCGAAAACATTTCTACCCATGGCAAGCTTGATGCCACTTACCACCTGTGTGAAAAAAACTCTGCTCTTCAACGACAGACTGAGGAATGGCTTGAAGATCCTGTCAAGATGCGCGGCAATCATACCAGAAAAGATTGCATCCAAGGCTAAAATGGTGGAAAACACTACGATCAAAGCAAGCAACCTTCCGATTTCATTTCGTGACATCTAATCCACCTGCTGCAGCTTTTTCAGTATGTCTATTTTTTCCAACGCTTTCCCAGCACCTTTTGCGACGCAGGTCAGAGGATCCTCTGCCCTAACAACTTTTATGCCGGTTTCCCTTTCGATCAACCTATCTACACCGCGAAGCAACGACCCGCCACCTACTGCAACTATCCCACGTTCAACAATGTCAGTAGCGAGTTCTGGAGGAGTCCTTTCCAAAGTTGATTTAACGCTGTCCAATATGGATGCTACAGGAATCATCAAAGCTTCCCTGATCTCTCCGCCCTTGAGGCTGACCTTTCGTGGAAGACCAGAGGATAAATCAATACCTGTAACAACTGTTTCAAGCGAATCATATTCTGCAGCCGGAAAGACATTTCCAATGTCGATCTTTATCTTCTCAGCAGTTCTCTCTCCTATGGATATTCTGTAAGTTTCTCTCACGTATTGAACGATCGCCTCATCCATCTCGTCACCGGCTATCCTGATCGATTCCCATACAACGATGCTTCCAAGCGAGATAACCGCAACCTCTGTAGTTCCACCGCCTATATCGACAATCATATTTCCATTCGGCTCTTCGACATCCAAATCTATCCCGATAGCGCTCGCCATCGGTTCTTCTATCAGGAAGACTTTTGCGGCACCTGCATCCAAACCAGCTTCTAAAATGGCTCTTCTTTCGACATCTGTTATACCAATTGGCACGCCTATCACAACGCGCGGTCTGAGAAATGAGAAGGAAGGGCGAGTCTTACCGATGAAGTACTTAAGCATAGCAAGAGCGACATCGTAATCTGCTATGACCCCATCCCTCAGTGGTCTAATAGCTGTGATCGAAGCGGGAGTTTTGCCAAGCATCAACTTTGCCTCTATACCAACCTTGAGAATCTCCCCTGTTTCTGAATTTATCGCAACAACCGAAGGTTCATTGATAACTATGCCTTTTCCTTTGACATAAACAAGCGTGTTTGCCGTCCCCAGATCTATGCCAAGATCCCTTCTGAAGTTCATGACATCAACCTCCGTTTTGTGCAGCTCAAGTCAAACTAATTCTATCACGGTGTTTTGGGAAAGTGAATCTTTATGATAAATTAGACAAAGAAAGGGTGATAAAAATCCTCGGAAGATTAATATTTGCACTTCTTTTGAGCCTTGGTGCAACGGCTTTGATATCGTTTTTCGCCGCCGGAAAAGAAATTCTCACTGTTTTACAGACAATCAACAGAAGCTACCTGATCGCAGCCGCGTTGATGTACCTTGCCTTCATACTTGTTGACGCTCTTCGCACTAAGTTGCTCATCAAACTCACCCAATCAAAAGTCAAATACTCAAGATGCCTAGAAAACACACTGCTAGGACTTTACACAAGCGCAATAACACCCTTCTCTGCGGGAGGACAACCTTTTCAGATCTACCATCTTTTCAAGATGGGTGCCACTTTGGAATCCGCTTCAATGGTGGTTGGGGTGAAATTCATCACTTCCTCCACTTCAATGATGTTATTGGCGTTTTTTCTCCTGATTTTCAAAGGTAGGAAACTTGCCTTGGCTGGTGGGTCCTTGCTCATAATATACACTGGGATGGTTCTCACGACCGTTATCTATGTTTTCCTTCTATTTTTGATCTTGAACAAGAAACTGGCTTATCGCATTTTCACTTCGAAATTTATGACAAAGTTACTCACGGTTGTTCTTAGAAAAAAAAGAGAACAGGTGCTTGAAAAATCCGTTGAGTCCGTTTCAAATTACTTCCAACTCCTCAGCAAACTCTGGAAAACATCGAAAGTGACTTTGCTTGTGAACGTGATTCTAACGCTGGTTGAAATATTTCTTGTCAACAGCGTACCGTGCATCGTATCAGCAAGCCTTGGGACGATAAAAATCTCCTACCTTGAGTTCTTCAGTGGAATTGCAATAATGACTATGGTTGTCTACTTTGTGCCAACCCCAGGTTCAGCTGGTGGAGTAGAGGGAGCATTCTACATGATGTTTCGCAACGTTGCAAATCCAGCGCTGATCAGTGCGACTATTCTTCTGTGGCGTCTTTTAACTTTCTATGCGATCATCTCGATCGGCACGGTGCTTCTGTCAAAAATCATCTACGAATTCAGATCAACAGGGCAGTCAAAAACGATAAACCATACATGATGGAGCAGATCAAGACTGCCTTCCAACCCCGCCTATTGTGACCTCTCATTTTTTCATCTTCCTTGTTCTTCATGGCTCTCAGTCCAAGTTCAAAACTGAGAACGGCAAAAATCAAAACTGCTGATCCTGCGAAAAAGAAAAGATTGGATATGAGCCTCAACATTCTGTACACTCCTCAAAAAACGTTATGGATGTTTTGAAAACCTTCTCCAAAAGCATATCGTGCCTCCGTAACGATTATGAAAGCACTTCTGTCAACACTTCTGATGAACGATATCAGTTCACCAAGTTCCCTTCGCTTCAATACTATCACAAGCATTGTTCGATTCTGACCTGTGTAAGCACCTTTAGCTTGGAGAATCGTAGCACCTCTTTGTAGTTCATTAAGTACAAATCTTTTTATCTCATCATATCTTTCAGATATAACCATCACAAGTGTGGAGGTTTCTATGCCTTTCATGGCAAAGTCTATCATCATTCCGTTCATGATAATCGCAAGGATTGCGTACATGCCAGTCTTGGCACCAAAGGTTAAACCCGCCGCTATACCTATTATCACATCGACAATCAACAAAGTTGTTCCAATTGGAAACGCGAAGAATTTGTTCAAAATTCTCGCAATAATATCCGTGCCCCCAGTTGAGGCATTCTGGGTGAAGGTTATAGCCATGCCAACGGCAGTGATCACCGATCCGAAGAAAACGGCAACAAACATATCTCCGGCTTGATACTTGGGAATCGGAAGAATTCTGTCAAAAAAGTCAACAAAGAAGGTTGTCAGAAAAGTGCAGTATATGGTCTTGATGCTGAAATCAAACCCTACTGTCAGAAATGCAAGCAGGAACAAAAATCCGTTGATGATGTACATCCAGACACCGACGGGCAATTTCAAGTAATTGTTCAAGACCATCGCCAAACCACTTGCACCACCTGCTGCTACGTTGTTGGGTATCAAAAACGCCACGACCCCTATGGCGGTTAGAATCACTCCAACAGATGCGAATATGTATTCTCTGACGATCAGCGACCTCTTCATCTGACTCACCTCCACACCGGACAGTGAAAGAGGTTTGCTCTTTGGATGATATCATACTGACGTTGAAAGACGCCAGAACTCCTTTTGACAAGGTGGTGAAGTTGCGTGAAGTTGATGGTTATAGGTAGCATGTCAAATGTTGGAAAATCGCTCATCACCACGGCTTTGTGCAGGTACTTTTCAAATCTCGGCTACAAGGTATCACCCTTCAAGGCACAGAATATGTCCCTCAACAGCATTGTCTCGACCGAAGGCGGTGAGATGGCTCTATCACAATACATTCAGGCGATTGCTGCAAGAACCAATCCTTCTGTTCTGATGAACCCTGTTCTGTTGAAACCAGACGTAGGCGGTGTTGAAGTCATAGTGAAAGGGAGGATAGTCAACCTTCACAATTCCAGCAGAAGGTACATGTATGACAAAAAATCAGAACTTCTCAGTGTGGTTCTCGAGTGCTTCAACGAGCTGAGCAAACATTGTGACATTGTATTCCTCGAAGGTGGCGGTGGAGCAGCTGAGATTAATCTGAAAGAAAAGGAGATCAACAACATCACACTCGCAAGAATTTTGAACTGTCCTGCATTACTTGTCGCGGACATTAGCAACGGAGGTGCTTTTGCGCAAGTAGCAGGCACGCTCGAACTGTTGGGCAAGCAAGAACGTGATCTTGTAAAAGGTTTTCTGTTCAACAAATTCCATGGTGATCCTTCGTTGTTGCAAGATTATCCAAAAAAGTTAGGCGATAGGTACAACACGAAATTCCTTGGAACGATTACATACGTTGAACACAAATTACCAGATGAGGACATGCTTTCAAAGAAGAAATGTAATTCATCAAGCGATTTGAAGGTGGACATAATAAGACTCCCAAGACTTTCAAACGCTTTCGATTTTGATCCGCTCTTTGAAAATTTCGACGTTGCGTTCGTGGATGAACCTCGTCATGATACCGATGTGATAATAATCCCCGGTACAAAATCAACTATTCACGATTTAAGGTGGTTGAAAAGCAGAAAAGATGGTGTAATACGAGGTGTCAAAAATGGAGCATTCTTAATCGGCATATGTGGCGGTTACCAGATGTTGGGAGAAAAACTGGTAGAAATTGATGAAAACGGCTCAATCACAGATCAAGAAGAAGGATTGGGGTTATTGCCCGTTGAAACTGTTTTTTACCCAACAAAAGTAACCACATGGCTTACAGGAAGAGAAAATCTCTTTGGAACGATCGTCAAGGGTTACGAAATTCACAGAGGGATTTCGACACCAATCAAAGATTTGCAACCTTTTGTGGCTGTTTTTGAAAAGAACAACACTCCCGTCGAAAGTTTTGACGGGGCAATTTCTGAAAGAATCATAGGCACGTACTTTCACAACTTATTCCACAACCGGGAATTTGTAGAAAAGTATTTCAGAATGGTTGCAAACAAAAGGCGCAAAAGTGTTGGTGAAATCAAAAATTACGATTTGGATACCCAGATAGAACTCATCACAAGTCACGTTACAAACTGTATAGATATGGAGAGCCTTCATGAGATACTTTCGCAATCTGACCTTGAATAATGTTAAAATAAGCTGTGGCTCAGTGTCGATCGCAAGCACAGGAGGTCATCGTAGTTGACAACCATCACACAGAAAAAGAGATTGCACAAAAACTTGATCGCTTTTTCCTTGCTTGACGGGTTCCTGTTGGGCGTGTACGGTGTTCTTTTCAACCTATTTCTCAAGGAGGCTGGGTATCCCTCCAGTTTTGTTGGTAAAATTGCGGCTTACAACCTTTGGGGGAACGCTATACTTGGAGCCACAATCGCAATTCTTAGTCAACAGTTCAGCAGTAGGTCTTTTTTTCTCATCTGTTTTGGTTTTAGCATGCTTTTCGGATTCTACAGGCTCGTGGATCTTTCAAGTCCCGCCTTTCAAATCTGCTCTTTTCTCTTTGGCGGGTTTACGGGAATAACCGGAATGATGATTCAGACTATTGGTGCCCAGACAGAGGACAAACAAATGCGTGGAAGATTTTTGTCCGTCACCTTTGGTGTCAGTATGCTTGTGGGAGTTCTGTCGAATACTCTGGGGGGATTGTTTGGACAAGTCGCGGGGCTTAGAAATGCTCTACTGACTGTCTCATTACTCAGAACCGTAGCAGTTCTACCAATCACAAGAACTCAATTTCCAAAGATGTTTTCAAGGCATAAGTCTGTCTTGAGTAACGTTCAGCAAAAGATGTTGCTCTACTACCTTCTCTCTACAGCCTCAGTCGGCTTTGGAGCGGGACTTTTCGTGAACTTTGGCAACGTCATTTTCTACGATTTGTTTGGCTTAAATGCCGTCTTAATAGGAATTATCCTTTCAATTGCTCAACTGGCAACTTCTGTGGGGGCAATTTTCTCAACTGTTCTTGCCAAAAAGATCGGCGAGATGAGACTCTTGATAATCTCCTATGTGGTGGTACCAGCGATGATAGTGTCCTTAAGCTTCATAAGAGAACCTATAACTTTCACGATCGTTTATGTTCTGCGCTTTGCATTCATGAACATGGTTACACCGATTTTGAACAACGTTGTTTTCTCGTTTCTACCGCCGAATCTCTTGCTTGCAACCTCTGGTTTGAACAACCTTGTTGCAAGTTCTGCAAGGGCAGTTTCAGCCAACTTCTTTGCCGTTTTCTCTGCACTTCCAAATGGTTACACCCATATATTTGCGCTAAGTTCGCTTTTCTACATACTCAATGCCTACTTCATAGTGAGAATGCACCAGCAACCTTGCGAAAAGAAAGCCAGATTGCTGACTCTGTTTAGATCCCAGACAAAGTGAAACCAATTTCCACCACAAAAATTCAAAACATCTTGACAGCATAGGATACCAGCAATACCAAAAGTTGGTTCACCATGCAAGCTGCACCGAGTACATCTCCGGTTATCCCACCGATCTTCTTTCTCGAGACGACGGACAGTCCAATCGACACAACAAGAACTGTCAAAACCGCAAAAATGTAATTTTCAACTGAAAGAAACAGCAATGGAATTGTGAAAACAAGGGACAAAGCAATGTACACTAACTTTGTTGGATAAAGTAAAGCCGCCAATCCAGTTTGCTTTGCCGGTTTTGAAACCCCAAGAAGAACGTTCATTCCCCATCTTCCAAGAACCGATGAAAGAAGAAAAGATGATGGTTGAACCAAGTGCGTCAATTCCCACAGGGCAACAACGTAAAGCATGCCAAAAAATGCGGCAAAAGGTCCAACGTTTCCCTTTGACATTATCTCAAGTCTTCTTTCCCTGTTCGACTGATTTAAAAAACCGTCTATCGCATCCAGCAATCCATCGAAGTGAAACAAGTCGAAAAGCCAGAAAACTATGATTATCGCGAGGATTCTTGAAATCAGATTCTCGAAGTCCAACAAAAACAGATAAACACTTCCAGATAGGTAACCCACCGTTGGAAAGAACACGACGGACCTTTTCAACGAATTCTCGTCAAAGTACCTCTCGGGTAATCTTAAAGGAATCCGCGAAAGAAAACTCAAAGCAACGAGAAAATCCTTAAAGACCCTCATCCTTAACGCCCACCTTGTACACTTCCATCGACTGCAAAAGTTGTTCGAGATCGAAAACCTCAAAACAAACTAAAGGAATTTCCCGCAAGTCAAACCACAACTGCTTTCTAATCTTATTGAAAATTTCCCTGTTCAACGGCAGATGATCTTTTCCTGTTTGCTCATCAAAGCCCATCATGTGAAGCTCAACAATTTTCTCTTGCAAAATCGTTGAGTTCTTGATACCAAGAAAATAATGTCCAACATCGAAGGTTATTCTCTCATGATCAGGAAACTTTTCAGCCAAGTTTTCGATTGAAACTTTTTTGTTATTCAGCAGAGATTCATCAAGTCCATCCATTGGATGAAGAACATAGTTCAAAACCTTCAGCGGAGAGCTTTCAAAGTATTGAAAAGCCTGCAAAGCCATCCGAGCGTCCTTAACCGGTAGGTGAACGGTGTAAAAAAGACCTTTCGACTGAATTTCCACAAGACCAGTCATCTCATCGTCCATTAGTTTTTTGGTTTCCTCATCCCAGAGGTAGACTAAGAGTTCTACGAAATCCACTATTCCAACGACCAGCCTGACGTTTTCATAGTAGGTACCAGCTACAAGCCAAGAAGTTGTCCCGAAAAATTGCTTCATTTTATCCTAACCCCTATGCCACAAACCATCAGATAAACTTCTTCGCATCTCTGTGCGATGGCTGAGTTGAGTTTTCCAAGTATCTCAACGTATCGCCTCGTCATAGGGTCTGCTGGGATAACCCCGAGACCAACCTCGTTGGTTATGATCAACTCCTTTCCACAAAGATTTTCAAGAAACAGGCTCACGTGATATTCGATCTTTTCAAAATCATTTTTGTACTCGAAAAACAAATTACCAAGCCACGTAGCCAAACAATCCACGACGATCACATCGAACAGATCTTTTGTATTCGAGATAACTTCGTGTATTCGCAATGGTTCCTCGAAGGTTACAAAATCCTCTCCTCTTTCTTTTTTGTGTTTCTCGATTCTTTCTCTCATCTCCTCGTCAAAACCAACACCTGTGGCGATGAATGCACGTTTTTCGAACCTCTTGGCAATCTCCAAAGCCTTTTTACTTTTCCCCGACTTTACTCCCCCGGTTATCAGAATCAAAGTTGATCACTTCCCTTTGACACACCTGCAGATTCAAAGGTTGCCATCTGTGAAATCATCTTTATTGCAGCTTCAATCAAAAAAGTAGCCAAAACCGCACCAGTACCCTCACCAAGTCTCATCTCCAGGTCCAAAATAGGTCTCAATCCCAGATATCTCAGTAAAACCTCATGACCTTTAACTTTTGACCGATGACCCGCAAAAACAAAATCCAGTATGTTTTCGTTCATCCGATAGGCAATCAAGAGTCCTGCAGTCGTTGGAAAACCATCTACAACGACTGGGCAACGATTTTCGCACGCTTCGAGAATAAAACCGGCCATTTGTCCAATGCAGAAACCTCCCACTTTGGAAAGAACGTCGATTGGATCACTTTTATCCGGTTTGTTTACCTCTAAGGCTTTTAGAACCACTTGTTTTTTTCTTTCCAAGGTTTTCTGATCAATTGGTGTTCCAATGTCTACAACCTCATCTACTTCAAAACCAAACACCGCTGCAATGGCAGCTGCAACCGTTGTATTTCCAATCCCCATGTCACCAACTACAAGCAAATCTGCCCCTTGCAAGATCGCAGATCTTGCTATCTCTCTTCCATACTGAACGCACCTAAGAGCTTCTTCCCTGCTCATCGCCGGACCCAACAACATGTTTTTTGTTCCATATCCAATCTTTCGTTTGATCAAAAACGGATGATCGTCAAACTCCGCATCAACTCCTGCATCCACAACGAAAACCTTTGCGCCAACATGTCTTGCAAAAACGTTTATAGCCGCTCCTCCGTTTAAAAAGTTGAGAACCATTTGCTTGGTAACCTGCTTTGGATATGCCGACACACCGCATTCGGTTACTCCATGGTCTGCAGCAAAAACGTACACGCGTTTGTCTTTGAAACCCTCTGGTATCACCTTTCCTTGAATCAGCCCGATTTTCAAGGCTATTCTTTCGAGTTCTCCGAGACTCCCAATGGGTTTTGTAAGGTTGTTCAGTCTGTTGACTATTTGCTTTTCAAGTTCCTCATGTCTCATTCTTACTCCCCCTTCAAGTCCAACAACCAGCTGTTTTCAGTTTCAACAACACCCAAGACTTTAAATCCAACGGGATATTTGAATATTGGTCCATCGTATACGAAAGTATGATATTCTCCATTTTCTCCACAAAGATCAATCTGTAAGCCCTTGATGAGTTCAATCGTTTCCGTGTTCAAATCCCTTCCCAGCAGAATCTTCGCCGCTGGAAATCTCTTGGAAACCGCAATTATCTTCGCTTTGAAGCCAAGATTTTCAAACTCTCTCAGGATCTCTTCTCTACTTTTTTTCCAAAGCGGTTCAACGGCTTTCACCCCTTTTTTGGTGCAAACCCTTTCCACCCACTCTCTGTGCTGTTCCAAGTCTATATCTCCGAAAATCCCTATACCACCAACAGCATGGCTTTGCAGAAAATTCAGGAAGACTTCCTCGTACCCATCCCATGTGGCGCACTCAAAGTGCCAAGAAATCCCCAGACTGTATGATTGGCTTTGGAAAAGCTCTTTTCTCATACCATGAGCTCTTGATCGCGTGCAGTTTTCCTCAAGCATTGTGAAAAGCAAATCGACTTTGCCAAAGGTCTTTATGCCGTAGTACAAAGCCATGCAACTGTCCTTACCACCACTCCACGAACAGAACACCATTCAACCACCTGCCAATTCTAAAACTCAATACCTTTGCGAGCTTGAACGCCCTTTGTGTAATAATGCTTGACCTCCACCATTTCAGTCACGAGATCAGCGTACTCAATCAGTTCCTTTGGGGCATATCTGCCGGTCACAACTACCTCTGTTTTTTCGGAACGTCTTTGCAGAACTTCCAAGAGCTCCTCAACAGTAAACAATCTGAAATAAATCGCGATATTCGCTTCGTCGAGGATAACCAAATCGTACTGACCGCTGGAAAGTTTCTCGTCTACCTTTCCCAATCCGGCTTTCGCGAGCTGCACGTCGAGTTCGTCCGGCTTTCCCCTTATAAAACAACCTCTTCCAAACTGCTCAAGCTCGATGTTTGGAAAATACTTGACGATGTCAAGTTCACTGTACCTCATACCTTTGATGAACTGACCAATGAAGACCCTGAAGCCAGCACAGGCTGCTCTAACGGCTAAACCAAAAGCTGCCGTTGTCTTACCCTTTCCGTTACCAGTGTAAACGTGAACATAACCCATTCATCCTACTCCTCTCTTCACCAAGAGATTTGAGATCTCGTGAAGCCTTTCTATAAGAAAATCATTGGAAGTGCTATCTCTGATTCCGATTCTCAGAAAATCTCCAATTTCGAAATTCCTGGCATCTCTAACGGATATTCTGTGGGACTTTAAGTAAGCCAAGACTGAATCGATCTGAGTCGCCTTCAGCATCAAAAAATTCGTATCCGTTTCGAAAAAAGCGAATTTTCTAAACTTTTCGATTTCCTTTTTGACGTATTTTCTCACTCTGCTTAGAAAGACTTTCCAGTCGTTGTTGATCAGTTTTTCAAGGAAAGTGTAACCACTGCCGCCAACTCCCCACGGCATTCTTCGTGAGAAAAACACGTCCTTGTACTTGGCACTTTTGACATAGCCAACCCTAACCCCTGGCAAGCCAAAACTTTTTGTGAAGGTTCTGAGTCTGATAATTTGCTCTGGAACTTTCAAATTGTTTTCGAAAGATCTCACCTTTTCCTCGTCGACAAAATCCAAAAAAGCTTCGTCGAGAATGCACAGAATGTTTTTCTCAACCAAAATGTTCAACAATTCAGACAGATCCAAGAAAACCCCTGTTGGGTTATTTGGGTTTGATGTGATAAAGCACATTTTTTTGCCGATCCTACCGTATTTTTCCACGAGTTTCAAAAGCACTCCAAAGTTTTCAACTTTGAGCTCATCATCTTGAATTAAAGGTATCTTGACAACTTCACAGTTTGAAAAGCTCGCAACCCTGAAGTATTCGTAATAATTTGGCAAAGGTATGAAAACTACGCTGTCTTTGAGCATCTCCCAACCAATTATGTGCAAAGCCTCTGTCACACCGGCAACTATAACAGTGTCTTGTCCGAAGACTTTTTGAAAACGCCCTTCTAGCCATTCGACGTAGGTGTACCGTCTGAGATCCTCAGCCAACTTGCAAGGATCTTCAAGCCATTCTGGTACCATCGGACTGACGGAAATCGAAAAGTCCAGAAAGTCTTTCTCCTGAACTCCACCGTGCACAATCACAGTCTAAACCCCCAAAGCAATCCGGTTAGGAAAAGAAACATAATCAGCACTACCCGTTTGTAAAGCTTCAAACCTCTTAAGATATCCTCCTTGCCTGGTTCCTTACCTTCAAAAGCGTAATAACCAACCTTTTCAAACTTGACACCGAGAACGCCTGCAAAAGCACTCATGGGGTAAGTGGAGTTGATTTTGATTGGCCCGTACTTTCGAACATAACTTAAAGCTCTTTTTGGATTGAACAAAGAAATGATAAGACAGCTGATCCTCGATGGAATCAGGTTCAAAACATCGTCCATTCTCGCTGCGAATTTACCAAACCATTCGTATCTTTCGTTTCTATAACCGAACAAAGCATCGTATGTGTTGACAACCCTGTAAAGCCATGCACCTGGTAGATCAAATAAAACAAAGTAAAACCAAGGTCCAGTTATGGAATCAGAGACGTTCTCGGAAAGGCTTTCCAGCGCCGCTGAGTAAAGGTGCCATTTGTCAAGTTTTGAAACATCTCGACTGACTATGAGAGAAACATTCCTTCTTAGTACTTCAAGATCGTCCGTGCAACACCTATGAACATGTTCATACAAACCTCTTATCGAAAAACTGAACTTGAATAGAACCACCGATAGGATTACTCTCATAGGATAAGCCAACCTCTTGATAAGCAGAACAAGTACTAGCCATAGAAGAATCTCTGTGACCAAGGCTAAGATGCCGAATGCAAAAAGCACAACCTTGCTTTTGACACTTTTTCTTGCCTTGTCTACGATGCTTCCAATCCTCCCGATGTAATACACCGGATGAAAGAAGTTTTGAGGCTCTCCAAAGAACAGGTCTAGCAAAACTGCTCCTACGAAGACGATAAGCTTTTCGCTTATAACTCACCACTCCCAACCGCAAAGAAAAACCGCTACTTCCAGGGACCGTGGAAAGTAGCATACAATCTCTAAATCGCGGGTATCCCGGCTCGTGGATCAACCTACTCCTCGCGCCTTCCCAGCATAGGCCAGTGGCATCTGCGAGTTTCGTCCCCACTCACGGTCGCGTCCCGGCGCTGGACTTTCACCAGCTTCCCCACGATTCAGAGGCTATATTCGTTCTAATTTCAAGACTTATTCTACCATTATCCGGGCGGGCAAAACAGCTTAAAAACATTTGGATGGTATAATCAAGCGAAAAAACAAGATATAACGAGAAAAATAAACCATATGGGAAACATTCAGGTTTTATTTCCGTCTGTTCTCGTTCTTTGGCGATAAACATCAAAAATCAGCTCTTGATTTCTAGATCAACCTGGTGTATTCTATAATTAGCACTCGAACGCTTAGAGTGATAAAATCGTAGAAACGAAAGGAGGTAAACTTCATGAAGGTTATTCCACTGGGTGAGAGGCTTTTGATCAAACCTATCAAAGAGGAAAAGAGAACAGAGGGAGGTTTGGTGTTACCTGATTCGGCGAAGGAAAAGCCGATGAAGGCAGAAGTTATCGCAGTTGGAGAAAAAGTTGAGAACATCGATGTGAAAGCTGGAGACAAGGTTATTTTCTCCAAATACGCGGGTACCGAAATTAAGATTGATGAAGTTGATTACATCATCATTGACGCGAATGATATTCTTGCGAAAATCGAAGAGTGAAAGGAGGTATGAGTAATGCCAAAGCTGTTGAGATTCAACGAAGAAGCTAGAAGAGCGCTTGAAAGAGGTGTTAACAAAGTTGCTGATGCGGTGAGAATAACCCTTGGTCCGAAAGGAAGGAACGTAGTCATCGAGAAAAGCTGGGGTTCTCCAACTATCACGAACGACGGTGTTTCCATTGCAAAAGAAATTGATCTTGATGACAAATTTGAAAATCTCGGTGCGCAACTCGTTAAGGAAGTTGCATCGAAAACAAATGACGTTGCTGGTGACGGTACAACAACCGCAACAGTTCTTGCTCAAGCGATGATCAGAGAAGGTTTGAAAAACGTAGCAGCAGGCTCCAACCCAATTCTTCTGAAAAGAGGAATTGACAAGGCCACCGAGAAAGTCGTCAAGTTCATCAAGGATAACGCGAAGAAACTCTCTGGACGTGACGATATAGCCCACGTTGCAGCTATAAGCGCAAATAACCCAGACATCGGTGAATTGATCGCAGAAGCTATGGACAAAGTCGGAGAAGATGGAGTTATAACTGTTGAAGACTCAAAAACGCTTGAGACCTATGTGGAGTTCACAGAAGGTATGCAATTCGACAGAGGATACATTTCTCCTTACTTTGTGACCGATGCCGAAAAAATGGAAGTCGAACTGAAAGAACCATTCATCCTTATCACCGACAAAAAGTTGAGCGCAGTCAAACCATTGATACCAATCCTTGAAAAGGTTGCGCAAACCGGCAGACCAATCCTCGTCATTGCTGAAGACGTTGAAGGAGAAGCCTTGACAACACTTGTTTTGAACAAGCTCAAGGGAACTCTCATGGCTTGTGCTGTGAAAGCACCTGGTTTTGGTGACAGAAGAAAGGCGATGCTTCAGGACATAGCCATTCTGACTGGTGGAACAGTGATAAGCGACGAACTTGGAATAAACCTTGAAGATGTAACGCTTGAAGACCTTGGCAGAGCTGACCTTGTCAGAGTTAAAAAAGATGACACCATAATCATCGGCGGAAAAGGTAAACCGGAAGAAATCAAGAAGAGAATTGCCCAGATCAAATCCCAGATCGAACAGACAACCTCTGAATACGAGAAGGAAACGCTGCAAGAGAGAATGGCCAAGCTTGCCGGAGGAGTTGCCGTCATAAAAGTTGGTGCTGCAACTGAAACAGAGCTCAAAGAAAAGAAACACAGAATTGAAGACGCGCTTAGCGCAACAAGAGCAGCCGTCGAGGAAGGAATCGTTCCCGGTGGAGGAGTCACACTTCTCAGGGCTAAACCAATCCTCGAGGATCTCATCAAACAACTCGAAGCAGACGAAAAAGTTGGTGCGATGATTGTGTACAAATCCCTTGAAGCCCCGATCAAACAGATCGCGGAGAACGCAGGTTACGATGGAGCAGTTATCGTTGAAAAAGTTCTCTCCAACAAAGACTTCAGTTACGGTTTTGATGCTTTGAAAGGTGAGTACACAGACATGTACAAAGCAGGAATAATCGACCCTGCAAAGGTCACAAGAAGTGCTCTGCAGAACGCCGCTTCAATTGCTGGAATGCTTCTCACAACAGAGGTTCTCGTTGTTGAAAAACCCGAGGAGAAAAAAGAACAAACGCCACCAATGCCTGAGTACTGATCCGACGATAATTAAAAGGAGGGCTTTGAAGCCCTCCTTTTGTTTTGAAGATCAGAAACTCAGATACTTCTCCCTTTCCCAATCTGTAACAGCGATTATGAAGTCACGCCATTCCCTTCTTTTTAGATCCAAGAGCTTTTTGAAAATGTGTTCACCGAGAATCTCTCTCACCAGCTCAGAGTTTCTTGCCTCGTCAACAGCTTCTTTCAGTGAACCAGGCAATGAATCAATCTTGAACTGATGTTTTTTCTCTTCGCTCATGTGGTATATGTTCTCTTCAATTGGCGCTGGTGGTTCGATCTTCTCCTCGATCCCCTTTAGCCCTGCTCCAAACAAAACTGCAAAGGCAAGATAAGCATTGCAAGTTGGATCGGGTGCACGGTATTCAAGCCTGGTTGATTTTCCGCGGGCAGCTGGGATTCTTATCAGAGCTGTTCTGTTTGCCTTCGACCAGGCTATGTTCACCGGAGCTTCGTACCCTGGAACAAGACGTTTGTAGCTGTTCACAACCGGATTCGTTACAAGCGTTATTTGACGTGCGTATTTCAGAAGGCCACCTATGAAGTATTTCATGGTCTGCGATAGACCATCCTGGGAGTTCGGATCGTAAAAGGCGTTCTCCTCGCCTTTGAAAAGACTCATGTGTGTGTGCATTCCAGATCCATTGATGCCGAAAAACGGCTTTGGCATGAAGGTAACGTGCAAATTGTGTTTCACGGCTATTGTCTTCAAGACAAGCTTTACAGTTTGGACGTTATCAGCTGTTGTTAGAATTGGTCCATACCTGAAATCCAACTCGTGTTGAGACGGAGAAACTTCGTGGTGTGTTGCTTCAACGTTTATCCCCATAGTTCTCAAAGCAACTGCTGCTTCACTTCTCAGAGATTCAGCCTCGTTCAAGGGTAACAGATCAAAATAGCTACCGCTGTCAAGTAGTTCAGCCTTTGGCGCTCCATTCCCATCTCTTGGTAGGATGAAGAATTCAAGCTCGGGACCAGCGACAGGTTCAAATCCAATCTTTCTGGCCTTCTCGACAACGAGTTTCAGCCTGTAACGTGGATCTCCTTCGAAAGGTTCCCCGTTTGGTGTGTAAACATCGCAGATCATTCTGGCGCTCTTCATACCATCGGTTGACCAAGGAAGAATGGCAAAAGTTGATGGATCTGGTCTGAGGTACATGTCGGATTCTTCGATTCTTGCAAATCCTTCGATCGACGATCCGTCGAACATTATTCCACGGTCAAAAGCTCTTCCCAATTCCTGGGAAGGTATCTCGACGTTTTTCAGATTGCCATTGATATCTGAGAACTGTAGCCTGATGAACTGAATCTTTTCTTTTTCCACGTACTTCAAAATTTCCTTGTAGTCCATACTCAGCCCCCCTGCTTTTGAAGAATAACTTATGAATGGATTCTACTTTCGATTTGTTTAGGCGAAAATAAAGGAAGGTTAAGGAATCTTTTCCCAGGCAGTTGAGTTAGAAAAACGTGGGAGCGCGATATTGTATGAAGAAGAAAACCTACAAATCAGCCGGAACGGCAGTGTACAACATTAA
>FWWL01006602.1_pt1 | contig 16630 bp, 19 predicted proteins | sample 2228331 | NCBI WGS metagenome assembly FWWL01 (sample SAMEA103939775, study PRJEB20133) | metagenome
AGTTGAAGGTATTGTGTGGGGTGCTGGCGTATCAGTTTCGTTGGTTGTTCAGGCAGTTGCAGAGTGCCTGAATGACAGGAAAGTTGGGTTAGTATAAATGACGCAGGTCGAAGTAAACTCGGTCTGCCTGACGCAGATACTCAACAGGAGTCAGTTGAGGTTCAATCCATATCAGATTGCCGTTTTTATCGTACGGAAGATGAAACATCTTAACATCGTATTCTACGCGGTAGACTCCTCGACTTCTTCCCGACAGTGACACTCCGGATCGCAAGGGGGCAATGGAGCGCTCTCCCCAATCGCCTGGCCAGAAAGCGACGCCGTCCACAAGGCTGCGCACTGGTTGCCCGTTGACTCGCAGTACCGAATATAGGTTAACCTCATCTCGGAATAGTGAGGGACGCCATTCGTCTGCGAATTGGTCAAGTCCTATTACTCGTTTCATCAGCACTTGGGGGCGTATCAACCACTGAGTACCCGTGTTAGTTGTGAGCGATACAACCCATCGGCACTCAGTTGGGTGACTACATCGTCCCCAGTTCAAGCAGGGGTCTATCTGAACCCCAGGTCGGTTCGGGAGTAAGTCTTGCTCTCGATAGGTGTTCATATTCTCATGTCGGAGTTTCTGAGGCGTTGCCACGAAAGGGACGCGGAGCTGACTCCACATATACCGAGGCTTGCGCGGCGCGATAGCGACCCCATAGATAACTCCCATTCCATAGATATACCAACAGGGTATTGTTTCCAAAGAGGAAAGTGTTTCCTACATGGGCTGGTTCATAGATAGGAGAGGACCACTCTATTCCTTTGAGCCAATATCCTGAGTCGGGGGATGGGTCTCTACCCCAACCACTCCAGAGAAGGAGAACGCGTCCGAATGGCTCTCCACTGTCTGCCACTCGAATTTGGCGAATGTAGCCGTTAGCCCCTGTACGAGGAGGCACATCTCGTTCCCCGCGCACAGTAATCCACTGGCAGTAACCAATTCCACTCCCTCCAGCAAGACATCCGAAACTGATGCCAACATCGGCATAGGTGTCTTGTCCTTGCAGACGCTGTGCCTGTGCAACACTTGAAAGACTGAGAGCAATCCCTATCAGAGTCCACATCCGCTTCATTCCGTTTCACCTCGATACCATCATACCCCATTTCATACCCCCAATCGTTAAAAACTCGTTACAAGAGTTTCAGGGATGCCCCCTATTTCAATAGGTTGCGTGAACTCATTCATAAGAAGGAGCTGTGGGTGAGGGCTGAGATTCTTCGCTTCGCTCAGAATGACGAGTAGGGATGGAATGACGACTCGGCATCGTCACCCTGACCCTTAGCGCAACGAAGGGGAAGGGTCTGGGATTCTTCGCTTCGCTCAGAATGACGAGTGGGAGGTGAGTGACGGCCTCCCGCGTCACCCTAACCCTGAGCGTAAGCGAAGGGGAAGGGGCTGAGATTCTTCGCTTCGCTCAGAATGACGAGTAGGGATGGGGATGACGAATGGGGGGAAGGACATCCCTTCCCTTTACCCTGAAACCCTTCCTTCCCTTTACCCTGAAACCCTTCCCTGTTGTCATCCTGAGCCTGAGCTTAGCGAAGGGGAAGGGTCTCAAGCTCCTAACATCCCCCTGTTCCCGTGCAGAGAAGGGATTTTCGAACAGCCTCAGGGCGGGTTGGTATTTTGTTAGGCGTTCTAAATACCCATGCTACGATTCGGGGGTGCGCTCAAGAGGCAGGAGGATAGTGAAGGTCGTGCCTTTGCCGACCTCGCTTTGGACGCTGATAGTGCCTCCGTGCGCGTCTACCACATTTTTGACGACCTGCGTGCCCAAGCCCGTACCGCCCGGTTTGGTGGAGATGGTTTGCGGGCTGAAGAGTGTTGCCAGCACCTCAGGTGGTATGCCACGCCCTGTATCGGCAACCTCTATCTTGAGGAGGTTGCCCTCAGGGAAGATGCCCCCGACCTGCGCGCTGAGGCGCACCGTGACGGAACCTCCCATCGGTGTTTCGGGGATGGCGTTGTTCACCAGGTTATAGAGGGCGTTATAGAGGCGGTGGCGGTCTACATCGGCAATCGGCAGGTCGGGCGTCGTGTCCAACCGAAGCTCGACGCCATGCTGTTGCGCAACGGGCTTAAGTGCCAACAGAACCCGTTCGCACACCTCGTTCATCGAGGTCGGCGCGAACTTCGGGGGTTCGATGGCGCCCCGTACGGTATCGGCAATCTCTCGTACACTTCTTTGGAGCTGTTCCGCACTCTCGAAGAGGATTGCCATCGTCTCTTCGAAGTAGCCGTCGAACTCGTCGAACGACTCTTTGATGAGTGAGCGGTTCGGCTCCTCCAAGAAGGGCACGACGTGGCTGAACCGTCCCTCAAAAGCCTGATAGAGGCTTTGCATGGTCTGCGTGCTCAGGAGCACAGGAGCCAGCATGTTCTTGATGTCGTGGGTAATGTTTCCCAGCAGGCGCGCAATCGTCGCCAGTTGGCGTTCGTTTTGGATGCGGGCGTTCTCGATTGCAGTGCCTGCAAGTGTGGCGACCACGAACAGCGTACCGAGGTCGTTCTCGTTGAAGTTGCCCGTACGCTTATTCAGCACCTGGATTGCCCCGATGGGCTTGCCTTCCACATCGCGAAGCGGGACGGTAATCATGTTGCGCGTTTCGTAGCCCACGCGTTGCCCTACTTCTGCTAAGTGCGCCTGCTCCTGACTCACATCGGGGGTGATGCGCGATTCGCCCGTTTGAAACACGCTTCCCACGACGCCCTTATCGTCAGGAATTTCCAAGCCTGTCAACTCATCTGCCTTCTGCCCAATTACATAGCGGAGGCAGAGGGTCTTGCGCTCTGGAATGTGCAGATAGAGCGTGCCCGCATCGGCATCTGTTACCTCAAGTGCCACCTCTAAAGTGCGCTTCAGAAGCGAATCGAGTACTGCAGGGCTTAATCCCTGCTTGGAGTGGTCATAAAGAGCAGAGGTCACCTGAAAAACCGCCCTGAGTTGGCGATTACACTCGTCTAAGGACACCTGAGCAATCGATTGCCAATCTTCCATTAGATTCACCCACCGTATTGTACCATGTGCGGATTAAGATAACCCAACTTTCCTGTTGCCCTTTCCCTCATCATTCTGAGCCGAAGGCGAAGAATCTTCAATAAGGTCTCGCCCAGCTCCATAGGGAGATCGAGAAACTCAGCAGTGCTCATAGTCTTAGCGATTTGCCTGCTTGGTAAGATTAGAGGCTACACTCTTCTTCGAAGCGTGCTATCAGTTGGGGTAGGGTCATCTGTCCTAAGTCGCCTGCCTCGCGACTGCGCACCGCCACCAGCCCACCTTCTTGCTCCTTATCGCCTATGATCAGCATATAGGGTACTTTCTGGGTCTGGTGGTAGCGGATTTTGTAGCCGAGCGTCTCGCGTCGTTTGTCCAGCTCAGCGCGGTAGCCTGCATCCCGCAACTGTGTATAGACTTGCTGAGCATACTCCAAGTGTCGGTCGGCTATAGGGATGATCGCCACCTGAATCGGTGCCAGCCACAGGGGGAATGCGCCCGCATAATGCTCTATCAGGAAGCCCATCATCCGCTCGAAGGAGCCAATGGGCGCACGGTGAATAATCACGGGGCGGTGGGGTTTGCCGTCCTCGCCTGTGTACTCCAGGTCGAAGCGGTGCGCCATCAGGAAGTCCAACTGCACGGTGGAGATGGTCCACTCGCGTCCGAGGCAGTCGCGCACCTCCACATCGAGTTTCGGTCCGTAGAATGCCGCTTCGCCTTTCACCGCCACATAGTCCAGCCCCAGTTCGTCTAATGCCTCGCGAAGGGCATTTTCTGCGGTTTCCCACATCGCATCGTCGTCGATATATTTCTCCTTGTTGCTGGGGTCGCGCAGGGAGAGCCGATACCAGAAGTCGTCCAGCCGAAGCCGTCGGTACACCTTCTGGATCAGTTCGATATTATGCTGTACCTCCGCCTTGATTTGTTCGGGGCGCAGGAACACATGAGCATCATTTATCGTGAAGCACCGCACCCGTATCAGCCCTGACAGTTCCCCGCTCTTCTCATAGCGGTAGACCGTACCCAGCTCGGCGATGCGCAACGGCAGGTCGCGATAGGAGCGCGGTTCCGACTTGTAGATAAGGAAGTGGTGGGGGCAGTTCATCGGGCGCAGGATCAGCTCCTCGCCATCCTCGAACACCATCGGGGGATACATCGAATCTTTATAGTAGGGATAGTGCCCGCTGGTGCGGTAGAGGTTCAGGTTGGCGATTTCGGGGGTACGCACATGCTGATAGCCTGCTCGAAGCTCTTCTTGCAGAATGAACTCTTCCAGCACGCGCCGAACGGTGGCGCCTTTGGGCAACAGCATGGGCAATCCTGACCCCACTTCAGGCGAGATGAGAAACAGCCCCAGCTCGCGCCCCAGTTTGCGGTGGTCGCGCTTGCGAGCCTCCTCCAGGCGTCGGAGGTGTTCTTCCAGTTCCTCTTGGGTGAAGAAGGCGGTTCCATAGATACGGGTAAGCATCTTGTTGCGCTCGTCCCCACGCCAATAGGCACCCGCCAACGAGAGCAGTTTGAAATGCTTGAGGTCGCGTGTGTTTTCGATATGCGGACCTCGGCACAGATCGATAAAGTCGCCCTGCTGATAAAAACTAATGGTCTCGCCTTCGGGGATAGCGTCCAGCAGTTCGAGCTTGTACGGCACTTGTCCCATCTTCTCGATGAGGGCACGCGCCTCTTCGCGTGAGGTCTCGAAGCGCACAATATCGAGTCCGCGCTGGGCTATCTCATGCATCTTCTGCTCAATTTTAGCGAGGTCTTCCTCGGTGATAGGCTGGGGGAAGTCAAAGTCGTAGTAAAAGCCGTTCTCGATGGGGGGACCGACCCCCAGCTTGGTGTCTGGATAGAGTTCCAGCACCGCCTGAGCCAGCAGGTGCGCTGCTGAGTGCCGTAGCCGATACAGTGGACTGTCGGGATAGTCGTACCTCATTCTGCCAGTTAGTATACCCTACCCCTTTCTCGTGTTTCCTTTTGTGGACGACCACCGATTGAAGTTAGCCTGTGGTCTTCGTTTCACTTGTCCTGCGAGGCCAGCGAACCGCGTGTCACTTACGGGCTGGCAGGAGAGGGGTTCCTTATCACGAATCGAGCCTACGAGGGAGACCTATGCAGGGTGATATGACAGTCAATATCGGAGAATCACAACAGACGGTTCAGATGGGGAGTGCCCCGACCGCAACCCAAGCAATTGCGCCTACGCAGTGTCCTATCTGTGGGCAGACGAACCCCCCTGGGGAGGTCTACTGCGTGGAGTGCGGTTTTTTGCTGAGCAGTACGGTTCCAGAAGTGGAGGTGTCAACGGGAGCCTACCCCAAGCTGCGAGATACTGCGGGGCGCGAGTTCCTCTTGAAGGCAGGAGAAAATCTCATCGGGCGCGACCCCAGTAGCGATGTGTTGTTGAACGACGGCACCGTCAGCCGACGCCACGCCCGAATCGTTATCGAGGAGAACCACGCCTATATTGAAGACCTCGGCTCCACTAACGGCACGAAACTAAACGGTCAGGCGATTGCGCCGGGCGAGCGCGTGCCGTTGCCGAACCAAGCGGAGCTTCAGTTCGGGGCGGTGATGCTGACGCTGGAACTGCCCGAAGGGTTCGAAACGGTGGTCTCTGCAGAGGAAGTGGCGCCTCCGCTGGCATATCTGGTCAACAAAGAAGACCCCAGCCAACGGTTTCCGCTTTACACGCGCCCCTTGCGCATAGGGCGACGAGCGGGCAACGACATCGTTATCCCCGACGCCTATGTGTCGGGGCAACACGCAACAATTGAGATTGTGGGCGATGAGGTGCGCATCACAGACTTAGGCTCCACTAACGGCACCTTCCTTGATGACCGCCGTATCGTGCCGAACCAGCCCACTCCCATCCCGCCCAATGCTACGATTACACTGGGCAAATCGCAGTTTGTGATCGAGTGGGCAACTTCTCATGAAGAAACAACCGAGACCGATGCGGAAGCTGGCTCCGCTCCAGCAGCGACGCAGGCAAGCGAGGCGGAAAGCAGTGAGTGAAGCGCGACGCGTTCAGGCGCTTTTGGGCATCTTGCTCATTGGGATTGCGCTTATAGCGATTGGGGTTGGCGTGTGGACGCGCCTGCGCCCTCTTCCTGAACCTCCGCCTCCTGTACCTCCGGAAACGGTGAAGGTCTATGTGCCCGCTGTCTCTCCACAAGGTGAACTGACCTACGAACCACGCAACCTCACTGTCAAAGCGAGTCAGAACCCTTACTACGACGCGTTCACCTACCTCCTTCAACACGCGTCGGGATTTCCAAAGGGCACGCGCTTACTGAGAGTCAAACGCGAGGGCAATACGCTGGTGCTGGACTTCTCCAAAGAGTTGGTGGACGATTTCAAGGGCGGTTCCGACGAGGAAGCGGGAATTATAAATGCCATCGCCCGTACCGCAGGTAGTTTTCCCGAGATAGAGCGCGTTCGAATCTTAGTGGAGGACAAGCCCGTCGAGAGCATTGGCGGGCATATCGACCTCACCGAGCCAATCAGCGTTCTACGCGAACGCTAAGCACTGGGGAGCTCCTTTCCCACGAGACGCCGGTACGCCTCCCGATAGCGCTCAGCGGTCTGCTCCACAATCTGGGGGGGAAGCTCGGGTGCAGGGGGTTGCTTATTCCAGCCGATGGACTCTAAATAGTCCCGCACGAACTGCTTGTCGAAGCTGGGTTGCGGTTTGCCAGGCGCATACTGCTCGGCGTCCCAAAAGCGCGAGGAGTCGGGAGTCAGCACCTCGTCGATAAGCCGAATCTGTCCCTGTGCATCCTGTCCGAACTCGAACTTCGTGTCTGCTAAGATAATCCCGCGCTCCAGAGCGTAAGCACTCGCTTCCTGATAGAGGCGCAGGCTATAGTCGCGCAGTCGCTCGGCAATCGTTTCGCCCACTATCTGACTCGCCTGCTCGAACGAGATGTTCTCATCATGTCCTTCGGAAGCTTTGGTGGCGGGAGTGAAGAGAGGTTCGGGCAGGCGTGCCGATTCGGCAAGACCGCCTGGAATGGTAATCCCATGCAGTTCTACGGGGGTAGTGCTCTCAGGACCGCCCACTGCACAATACTCCTTCCAAAGGGAGCCTGCAAGGTAGCCTCGCACAACGCACTCGATAGGGAGGGGACGGGTGGGCTGAACCAGCATGGTGCGCCCTGCCAGCACTTCGCGGTAGAGAGAGGGGTTCTCAATCCCAGCCGAACGGAGCGCCTCAGCAATCGTATCCCATTCCACACTGATGAGATGGTTCGGCATCCAGTCGGCAAACCGCTGAAACCAGAACGCGCTCAGCTGGGTTAGCACGCGCCCCTTGTCGGGGATGGGCGTGGGTAGCACCACATCGAAGGCAGACAGTCGGTCGGTGGCGACCATCAGGAACCACTCGCCACAAGAGAAGGTGTCCCGCACCTTGCCCCTCCGATAAAGCGGAAGCGGGATGTGCGTTTCCAAAAGAACGATGCCCATACCCAGCCATTTCAGCTTAGGCAAACGCTTTCCTGCCTTTTATTAGGGTACACTTCGAGCAAGCGATGCAGTTGAATCTCGATTTGCCTGAGGAAAACACCGTTTCTCAAAGAGGTCATGCCACACGCTGGCGGGACGCTCTTGAACGCCAGTACGCTTCCCGCCTTGTAGAAGAACCGCGTCTTGCACCGTTGGTATCTTATGTAGGCAACAAAAAAATCCCTCTGCTCCGACTGTATCGCTACAAAGAGGCATTCGCTTTCGCCTTTGTCGAGGAGAGTTTAGAGAGGCTGAATCTCCAACCTGCGGACACTGTTTTAGACCCTTTCTGCGGGATGGGGACGACTCCTTTTGTTTCAGGGTTGTTAGGTATTCCTGCAATAGGTGTAGATAAACTCCCTGTTGCCACTTTCATTGCGCGTACCTTACCTTCACTGCTTGGACTGGAACCGGGATGTCTTTATGAAACTTTCCTGAGCCTCTCTAAGCGTGTAGGTTCAGCACCACCTGCTCCCGTAGCAGATGATGTGGCAATCATGCGTGTGGCTTTTCCAGACGAGAATCTATTTCGGCTCAGGCAGTGGAAACAAACAATCGAAACCTTAGAACCTCCTCTCAAGCACGCTTTTCAACTATTTTTATTAGGGGTGCTTGAGGCATGCAGTTTCACAGCAAAAGACGGTCAATTCCTGCGTCTTAATCCGCGTAAGCAACCCCACCATCCAGATGAGGCGCTTCAGCAGAAAGTTGTGGAAGCAGAGCACGACATACAAATCGCTCGCAAATTAGGGTGGCATCTTAACTTTAGAACGCCTCAGATTATAGAGGGGGATGCGCGGACACTTTCAGAGTCAGTCGATTCAGCACACCCGACCGTCATCATAACCTCACCTCCGTACGCTAATCGTTATGATTACACACGCACCTATTCACTCGAGCTCTGTTTCTACTTTGTGAATAGCTTTGAAGAGCTGAAGAAACTGCGCTTTGGCATCCTACGCTCACATATAGAGGCAAAAGTGGACATTCATGAATCGGCTTCTCATTACGCTGTTCAAGAGGTGGTAACACTCCTTAGACAGCGCACCGATTTGAACAATCCACGCATCCCCGACATGCTAACGGGCTACTTTGTAGATATGGAGCAAGTGGTTCGTGAATGGGCTCGAGTGTTGCCCTCTGGAGGTAAGGTGATTATGGTGGTAGACAATGTGCGCTTCGAGGGTGAAATGGTTCCTGTAGACCTTATTCTCTGTGATATTGCAGAACGATACGGGTTTTGTGTCGACTCTATAGCGGTTGCTCGCTACAAAGGCAATAGTTCCCAGCAAATGGGCAGATATGGTCGGGTGCCTGTGCGCGAAAGCGTCCTCTATTGGACAAAGCGATGAGAAAACAAGACCGATCGAACAGTTCGTGGTTGATTGATCAGATGACCAAAAGTAGTTTCTTTCATCGCAAACTCCATGAGTGGCAGCTTGTGGAGATAGCAGAGCGAATTGAAGTGTTGGATGGCGCCCAATTCAACTGGGAAGACAAGGAGCAGTTAGGAATTCATCTTGACGCTTGGAACCGCGTCATTCATCAAGGAATCAAGCCTGTCACTGTGTTTGCTCATCCTTCAGTGCTTCAGACTGTTCCTCGTGCCACCGCCTACTATCGCATGTTGGCTATGGTCTCTCAGAAATCGATGGCAAGGATAGGCTTGGAGGTGAGGATATTTGAAGAAGGAAAAGGCTTCCCCCAAGAAGAAGCTGCCTTGCGAATTGCTCGACACTTGAATATAGTGATTTCTCAATTAGTTATTGAGGACAGATTTTTAGGTCAGCGAGAACTCGACCTTTGGCGAGGCATGGCAGCGGGAACCCAAGCTCAAGGTTCTTGGCAGAATGAAAAGGGACAACAGATAGAACGCTTAATCTTTGAGCGAATTCGTGCTAAGACACGAAAACTCAATCTTTGTGTTCGAGAGGATACCAATCAGATACTCCTAAAGAATGGAGATATGGTAAAGTTTGGAGCTGAACCTGATATTGCCGTTTATCGCAGTGATGGGACTATCATAAGCGCAGTTGAAATAAAAGGCGGTATTGATCCAGCAGGAGCTTTAGAGCGCTTGGGTGCTGCCATCAAAACCCTTCAGCGTCTGAAGCAAAGTAATCCTTCTTGCACTACTATCTTGCTCCTTAGACAGAATTCGCTCACCAAGGGCGTTGAGGAGGATTTGAAACGAAGCCGCGAGGTGATCGACGATTGGTTTCTTATCGAGGAGATTATTGAGAGCTCAGATAAGGAAGAGGAGTTTCTCAGTAGACTCCACCTCATATAGGGTACTTGCTTATCAGGTATAATCTTCAGCATCACAGTGCAAGGGAGGTTTCCACAATGCCGTGGTATGTACGAATGGGACAGGTGCCGCCGAAACGGCATATCCAGTTCCGCCGACCCGATGGCGGGCTGTATGCCGAAGAGGTGCTGGGCACTGAGGGATTTTCGGGCATTCAGTCGATTCTGTATCACTACTACCCACCAACGCGCGTGAAGGAGTTCCATGTCTGCTACGAGCGTAGAATTGAGCCTATAGACGAGCCGATACTTCAGCATCGCCACTTCAAGACGGGCGAGATGCCCCCTTCGGGCGATGCGGTCTCGGGACGCGTGGAGCTGATGTTCAACGACGATGTCATCTTTTCCGTGTGCCGACCGATTGAGCAGATGGACTATTTCTACAAGAACGCCGATGGCGATGACCTCATCTTCGTCCACGAGGGCAGTGGACGCCTCGAAAGCCAGTTCGGGCACTTGCGCTTCGGCGAGGGCGACTATCTGGTTATTCCGCACGGCACTATCTGGCGTCTCGTGTTCGACTCGCTCCCTGCCAAGTTAGTGTGGATTGAAGCGATTGGCGGGCAGATTGAGACTCCGAAGCGCTACCGCAACGAGTATGGACAGTTGATGGAGCACTCGCCTTTCTGCGAGCGCGACATCCGCGTGCCTGAAGAGCTGGAGACCCGCACCGACCTGGGCGACTTTGAGGTGCGCATCCACAAGCGCGGGCGCGTCTACGCCTATCACTATGAGCATCACCCGTTCGATGTGGTGGGCTGGGACGGTTATGTCTATCCGTGGGCGTTCAACATTCGCGACTTCGAGCCAATCACAGGGCGCATCCACATGCCGCCGCCCATCCACCAGACCTTCGAGGGACCCAACTTCGTGGTCTGCTCCTTCTGCCCACGCATGCTGGACTATCACCCTCAGGCAATCCCCGTGCCCTACAACCACAGCAACCTCGACAGCGATGAGGTGCTGTACTATGTGAACAAGAAGTTCGGCAGTCGGCGTGGGATTGAGGTCGGCTCCATCACCCTGCACCCGTCGGGCATTCCGCATGGACCTCAGCCCGGCGCAGTGGAGGCGAGCCTTGGTGCTACTCACACGGAAGAACTGGCGGTGATGATGGACACCTTCCGCCCGCTTCAGGTCACCAAGGCGGCGCTGGAGTACGAAGACCCGAACTATCCCTACTCGTGGCTGGGTCAACCTTCGGGTTAGGATGCGCTGACAGTTCTCTTTTGTGAGAGGCTACACAGCCTCGTTGCCACCAACTTGATAGACAATAGGGCGATAGCGTGGAGGCGGTATCGGCTTGCCCTCTGCTTGAGCCGCCTCCAACCACGCTTGTTTCGCTATCAGTACCTCCCGCAGAGCCTCTTCTGGCGTTGCCCCAAACGCAGAACATCCTGGGAGGTCAGGAATATCGGCTATATAGCCACCGTCCTCTTCGCTATAGAATAGATTGATGTGATAGTCTTTCATGTGTCGTCCTCCTCCGCAAGCACAAGGTTGTAGCGCTCGATAAGGCGCAAAATTTGTCGCACTTGGTAAGGTTTTGCTTCTCCGTCTACATTTTGAAGGTTCACCAGCTCGTTCACCTCAGGATGTACAAATATATGGTGGCTTCCTCGCACACGCGATAGACGAAACCCGTAGGCTTCCAATAGCAGAACCGCCTCATCAAAACGGATATTTTTAGAGCCAGCAAGAATCTTTTGGAGCACCTTGCGTGCCTTCATCCTCACAAGTGTACCTCGAAGCACTTTCTCAGCACTACGCTCTTGACTTTATTCAGCCTTTCTTGGTAGGGTGAATACCAATCCCAGCACCACGAGCAATAACAGCGCAGCCGAGCTGTAGGGGAGTGCAAGGCTATACTTGAGCGCGCCGTTGCCCCAGATGGGACCGACGATGCGCGCCAAACTTTCTAACGCGCCCGCCACGCCCTGCACACGCCCCTGCTCGTGAGGCGATACCGACTGGCTTAGAATGCTGGTGTAGGCAGGCAAAGCAAAAGACCCTCCTATCGTGGCGATAATCGCAAGCAGGTAGAACCCTGCCAGTGAGGGCACAAACGCTGCGCCCGTTAGCCCAACGGAATTCAGCACAAGCCCCAACAGAAGTGCCCGCTGCTCCCCCAGTGCACGCACCACACGCCCTACTGCCATCGCCTGTGTTAGCACCCCAACGAAGCCTATTACCGCCAACAGATAGCCAATCTCCACCGGACCCAGCCCAAAGCGGGTCGTCACAAACAGGGGGAAGGTGGTCTGATAGATTGAGAAGCCAATCCACAGCAGGAGGTTCGTCCAAAGCAGATGTCCCAGCAGGGGGCGACGAAAGAGTTGGGGCATTTCGCGCCAAGGCGAAGCACGCTTCTCATGGCTCTGGTGTACCGTCTCTGGAAGCCACCACCATGCAAGAAGCGCAGCGAGCAGGGAAAGCCCCACTGCCGTCCATGCAGGCACTTCCAACCCGAACTTCGCCAGCCCACCGCCCAGTCCAGGTCCTAAGATAAACCCCAAGCCAAACGCAGCGCCGATTAACCCGAAACTGCGCGCCCGCTCGCTTGGTTCGGTTATGTCCGCAATATAGGCGCGTGCGGTCGTGATGTTCCCCCCTGTGAAACCGTCCAGCAGGCGCGATAGAAAGAGCCACGCCATATTGCCTGCCAGTGCCAGTATCACAAAACTCAGCGCAGAACCCAACAGGCTCAAAATCAACACAGGACGCCGACCCCAACGGTCTGACCAGTCGCCCAATATCGGGGAGGCAATCAACTGTGCCACCGAAAAGGAAGCAAATAATAGCCCAATCTCCAGCTCAGATGCAGAAAACCGTTTCGCATAGAAGGGGAGTAACGGAATCACAATCCCGAAGCCGATGAGGCTCACACAGATAGTCAGGAACACCGCCAGCAAGGCGCGCTTTTTCAGACGAGGGTCTGAATCGGGCGTGATGCGAACCGTGCGCATGGCTAAAGGATACCCTTCCTGTCCCTTCGGTTCGTTCACAGGGATGAAAGGTCTGTCTTCACACTACCTACCTCTTTGCCCGCTGCCCTCGTATGAACATTCCCCCTTTCAATTCGTCAGAAAAGGTGGAACTCTGATGACCCACGATACGGTATTCTCTTTGGTGAGGAGCGGAGCTTTGGATAGTCTGTCGCTGGAGAGCCAGCTCGTCGAGCGTGCCAAAGCACAGGATGAGACCGCGTTCGACCAGATTGTGGAGCTGTATTCCGATCGGCTCTACAACTATATCGTGCGGATGGTGGGCAATCCGTACGATGCGGAGGACTTGTTGCAGGAGGTGTTTCTGCGTGCCTATCAGGGCTTGCCGAGCTTCGATGGGCGTGCCCGATTGAGCACTTGGCTCTTTCAGATTGCCACCAACCTTTGCATCGATTTCTATCGGAAGCGGGCACGGCGTGTGCAGACTGTCCCTTACCATCCCGAACCCAGCGACACCGACGAGACGGAGCCAGAAGAGTGGGAGTTTGAGGATACCATGACGCCGAACCCGCTGTCGGCTCTGTTGGACAAGGAGCTCCAGCAGGTGGTGGAGCGTGCCTTGAACGCGCTCTCACCCAAGTTGAAAACGGTGCTGTTGCTGTACGATGTGGAAGGACTCTCGTATGAGGAGATTGCCCAAGCGTTGCGCATCCCGATGGGCACGGTGAAGTCGCGCCTCCATTTGGCGCGTGCCGAAATCCAGAAGCGAGTCTCGGCGTACTTAAGAGGTGAAGCGGAATGAAGTGCAAGCAGGTGCAAGAGCGGATATGGGACTATCTTGCGAGGGAGTTGCCTGCCGATGAGCAGGAGGCAGTGTCTGCACACCTGCAGGGATGCCCTGCGTGTCGTCAGGAGGTGCATTCGGCTCAGATGATGGTGGTGAGCCTGCGCAATCTCCCGCGCTATCGGGCATCCGATTTGCTAAAGGCGCGCATACGCGAACGGATTCGGCAGGAGCGTGTCCGCGTGCCAGCCCTGCCAAGGGGCAGTTGGCGACGGTGGGCACTGGTGCCTGTAGTGGGCGTGCTCAGCGCTCTTGTGGTGCTGGGCGGTTTGAACCTGTGGCGGGGGTCGCAAGAGGATGCGCTCTCTTCTGCCTATGCCCAAGCCTGTATAGAACTGCATGAGCAGATGGAAGTGGTCGATTGGGCGCCCTCGCCCGCCGTCACCTATGCGAGCTATACGCGATGAGAACCGTTGTTTTGCTTATCTTGATGCTGTGGGCATTCGGAGGCTGGTCGCAGGAGCCTCTGCAGTGGCTCCAGCGCGCCTTGCAGGCAGAGAGGCAAAAGAGATTGGCAGGGGTGCGCATCACCCAACTCCAGATAGGGGCGCGCACCGAACTCATTCGGGAGCGATTCTGGCAGATAGGCGACCGCTTGATGCGCGTGGAGGTGCTGGAACCCGCTGCGCGAGGGGGCGAGGTGTTTCTCTTGCGGGAGGGGGAGTGGATACGGCTTCCGAAGGAGGGCAAAGTCGCCTATGTTATCCCGGCACCCCCCTTTTCCGCAACCCAACTTTTGGAGGTGGGCATCGATCTGTTGCGGAAGGGGGTGCTGAGAGCCGAGCAGTTGCCCGATGAGCGTGTGGCGAACCGTGCGTGCGTGGTGATTGCGCTCCAGCTAAACGCTCCCCCAGGCAGACGCCCTCCAGTCCCGCCCCATCGCCCAGAGAAGGGCACACCGCCGTTCCCATTCCGCGTCACCCTCTGGATCGAGCGCGAGACAGGGCTTATCCTCAAGCGTGAGGTTTCCACTCGCCCTGGAGTGGTAAACTTGCGAAGCGAGATTGTGCGCTTAGAGCTGAACCCTACCCTCTCGCGCGAGATGTTCCGACTGCCAGAGGGGGTCACGATTAATCGCCTCCAAGAGGGAGGCTACCACTCGTTAGAGGAGGCGCAACGGGAGGCAGGGTTCCCCATTCGCCTACCCTCCTATCTGCCTGCGGATACTCAGCATGGGCGTATCTTTGTCGGTAGGCGTGGACCCCACAACACCCTGATTGTGGCAATTCAGTACCAGTGTCCTCAGGGGCGGTTCACCCTCTTCCAAGCCTATAAGCCTCAGGCAGGTTTCCGCCCGCCTCGCATTCCTCGCAAGGGCATTAATGCACGCTTCTGGCAGGATGGTGACTATTGGTTCGGCTTGGTGGGCAACTTGCCGATGGCAGAACTGCAGAAGGTAGCCGAGTCGCTGGGGTATCGCCAGCCTTAGTCCCATTCAGGCGACTCGCGGGGGATTAAGCCTGCCAGCCGTCGGGCGCGGAGCAGTTCGGCACGGTCATAACTATCCAGCTCTCCCGCCTGCTGATAGTAGGCGTCTGCCTCCTCGTGAGCCTCTAAGAGGCGATAGATATCGCCCAGTAGGCTCAGGTAGAGCGCACGGTTCGGCTGAATGCGGAGCGCCGCCTGAAGCGATTGAATCGCCTGCTCGTACAGTTTATTTTCGATACACAGAATCCCGTAGCGGAAGTGATAGTAGTCGTCCTCTGGGTTGAGTAGGGTCGCTATCTCCATCTCTTGGAGCGCCTCTTCAATCTCGCCAATCTGCTCCAGCAGGTTCGCCAGCCAGAACCGATAGAAGCCGTTGCTCGGCTCTTGGTTCACTGCCATGCGCCCTGCCTCGACCGCTTTTGCGTACTGCTGGCTCAGGGCAAGCACTTCGGCATATTTGAAATGGACGAAGGCGTTGTTGGCTCCCAGTTCAATAGCGCGTCGGAAGTGGGCAATTGCTGCGTCGTAGCGTCCGAACCGTCGGTAGATTTCGCCGAGTGCGAAGTAGGGTTCGGGCTGGCGGGGGTTCATCTTGCGTGCGCGCTGATAGTAGGCGAGGGCGCGCGCAGGCTGGTCGGCATAAGCGTAGGCATCCCCTAACTGGATGTAATGCTCCAAATTGCCCGAATCCAGTTGAATGGCGTAGCGATAATATTGGAACGCCTCCTCGTAGCGTCCCAGACGCATCATCTGGTCGCCCTTGCGCCGTGCCTCTTCCACCGACTGAGGCGGAGGCACCGAATGGGCTTCCCCATTCGGGGAATGAGAGGATTCCATCGCCTCTGCTGGAATGAAGGAGAAAGGCTTGTCCATCGCTCTACCGAATTATACCACGCTGGGAGTATAATTAGGGGCGATGGAAGGCTCGATTGTTCGCATCGTGGAGCGTCCGCGCCCCCCACATCCCGACGAGTTGGAACTGCGCTTTTCCGAGCGCGCCGTCAAAGAGCTGGAGGCGATTCTTACCCACTATCCCGACAAGAAATCGGCACTCCTGCCTGCGCTCTGGATTGCCCAGCGGGAGTATGGCGGTCATCTGACTCCCGAAGCGATTGCAGAGGTCGCCTATCGCCTGCAACGCTCCTATGCCGAAGTAGAGGGCGTCGCTACCTTCTACACGATGTACAATAAAGTGCCCGTCGGCAAATACATGCTGGAGGTCTGCACGAACCTCACCTGCATGATTTGTGGCGCATACCGCATTCTGGAATACCTCCAGCAGAAGCTGGGCATCAAACTTGGCGAGACGACCCCCGACGGCATGTTCACCCTTACCGAGGTAGAGTGCCTGAATAACTGTGGGGATGCGCCTGTGATGCAAGTGGGCGATATCTACTGCCGTCGGCTGACGCCAGAGAAGATCGATGCGCTGTTGGAAGAGTTGCGGGCGCGCGAGGAGCATACAGTGGTTCAGCTCGCCGATGCCGAGGTTCAGCTCCACCTTGCGGAATGGGAGCGCCCCAGCCACTTGTCATCCTGAGCGGAGCGAAGGAACG
>FWWL01006607.1_pt1 | contig 16619 bp, 11 predicted proteins | sample 2228331 | NCBI WGS metagenome assembly FWWL01 (sample SAMEA103939775, study PRJEB20133) | metagenome
CATTCCACACCCAGCGCCAGCGCCAGGGGGAGGGGACGGTCTGCGCCGTATAGCCGGTGCGCTGCGCATTGTGCGCATGCTGGCTCCACTCCTCCCGCGATCCTCCCCCTGGCGGTGGCACCCCGCCATCTACTGGCGTAGGAGAAGGGACTGGCAAACGTGTCGGCGTGGATGAAGGGACTGGCGAGCGAGACGGCGTGGGAGAAGATCTGTTACGCATTACCAGCGGCAGGTAGAGCGATGCGACGCCTTCCGGCGCCGGAGGCGAGAATGATGGGTCTGCAGACGAAGATACAACGTCAGGAGCAATTGTCTGTCCTGGCGCTGGTGCAAAAGTCGCGATCGAGGACTGTATCACATCACTGCTGCTCGCAGGTACGACCTGCGCAGGCGTCGCGAGCGACAGGGAAATGCCGATGAGTGCCAGCATTGCCGCAATCTGCAGCAGCAGGAAACGTGTGTTGTTCATAACCATCTCCTCACCCAGACAGCATACGCAACGATATAACAACCCTATTGTGGTTTCATATCAATATGAACAGGAACGTTCGTCTGATCTATCGTACAGATTGCGTATAGACCAAGTCATGCTGTTAGATGACTCATTGCTCACGGATAGTATCTGAGTGAGACAGCGTCGGCGCAGGCTGACCCAGGCGCGCCAGCGCGCCTCAGGCGCGGTTTATAGTCCTTCAGATATCGCCTGTCGTCTATCGGCTATGACCTGGAGGGGCACACCCACGATCTCTGGGGAAACCCCGTCGGGGCATGGCGCTGCCATGCCCCGACCGGGCAAAACCCGCCTGCACGGGCGAGAACGGATGATGCAAGACCAATCATTGACCACCAGGGGATACGTGGTTTAGCTTAGTTGATCTTCATGATCGTCAGGCAAAGGTACGACGAAACGAACGCCAGGATGTTATGCCCGGTATGAGGTAATGGACAGGGTCGCGTACCTGTTCACAATCGAGTGTTCGGGGGAAGCCACCGAGATCAAGAGCCGGCGGCGGGATGGCGTTCGCAAGCGCCATGAGACGTTGCCCCGCCGGCGCAAAAACGCCAGGGTCACGATACGTGTGACCACGCACTATGAACAGGCTGCTGGCGCTGGCGCCGCTCGCCAGCTATCGAGTTGCTGCACGAGCGCCTCCATCGCGCCCCGATGATAGCGCTCCACCCAGCGCGGATCTGTCCAGTCAATCGGACCGTCGCGGATGTCGAAGAGGGTATGCTCCGCCCCCTGAGCGATGTACAATGCCGCCGGGGGTGAAAAGCGCGCATTGTACGCCGCTACCGCTTCGGCGCCGATCGCGTTCAGGTCTGGTTCACTATCCGCCACAATGACGATGATCGGCGCTTCGATGCGCACAATATCATCGGCGCGCAGGAGACTGGAGAGGAGCGCGACGCCGCGCGGCGCCTGGACCTGCGCGTACTCCCCGAACCGTGAGGCAAGATGGTGTGTGCCAATGCTCTGCGCAACAATGAATACCCGGCAGCGGTCGATATCTGGCTGCGCAACTGCCGCGCGATAGGCAGCCAGCGCATCATCGCTCTCACAACAGCCGTAGACGCCGCCACTCGCGCCGGTTCCGCGCTTGTCGAAACGGAAGACGGCATACCCGGCGCGGAGAAGAATCTCCGCCAGATACCCGTATGAGTCGCGCGACGCCGGACCGGAGTGGTGAATGATGAACACCAGTGGATGCGGACCGGCGCCCGGCGGCAGATCGAGTTCACCGGCCAGCACGGTGTCGTCGCTCGAGAAGCGCACCTCGCGGCGCTCAGCGGCGATGCCATCGAGACGCGGCGTCGGCAGCGCATCGGTGAGGGGTGGTTGTGCGCCCCCGGTGCTGTTTGTCGCGTCCGGTGCGCAGGACGTCAATAGAGCAACGATCAGGAGCAGACCCCAGAAGTGGCGACGCCATCGCGTCTGTTGACGAACGCTCAGAGGGTGCATACTCTTCTCGCGCAATATCGCAAAGCCGGGGAAGTGTGTACCCTCAGAGGCGTCGAAACAGGGCATACGTGCCAATCTGCTGCTCCTGCACGTAGAAGCGTTCCAGCTCAGGCGTATTGTACACGCCGGTATAACTGCCGAAACCACCGATCACGACATATTCGGGGCGAGCTGCATACCAGTCGTACCTGACCGGATCGCCTCCCAGCCAGGTATGCCGCACGGCCTGATCGAGCGTCGGCTGCGGCGGATAGAGGTAGCGGTGATCGGTCAGCACCCCCAGTTCCGGCTCCCAGGTGGCGATGATCGCTGTCTCGGGCACGGTTGCGTTCAGGTATGCGGCGAAACGCTGTGCGCTATCATCGGGACTGAACACCACCCACGCTGTGAGTGCAATCGGGAGCGCAATGATGATCACCGCATAAACGCTTGCAATGGTTGCCGCAACCGGCAGAACGCGCCGCAGCCGGATCACGCCGTCATGGATCAGACGCGCCACGGTCAGCGCACTCAGGGCAACCGCCGGAAACGCATAACGGGGCCAGCCAAGCGAGACCCCGACGAACCATACCAGCCAGAGTCCAATCACCAGCGCCAGCAGCGCCTCGCTCAACCCCTGCGATGTGCGATGGCGCGCGCGCCAGACAGTGTATGCCAGCGCCGGCACAATCAACCCGCCATACAGATCGGGGCGCACCAGATAATACCCGGCGCGCAAGGTCGAATGCGGGTTGAAGACGAAAATCGCTCCACCGGCAGCCTGCCGGGTTTGCTGAAGGTTCTCGAAGAATGTGCCAGGACCGAGTAACGCAAACTGGATGATCGTCCAGAGCCCGAAGCAGCCGGCGGCGATCACCGGCGGAACCAGACGTAATGCCCAGGTTCCGTGCCGATAGTAACGCCAGTCGAGCAGAGCGATCAACACCAGAGCAGGCGGAACGATCAGAACAAACTGGTTTTTCGTCACCAGCGCCAGACCGAACCCCAGTCCCGCTGCGACGCTCCACAGGCGATGGGTGCGGCGCAGCGCCGGTTGCCCCGCCGTCCTGAGCGCCGCCAGCCACGCCAGCATCCCCAGAAAAACGAACGCAACGCCAGGCGCCTCGCCGAGCACCTGCCGTCCATACTCGATCAACCCCTCATAGTTGACCGTGCGCGACGCCAGGAGCAGCGCCAGCGCGATCAGGGCTGTCCAGCGATCATACAGACGCCGCGCAACGGCATACCCGGCAACCAGCGCGATGGCGAAATAGATCACGATCACCAGCCGTCCCTGCGTCAGTCCCACGCCGAAGGTCTGATAGACCGCCGCAACCGGCAGCATAATCGTCGGACCGATGCCAATCGTCGGTCCGTGATAGCGAAACTCGATGTCGCCGTCGGGAGTGGCGCTGATATCGGCATATTTGCCGTACTGCACCAGCGCCTTCGGCACGTGCAGGTGCGAACCCTCGTCGAACCAGGTGCGCGGCGCATACGGCAGGTTGATCGCCACCAGCAAGGCCGCGCAGACAAACAGCGTCGCCACAAGCAGCCGGTAGACGACGACAGATGTCGGTTTTGTTTGAATGTGGGGAGTACTGTGCGCTCCTGAATGAATCATCAGTATTCCTCCACCGGCGCAAAGGCGCCGGTTGCAATATGCGCAGGCGCTTCGCTCCCTCGAATTGAACGGACGATCAGAAGCGTTGCGATGACCAGCGCCAGCGCCAGCGGCAACAGACTTGCCCAGCCGCCGAGGTTCAGCGCCATGCCCAGATTGCGCGCCACATTGCCCGCCGCCAGTTCCGGCAGCGAGTAGTCGAGCAGCGGGTTCGCCTGATACTGCGGGAAACTCTGCCCGCCAATCGTTTGCGCCCACACATTGAGGAACGACCAGACGCCGGTGATGCCCAGCGCCACGCGCGCCCACCATTGCGCTCCCCACACTGCAATGAACGCGCCGATGCCGAATGCCAGAAACGGCAGCATCGGCACGAGGTAGCGCGGTCCGACGCCAAAACCGCCGCTCCACATCACCGAAGACCCGTTGAACAGCAGAAAACTGGCGACTGCCCAGGCGCAGACCGCCAGTTCACGGCGGTGCGCACCGGTGCGCCACCAGGCGACGAACCCCGCCAGACCAGACAGCAGCACCGGCGCCAGCAGGAAGAGCCCGCGATGGATACCGAACGTAATCCCCCACAGCGCCTCACGATTCGGACCCGCAAGACTCATAAAACCAGCCTGATGTTCCGCCTGCCACAACTCCGAATATTTGTAGCCAACCGGTAGCACCGTGCCAAAGATTGCATAGTTATACCCCATCATCAGCGCCAGCGGCGGAACACCCGCCAGCACCGCACCCACAAACCAGCGACGGTCAGGCAGCACAGCCAGCAGATACAACCCGACAGCTGAAACAATCAACGCTGCCGGATACTCGGTAATCAACGTCCATCCCAGCAGCACGCCAATGACCAGCGACCAGCGCGGTGAGAGGCGGCGCTGCCCGATCAGGAACGCCATCCAGAACGATCCAAACAGCATCGCTGCCACCTGCTGATGCCCGACGAATGTATTCGAGTACGGAAAGGCCGGTGTCGCCAGTCCATAAATCAGTGCAATCACCACGCGCCAGCCCGCTCCCAGACCGAACAATGCCAGAAAACGGTACAGCACGACACCAAGTAACGCCGCCGGCGCGGCAACCGTCACCAGCGACACAATCATGAGCACCAGCGCAACATAAACCTTGTCAGCCGCCAGACCACTGCCGTCCGCGCGAAGCGTCTCACCAAACGCGGCTGACGAACCGATCCGCTCGATCAACCGCTGAACCGGCGCCGTCTGCAACAGTGGACGAACGGCAGCATAGACGGGCACAGCCAGGAACGACGTCCCAGGCGCCTTATCGCTGTAGTAGTGCCCGTTATACTTTGCATAATCGCCGGTATTGGCAACGAACCGATCGATCCGGAACGACCCATCGTCCACAATCGCCAGCGTCAGGTTCAGGCGCGAATTCTGGTTCCAGTCCGCCCAGCGCGGCGGGAAGTATGCATAGCACGCCAGCAGGACGAGGAACAGCAGAATGTCGATGCGAAATCGGCGCAAGAGGTGCATGGTCGTATCCTACCCATTCGGCAGATGCAGCGCTGCCACCCGATAAATCGTCGTATCGCCTTCGGAGAAGACCTCTGTCAGATAGTGTCCGATTGCCGGCTCGAGCGCATCAGTCGCCTGGTCGCGCTCACGGGTGACAATATATGTCACCCCGTACCGCGCCAGGATTTCCCGACGACGCGCATCCGGTACGGCAGGGTCGAACACCTCCCGAACCATCGCCTGCTTCTCGTAAAAATCAAGTGTGCCCGCCCAATGCGCCAGGAAGGCGCGGGCATCGGAGCGTACCGGCACGTGCTGACCATAGTCGAGCGCCGCCAGGATCACATCGTCACGTGTTGCGCGCGCCTCCAGCCATGCCAGCGACTCCGCCTCGCCGCGTGTCAGATAGTACGGCGCTTCAAGACGACGGAAATCAACAAACCGCCAGGCGACAAGGTACACATTGGTTGCAACCATCAGCGCGAAGAGTGTGGCAAGCGCCGGTTTCAGCAATGAAGAACGGCGCTGCTGCAACCATGGCACAACGCGCGTCGTCAGCGCCGAGGCTGCCAGGATGGCAATCGGCATCTGCCAGCCGAGCAACAGATGGATTTGAAACTTGACCGGCAGATACGCCAGCACAAAGTGCAGCACAAACCAGACAGCAACCAGCGCCTCAGCATCATTCCGGCTCTGGAGTGCGCGTCGGCGAAACCCGGCCAGCGCCAGCACAAAAGGAATGCCAAGGAGAAGCGGCAACTGCCAGGGTGGAGGCGTCCAGGCGCCGGCATTGTCAAACTGGCTCAACTTTCTGCCCCAGGTGGGGTCGAGCAGCACCAGCGCCGACAGGTACGCCGCAGCGGGCGCGGAAAGCGCACAAATGATCAGCCCGCAACGGAACAAAAACGCAGGAAACCGTCGATCACGCAGCCAGACGAGCAACCCAAACGAACCCATCACTGCATAAATGGTGAGCAGATCATACGCATGCTGCAACCCTAACACTGCTCCCAGAATGCCGCACAGCACCGCATAGCGATACTGTCCGGTCCGAACTGCCTGGAGCAACAGCGCCATCATTGCCACGATGAGCGCCAGCGCCATGCCGAAATGCGGGAATGCCATCAGAATGAAGAAGGTATTTGGTTCGGACGTGTAAATCGAGAACGGGAACGGCGCCTCCGGGAGACGCGCGGCATACTTGACGACAATCCAGATAATCCCCAACCCGCCGCCGAAGACGAAGATCAGATACGCCAGCCGTCGTTGCCGGACATCGGCAACCGCCAGGTTCAGAAACGCATACCCCGCCGCAAGCGTCGCTGCCGCTGCGACGATTCGCAATCCCGACCAGAGGGCAGGGTACTCGAGACCGGTCAATACGCCAATACGCCCGACAACCCACCAGAGGAGATTGAAGAACGCTGGAGCATTCGGTTCCGGGGTCAACCGATTCGGCGCCAGCGGCTCACGCCCCAGGTCGCGCATCCAGGCGAAGTACTGGGCGTGATCTTGCATGTTGTACACAATGCCGGTAAACCGATGCTCCGGGGTTGCGAGCATATACCCGGCAAGTATCGGCAGTGAGCTGAGAACGAATGCCATTGTCCATACGAGGACAAGAAACAGTCGCTCGCGCGAACGCGCCGCTGGTGTTGCGATGTCTGCCGCTGCTGCTGGTGTGGTGACCGCCATAGTGTTCTTTTCCTATCTGACTTTGCCGGAAGCGCTCTTCAGACAGGCATACCGTAGCACGCCAGGATGACGGCGTTCTGTACCGAAAGGGATGGCGGGTGATAATTCTGTAACTTCCTGCCGTAATACCAATTCCACTTGAATACTCCGCAAACGGAGTTCCGTCAAATCGCATCAGAACGCCCTGCGCGATAATCTCCAATCCAAAATCTAACATCTAAAATGGTATAAGTTGCCCGGCACAACGCGGAACTGTTCGCGATTGGAAGTGTGGAAGTCTCCAGGAACACAAATCGGCGGCGGGATGGCTTTTGCAAGCGCTATGAGACGTTGCCCCGCCGACGCAAACACACCATGCTGACGACACATCTGAACACACACCACACCACGTGGTGATGAAAGTTCTGAACTAGAAACGTCTGCTTCGTCGACGGCGCAACGCATACACCCCGATGATGAGGCCAATCGGTGACAGTAACGCCAGCGCCAGCACCGGCAACGCCGCCGTCTCCCAGCGGGGAGGTCCGCTGATCGGCGGTGTGGCTGCAATATCTGCCGGGAGAGGAGTTGGAGATGGAGGGATTGGCGTGGCGGTTGGCAACGCTTCCGGCGCCGCTGTCGGAACAGGAGTGAACAACGGCAGTGGCGCCGTTTCGGGAAGGTTGAGCTGGCGCGAGCTGTACCAGATGCGGTAGCGATCATTATCGTCCAATGCTCGACCATCCGCCCTGCGCGTATACCAGACGGCGTGAAGTTTATTGCCGTTCGATACTGCAACGACGGGCCACTCTGGAAAGAATTCATTGGCCGAAACAATTTCGGGTGTGCTCCAGCCTGAACCATTCCACACCAGATGCAGCACCATCGATGGGACAGCGCCGGGGACGAAACTGGATAGCGCGGTTGGGTATCCGACCATCAGGAGATGCACATTCCCGCTCCCGTCGGTGGCCATCGAGTACTGATCGAGGTCATTGCCGAGCGTGTCGCGTGCAATAACGCCAGGCAGCAGTTCAGGCGCGCTCCAGGTATCGCCGCCGTCGCGCGAGTGCTGGTAGTAGACGCTTCCTTTCAACGTGCGGTAAACAACGATGGGGTTATCCTGAGCTGCGATGCCGATGGTTGTCTGTTGCACCGCATCATCGGGAACGGTGAAATAAACCGGCGGTCGCCAGGTCTGTCCGCGGTCATCCGAACGGCGGTACACCCCCTGTTTTGGTTTACCCAAACCGACATACCAGTCCTTCCCCTGATCCCAGACCACGTGCACCCGATCGCGACCATCCACTTTCACCTGCGGACGGTTATCACCATATGGCGAGTTCGATAGATTGATCGGCTCTGACCAGCTCCTGCCGCCAGTGTCGGAATAGCGGTAGAACAGATTGGCGCAGTTCGGGCACTCCAGACGCGGTTTTCCCGGTTCATCCGGAACCCCTTGAGACCAGAACGCGTGCAACCGCGCCGTACTGTCCACCCCCAGCGCGACATAATATCCACCGGCGCCGACAGTATGCGGCTCACTCCACGCCGTAGCCGCCCACGCGCGATCCCAGCGCGCACTGACGTGCCGGATCGTCGTACCCATGCGCAGGAGCACGTGGAGATGCCCATCCCGGCTCATGACAATGCTGTTGCGAACCGTATACCCGCCTACAGCTGTCTGAACGACGTTGTTCACCGGTGACCAGGCGCCGTCGCGTAACTCGCGGTACATGAGCAGGTCGATGCTCCCTTCGGGACCGGCTGTTGTCGCGATGCCGCTGTACCACACGATATGGACGCTTCCCGTTGGCCCGATTGCAAGGCTTGGGAACCACGAGGAGCCATAGCGCACGTTTTTCGCTCCGGCAGGCGGAGGTGTTGGCGTCGCCTGTGCTGGCGTCTCGTCTGCTACCGGCGGCGACACCTCGAAAGGCGTCGTCCATCGGTTGGTCTGCGCCAGCGCAGGCGAAGCGGAAAGCACCGCAGTGACAAGAAACAGAACCTGGATTGTCACCGTCACCAGCGATTTCATGGCGTTTCCCGCGCTGTCTCGAACGTGCGCTGACGATCAATGATCTGTCGGAGACTGATGAGCATACCGAGAAAAATCCAGGTGTAGACCGTATACCGGTAGCCGGTGATGGTTTGATTGTACGGGAATGGCAGGAGCCAGTCACCGAGAACCATCGATGCCTGGGCGCCGATCCAGCCGCTGACGATGATCAGCGCCAAGGTTTTGAGAAAGCCAGGCGGCGCCTCGCGGTAGAGTCGCAGCCCTTCCCATGTGCTCACAATCGCGAACCAGAGCCAGATCAGGGAACCAACGATGCCAAACTGGGCAAGGATGTCGATATAGTTATTATGGGTCGAACGCGCATCATTGGGAAAATAGGTCATGTAGTACGGCGCATAGCCGCCCGGTCCGGTGCCAAACAGCCAGTGATCGCCGACCACACGCAGATTGATTTCCCACATGCCGATGCGACCGTCGGCGCCTTCGTTCAACTCCTCCTCGATCATCAGGTGGAAGAAATCCTGCTGCAGCGCCACAACCAGAACGGCAGCAACAGTGAGCGCCACAAACCAGCGCCGTGACCGCAGGAATGTTGCCGCAAAGATGGCGATGACGGTCGGAATCCACCCTGATTTCCAGAGCAGATTGACCAGCATCGTCTGATACAGATTGGCGATAATCAGCGCCAGCAAAAGCAATCGCCAGTGCCATCCGATCCCCGGATGGGCAATAAGGAGCGCGTAGGCGGGAATGACCGTCCACAACCCCCAGAGACCGCGATCGGCAAGAACGCCATGATCGATGTTCGTAATCTGGAAGACAGTCATCAAGGCGCCGAAGAACACAAAACACCCGACGATGTATTTGAGTCTCCCCTCAGTCTGCACAAAGTTACCAACCAGGAGCGCCGCCCCGACAGATACCACATAGGCAAGAAGCGTCGTGATTTGAACGATGATAAAGTTGCGGAACAGCCCCATGTTGAGCACAGGATCACGCCAGGCAATCCCCCAGATGAGCGAGATGGCGCACGCGACGCAAAACACAAGCATAGGACGGTTGAGCGGCGAGGGCGCCAGACGCCAGGAGTTGCGGATCGCCATTGACGTGATCCAGATGCCGCATAGCGCGAGCACAATCATCAGCACAACAGGAATATTGGTATACGTTCCTGTGGGTATGTAGATCGGGATCGCCAGCGCTGCAATCGGCAGGGACAGCACCATCCAGTCGAAGCGGCGACTGACGAAAAAGAACGCCGGTATCGCCGCCAGCGGGCCAAAGATCGCCAGCGCCACGAACTTACGGTCTGCGCCAATCACATACCCCGCTGCCAGGCTCAGTCCAAGCACGCTCAGCAGGATGCCGGCGACCAGGAGCAGACGGCGCATAGAACCGGATGATGCGCCGGTTACTCTGTAGTCAGGAATATTCCGATGCTCGGGAAATGTTTGCATAGTGGGCTTATCGCAAACGTGTCAGCACATTCCGGCCGTGCTCAACACGCCTGCTTGCGGCTGTCTCGTAAATCTCAATCGTTTCTCGAGCGCAGCGCTTCCAGGAAAAGCCAGCAACTCGCCGGAGACCGGCTTCCCTTAATCTCACCACCAGACCGCTATCATTCAATACACAACTCATCTTCTGGGCGATGTCTTGAGGACTCTCTGCATCGACAAGGAGTGCAGCATCACCTGCGACCTCCGGGATCGACGAATTGTTTGCCGCTACTACAGGGACGCCGCACGCCATGGCTTCGAGCAAGGGCAGGCCAAACCCTTCGTGGCGTGAGGGAAAGACGAACAGGCTCGCAGCGTTGTAGAGTGTTACCAGGTCTTCGTTCGATACCCGGTGCAGAAACCTCAGCTGGTGATTGATGCCCAGTCTGTGCGCCTCGGCAGTTACTGAATCAGCCAGCAATGGGGATGTCCAGACAATCGCCAGCTGACAGGCAGCGCGCTGCTCGTCAGCCAGGAGTGCGTAAGCGTGTAACAGATTGTGAATATTCTTTCGGGGATCAGCGGAACCTAACGCCAGAATAAAGTTTTTCTTGAGACCGAACCGTTGTTGCGCAATGTTGCTCGCTGTTTCCCGATCAACGAGACGATACATCGGAGCAGCAGCCTCATAAGTGACAAAAACTCGTTCTTCAGGGAGGTTCAAATGACGCAAGACCGCAATCCGCGCATCGAACGACACGGTAATGACCGCTGCTGCGCGCTGTGCGGCAAGTCGAGGTACAGACCGGTAGTATCTGTCCATGATGGTGCGTTTGCTTACACCTCTGGAACGACGATGCGAATGCGGGTTCATCCAGATCACATCGTGAATGGTGACAACAAGTGGGCACGGGAGATGCAACGGCGCTGTCAGACATGGTGCATGAAAGACATCGATGTTATCCCGTCTGGCGCGAAGAGAAAGAGCAACCTGCTCGCGCCATGGCATACCGATGAGAGGCGCTGTACCATGAACAACCCTGACGATCATATTCGACGCAGTGAGCAGGTTCGCCTCTCTGCCTGGCAATCGATCAACGTAAAGAACATATTCGTTCGAGGAGTCGACTTCTGCCAGCGCGCGGATCAATTGTTCGGTGTAGGTCTTGAAACCACCCGCCTGCGGATGGGTCAAAAAGCGTGCATCAATCCCGATACGCATATGTTCCTCATTCTAGCGCAGGCGGTACTCGCAACGCCTGCACGACAAGGCGTACATCACGCATTGCGTTCGTATGTCCGCACAGGCGCTGAAGGGCGCCTTTTGTGCAGATCAGCGTGCGGAGCAGGATGCTCAGCACGTGCGCCTGATATCTCCCGTAGTGCTTGGCGTAGAAGCGTATCTTGCTCCGGTAGAGTTCCGCACGCATACGAGCGCTTGCCTTCCGGCTGCTCTGTCCACCGAGATGCGTGATCGGCGCATCCGGCAGGTAACAGATTGTCCATCCACTCTGCCGTGCGCGAAAACACCAGTCAGTTTCTTCTGAGTACATAAAGTACGCTTCATCCAGAAGACCGATCTGATTGACAGCAGCCCGCCGGATCATCAACGCTGCGCCGCCGACCCAGTCAACCGCATATGCCTGGCTGCCGTCACGAGTGCAATACCAATCACGCCTGCGCGCATTGTGCCCGAACAATTCCGACCAGAGTGACGGAAAGGCAGCCCACGAAGGCTGGAGGGTACCGTCGGCATTGAGCAGGCAGGCGCCGGTAATGCCTACGTCTGGATGTTCATCCAGAAAGCGCGCCATGCGTTCGAGTGCGTTCGGGTGAACGATGGTGTCGCTGTTGAGCAAGAGCAGATATTCGCTCTGAGAGGCGCGAATGGCCTGATTGTTCGCTGCCGCAAACCCGCAGTTCTCGCTGTTTGCGATGATTTGCACATGCGGGTAGCCTGCACGTACTGCAGCCACGCTCCCGTCACTCGAGGCGTTGTCAACCACCCAGATATCGTAGGGGCGCGCAGGTGGGTATCGCTCGATGGAAGCAAGACAGTCGAGCAGGATGTCACGTGTATTCCAGTTGACAATGATGATCGAAAGTGCGTGCATCTCAGATATTCCTGACAGGCTGGATTTCCGATCCAATGCTCCGACGGCGGCGTACCCCTTCTTCGATGAGATCATTCATTTGTTGACCGATCACCCGCCAGTCATACCGTTCGACAACCCGACGGCGACCTTCAGCCGCCAGTCGCGCCCGCATATCCGGTCGTTCGAGCAGGTCGAGCGTTGCATCGGCAAACGCCTCGGCAGTCTGAGCAATCAGCACGTGGACGTTGTGCTCGAGGTCGAGTCCTTCAATCCCTTTGGGGGTCGAGACAACCGGCGTTCCAAGCGCGAGCGCCTCCAGGACTTTAAGACGGGTGCCCCCTCCGTGTCGGAGTGGCACGACCTCACACCACGATCGCGCAATCAGTGGGTGAACGTTGGGAACATATCCGGTCAACTCAACACCCTCCATCTGTGGCAATCCTGCCCGTTGCTCTGGCGGCGCCTTCCCCGTGACCACAAAACGCACATTGGGACGCACCGCTCTGATGCGTGGATAAATATCGTTGAGAAAGTGCCTGACGGCATCAAAGTTCGCATCGAAGGTGAGCGCTCCTGGATAGATAAGCGTATCCTTCTGCGGTTCACCCCAATCTGTGCCAGTAATGTTGACATCAGTTCCATTAGGGAGCACATGGATCTCCTGCATAAAGGGGGCAATTGTGCGTGCCAGCTGTCGTTCTTTCTCTGATACGACTGTACACGCATCAAAGTGACGGAGTAAACGGCTTACGTATGATGCGTGCTTTTGCCACGTGAGCCATGCGCGTAAGCGGCGATGCGGCGTCTGCTCGAGTATGAAGTCGGTATGGATGCTTCCGATTTCCAGTTCTTCGAGGAAACGCGGGACATTCGGTACATTCAGAGCATACCGTGCTGTATTGATCTGAAAGGCTATCACAATATCAGGAGGACATACATCAGCACGGCGACGAACGCAGTGATCGAATTCAGAGCTCCACGTGGCCCGGAATGATGCTGGTTCGGTATGCCACAGACTCTGAATTTGCTCTCCTGGTCGAGGATTCCATGTGCGCTGCTGAACAATCTCCACCGATGCGCAGATATTGCGCATTTTCTCGATCTGGTCGTCGCAAACCGTTTCCTGGATGAAAGAAATGAGATGAATCTCGTGATATTTTGCCAGAGCGCGGAGCAAGTTCGCAATTCGCAACCGTGAGCCATTATCCGCCGGCTCCGGCCACCAGGATGTGAGTGCCAGGATGCGCATTGTTGTCACCTCACCGACCGGCTCGCACGGCAGCAGGCGTTCGATATGCCAGCCGCGCTGCCTGTTCGTAACCTTCCAGAATGCGTTGTGCGGTTTTGCGCCAGCCGAATTGCGATGCGTGCGCGAACCCGCGTTCACGCAGGCGCGCTCTTTCCGCCGGATCGGTCAGCAGATGCTCGAGATACACGGCAAGGGTGGCGTCATCTTCAGCATCCATCACCAGTGCCGCGTCGCCGGCAACCTCTGGCAGCGGACCGCGATCCGAAACAATCACCGGTGCGCCGCAGACCATCGCTTCCAGCACCGGAATACCGAACCCTTCAAACCACGACGGAAAAACAAAAACCTCCGCCAGGTTGTACAGGGCGACCAGATCGGCGCGCGGCGGATTGATCAGCAGGAGTGCGCGGTCGCGCTCGACTGCTTCGAACACGACTGGCAGCGGCGCAGGGTGCCGTGAGAAGAAGACGATTCGATGCGTCTGGCGCAGCGCCTCCGGCAGTCGTCGCCACGCGCGCACCAGCACCCCCGGATTCTTGAGCGCATCCGCCAGTACGAAATGCCCGTCAATCCCGTAGCGCCGGCGCACATCATCGAGCGTTACCCGGTCCTCGATCCGTCGCATATCCGGCGTCGGTGCGTGGGGGATGGGGATGATTCGCTGCGGATCGAAGCGACAGTAGCGCAGAATGTCCTGTTTCGCGTGCTGCGAAACAGTCAACAGCAGATCGGCGTCGCGCAGCATCAGCCGCGACCCGATGTACAGGTAGGTCGTCATTGCCATTGAACGCACTGTGCGGCGCGAACCAGGGCTGAAGAGGGTCTCGCGCAGCGGCATGATCGTCAACGCATCGTGCAGGGTCACGACTGTAGACGCGCCAGGCACACGGAAGCCGTAGTTTGCCGGGTAATGCACGACATCGAGACGGTCGCGCGCCATGGCGCGTCGCAGTCCGACATAATCCAGGTATACAGCGGAGTAGGGTCCGCGGTAGGGAAGAAGACGCAGAGTAACGCGCGACGGCAGGTTCTCCAGCTCGAACGGTCGTTTGGTGTCGGCGTAGAGAAAGACCTGGTGATCGGCAGCGATCACGCATAGCTCTGCGACGAAGTGCTTGATGTAGGTGTGGACGCCTCCCACCAGCTCGTGGGAGAGATAGCGCACATCGATGCCGATCCGCATGGGTTTCTCCTACTGTCCGATGACGACATCACCTTCGTTCAGACCGCTCAGTATCTCCACTCGATCCGCGGTTGTCAGACCAGTCTCGATATCGACCCGCTCAGGACGGTCGCCGCGCTGCACCAGCACATAACTGCGCGAGTCGGCGCGAATGGCTTTCGGCGGCAACCAGAGCGCATTTTCCCGCCGCGCCAGGACGACCGTCACAGTCGCTCCATCTCCCGAGGTCAGTTGCAGATCGGCAGGTTCATAGGCGATGCGGTAGCCGCTGATGGCGCCTCCTGCGCCGTTGCCGGGCACGCCGGTGACCGTTCCCTGATAGGTGTTACCCGGGTAGCGCGCAAAGGTAAGCAGAACCGGTTGCCCCACGACCAGCGGGGTTGCACTGCCCTGTACCAGAACCTCCAGCGCATCAGCGGCGACCGATGGGTCGATGGCGATGAATGCCGGTTCTCCGGCGCGAATGACAGAACCAGGCGCAATATTCACGGTCAGGATGCGTCCATCGAACCCGGCAACCAGTTTGAGCGTTTCGATCTGACGACGAATACTCTCCACTTCCTGCCTGGTTGTCTCGACTGCACGTTCGAGAACCGGATCGACCTGGATGGCGCTGCGCGCCTGTTCGACGGCCAGTTCCGCCAGAGCGACATTGCGCCGCGCTTCCGCCACCTTGAGCGGGTCTGGTCCCTTGAGCAATTCATCGAGCGCCGCCTGGGCAATCATCACCTGCGCCTCAGCAGCCTGGACAGCGGCAATTTCATTGTTGCGCGCGGTGTCGTATTCGATCTGGAGCCGCGCAACTTCTTCTTCAGCCGCACGCAATGCGTCGCCTGCGCGAGCGAGGCGCTCCTGCGCGCTATTGTTCGTCCTGTCCTGCTCTGCAGCGTATGACGCGGCGCTGAACTCCGCCTGCGCGGCGATCAGGCGCTTCTGCGACTGTTGCAGCGCCAGTTCGGCGCGGGTTTTGACGGCTGATGCGTCGTTGCGCGCCCGATCGCGGGCTGCCTCTGCCTGCTGAAGCGCTGCGCGCGCTGCCGTGACTCTGGCAGGATCGGGTGGGGCAAGCAGTTGCGCCAGCGCTGCGCGCGCCGCCTCCAGATCGATCTCTGCACGTCGCAACGGGAAGCGCAGCTCGCCGAGCGCGCGTTCCAGCTGCCGCTGCGCCTGGGTATACTGCTGCTGCGCCTGGGCAAGACGATCGCTCAGTTCGCCGGAGTCCAGTTCTGCCAGCACCTGTCCCCTGGTGACGTCGGTGTCTGGTGTTACATAGACTGCTTTGACCACGCCATCGACGGCAAAGGAAAGTTCGCGTTCCCCAACCGAGGCGACCCGTCCCTGTAACTCCACGCTGCGTTCGATTGTTCCACGCTGGACGGTGTATGTTGTCAGCGCCGGGCGTGTCGGCGTCGGAACGGCAGTCGGTGCGGGGGTCGCCGTTGCCGGCGGCGTCCAGACTTCAGGGGTGGCAGGTGCAGACGCCAGTGACCCGCACGCTGAGAGCAGGATGCTCCCAATCAAACCAAGTGCAACAATCATCTTCCGCATAACCGCGACTCCTTCCAGGAGATGCCGTGCCTGCAGTGCTGGCAGGTGAACCTGCGGCAACTATAGCACGCAGGTGTGACGGCGCTCTAAATGGGCAGGGATGATGACTGACGATATTGTCATTCGGACGGTGTCGGGTTGCAGCGTGGGGTTTGCATGACCTGTCACACGTCGCACGTTCCGCGTTCCCGCAATCCCACGTTTCCACGTTCCTGTTCGATGAAATGTTATTAATTCAGATGACGCGATGATGAGAGTATGCGAGAGGTTTGCGCCCGCATTCTCACGGTTGTTTACCCTTCAGGGCGGGAAGCCCACCCGCTTCAGCGGTGGGATGAACGCCCCCGCTTCAGCGGCTTCAGC